>Ga0302186_10001139_pt1 | contig 22682 bp, 12 predicted proteins | sample II_Bog_E1_2_FD_198782 | JGI IMG/M metagenome (GOLD analysis project Ga0302186, IMG submission 198782) | Peat permafrost microbial communities from Stordalen Mire near Abisko, Sweden - II_Bog_E1_1 | ecosystem: Environmental > Terrestrial > Soil > Wetlands > Peat | place: Sweden: Abisko...
AAAAAGTGCACCAGCCGGGAATTGAACCCGGGTCGCAACGATGGCAACGTTGCATTCTACCTCTAAACTACTAGTGCAATTATGATAATAATAATGCTTCCATAGATTTTATGCATCTTTTTTATTCCTTTCTGTTTAAAAAAAACTTAATCTCATTACCAAAATGTTTTAAATTTCCTAGGGATGCATGAAAATTCGCTTGAAATTTCTCTTCTATTTTCTTCCCTAATCGAAAATGTCTTCACTTTAATAAAAAACAAGCCCCTTTTTTCAAACTATCTCCCCTACATTCTCAGATTATATCACAATTCTCCGAAAAATTTCCTTCCCGACTATCAGCAAATACGACTTTTGATTTTAAAGGATTTTCTCAAAACCCCCAACCAAATGAATATTATCCCCATAGAAATCCTTTTTCAAAGACTCATACAACAAAGAATTTCTATTAATAAGCAAACGATTTTATATCTTTTGTATTTGATTTCTCCCCTAAGAAATAAAGGACTCTACTCATTGGAACTAATGAATCCAGGCCCTCAGCTGATAATTCCACAAAAATATAATTCCCTTCCCCAAATTAAAGGGATTCTCACTGATGAAATTATCTTAACTGACCTTATTTTCGTGCTACAAGGGCTAGATGGGAACTTTTTGCGATACAATAGAGCTCACCATTTTTATGAATTGCATAGTTCTAATCGTTCGGTTGTCTCATTCAAGACAAAATCTCAAGAAACATTGACCCTGAAATTAACGGAAACCGGATTTCTCTTTCGAAAATTAAATCAGGAAATACTGGAGATTTCCTATTCAAACTCTTATAAAAGTCATGTCAAAACCTATCTAATTGAGTTTTTTTCTTTGGAAATGAAGCAATTCTTCACAATTGTCAATAGTTTAGAGAGCCAAATTAAGAATTCCAACTGTTTCTCATTAAAAAGCCTGTATATTTTGCTAAATCAGGAACATGAGAGACTTAAATGGTTGAATATATTATGGGATTCAGTGATAAAATCTGGCTTTGTAGGTTGTCAGATTATAAATGCGGTATATCAGTTTTATTTCACACCTGAACCAAACACCAAGATTTTCTTCATTAATCTAATGAAGCATCTTATCAAACCATTGATCAATTATGTGAGATTTTGGATGATTTCTGGTGAATTAAATGATGAAAACGCTGAATTTTTCATTGAAAACAATCAGAATTTTAAAACCGACAATTTCTGGGCTGAACAATTTAACTTGATTGATGAAAAAACACCAAATTTTTGGTCTTATGAAACTGTTGAAAAGATCATGATATGCGGGAAAACGGTGCACTTTCTGAAAAAATTTTGCAGGAAGTATGATTGGCAGCCTAATTTGGATGAGTTTTCGTTTGAAAATGGAGGTTTTAGAGGTTTTGAGATCTGGATTGACAAAATCTATCAAGAAACAAATAATAAAGCAATTTCAGTGTTATTTAATGACTTTCATTTTGTAGAAGAATTAAGGCTTTTGAAAAATTATTTATTGATGTGCGATGGTTATTTTGCTGATTTGTTGCTTAATGATTTAAAATCTGAGCTTAAAAAACCTTGTAATCAAATTTATAGGCACATAATGATGGGAATATTGGAGAAAACGCTTAAAAAAACAGTACAAAACCCTGCCGTTAGGAAAAAACTTTTAGAAAGACTCAATATTCTATATGTTAAACGAAGTTCGATTATTGATATTGGATGGGATCTATTCTCTTTAGATTTGAGTTTCAAAGATCCCATAAGTCAGATAATTTTAGAAAAGGATAGAAATATATATACGAAAATATTCAATTTTCTTGTGAAAATAAAGAGATTTCAATTGGAAATTCAGGATCTATGGAAGAAAACTATTGTGGTTACCAGACTAATGAAGAAAAAAGGCTTTGCTCTAGAGAAATCTAAAGAAAAGGAGACATTAAAGATGCTGAAACAATCTGAAATAACAAGAAATTTAATGGGGTTTTTCCTAAACAATTTTTTGGAGTTTTTGCTCATTGAGGGCATTGAATCCGAATGGAATTCGTTTGAAAATGGAGAGTTGCAAGCTTGTAAATCAATTGATGAAATCATCAAAGTCCATGTGAATTTTTTAATGAAATTAGAAAAAAAGTTCATGATTTTACAAGAACACCAACATTTACTCACCACCATCTCTCAGTTATTTGAACATATCAAAGCCTTCATTATAATAAACCAAAGCATTTTAGATGAGTTTCAAGATTTCCTAATGAAAATTCGTAATGAAACTTTAATGAAAAGCTTGCAAAATTTAATTGACGATGAGTCAGAACTCAATTTATCTGGAAATCAAGCGGGATCAGACTCTAATCTCAGTGAACTTGAAAAAAAACTAAAATTCCCGAAATCCATTCCAGAAATAAAGAGGGAATTCGAAAGGACTCTAACAGATTTTCTTGTTTTGTTGGAAAAACATCAATTCAAAACCACCCTGGCTTTTAAATTAAATTATAATGAATATTTAGAAATAAAAAGGTTGAACGTTTTGTTTGATAAGAAGGAGAATTTCTTGAATTATGAGGATCTCAGCAGTTTATTGAGTCCTGTTAAAGTGAAAAACAAACCAACTTTAGAGAAAAGGAGGAGTTCACCCGATCTGAAGAAGATATTTATTAGAGTTTTTGAAGATGATGATATAAAGAAAATCAATAAGGATGATGAATATATTCATGTTTTTAATGATGATGATATTTAAATGAAAAATGAAATGAAATATATTCGAAAATTCAATGAATTTTATTTTTTTTTAAAACAAAAAAACCAAAAAAAATGCAATATCTAAATCAGAAAACAAAAGTGAAAACATAAGAATTGCACTAGTAGTTTAGAGGTAGAATGCAACGTTGCCATCGTTGCGACCCGGGTTCAATTCCCGGCTGGTGCACTTTTTTTTTAGTTTTTCTTTTCAAAATTAAAAAGATATTAATTTTGTTGTTTTTAAAAACAGATAATTAAAACAACCCATAGTAGATAATAGTGATGGTGAACATAATCGTTTTAGTAGGAGGACCGAGCATTTCCGGAAGTCTACGGCCATTATGTGGAGATATCCCTCCTCCATTGTTTCCTAGTACATATTTTCAAAGTGAATTTATTTTTTTAAGAAATTTTATTATTAAGTTGCTGGCTTGGAAACAGTTTATCATCAAATATATGCCGCATCGCAAATCGGCAATATTATGAAGGAAATCGTCTTGATTGGATTTTATGAGAAAGCATTATTTACTTCATTTATGACTAAAATCCAGGAAACTTTGGGGGTTCCATGTAAATATATTCAGGAAGAAAAACAAAATGGGACAGGGGGAACGATCGCGAAGAATACTCAAGATATTTTTTCGGAAAAAAAGTTTTTTTAAACAATAAGACCTTGTAATTTTTTATAAATTAGCGAATATGCTGTTGTGATCCATTGTAATATATGTTCGAATTTCCCAATTGTTCAAATGCTAGATTTTCATAAATCCCATAATAAAATGGCAACTGTGATGAGTTGTCTTTTTCCTAAACAGGATTCTTCAATAAAATATGGGAATTTCGTCAAGGATTTGAAGACAAATGGTTTTATAATTTAAGAAAATACGAATTTTATTCCATTAAAAACTTTAAAGAGCTCAAACATCATGCTGAAAAACCTGAGCATTATATAGGAAACCTCATCAATTGTGGTGTATATATATTCTCCAAAAACTCAAAAGACGCTTTTCTAAAGGCAAAACTCCATCGGGCAAAGGTTTTTTATTTAATTTTCCTATAAAATTTTGTTAATTTTTTAAAGCAAATCGAAGACTTGGAAAAATCGAAGAAAAACCTTTATTTGACTGGAAACTCCAACGATTTAAATAAGGATTACCTCAGTGTTGAAAATGACATATTAATGGAATATGCTGGAAAAGGTGAAATCTTCATCTATCAATTAGAGTCCTCGGATTTCTGGAAGAAAATTGAGTCCCCTCAGTAAAAATCTCTAATTTTTGAGATGATCCTCTTTTATTTATAGAGATGTTCTTGAATGTTCTGAGCTTTACCTCTCCCATTACAAAAACAGTGCAATCTACGCAAAATCCCTTAAAATCCAAGAACTTCCAAATAAAAACAATGTTCTAATTCATAAAACTGCACAAATCGATCCCACAGCTAAAATAGGACCTAATGTTTGTATAGGCAGTGGTTGTAAGATTGGCAAAGGAGTGCGAATCGTGAATTCAATTATATTGGATGACTGCGAATTAAAGGATTATTCTTGTGTTTTAAATAGCATCATTTGTTGGAATTCAATAATTGGATATTGGTGCAGAATTGAAGGCAATAAGGAACTTGGGAAAGTCAGTTTGTTAGGTGTGGGAGTTATTGTAGAAAATGAAAAAGCGATTAGAAACTGCGTAGTTTTGCCGTATCTAGTATTGGATAAGAACCATTTCAATGAGGTTCTGTTTTAATAAATGATATTTATCGAGAAAAAATAGGAAACTCTTTTCACAAATTTAAAAAACAATAGCTGTTATTTTTTTTTTTCTGAATTATAGGGTGGTGAAAAACATTTCAATTAGAATGAGGTTCAATTTATTTGAATAATTGATAAATTAATGAAAGAGAGAAGGGGGAAACAAAAAAATTTAAATAATTTGAACATAAAAAATTGTACTCTAATATTGTTATTCTTATTAATAATAAAATTGATGGCCCATTCAATGATTTTCCGGAGTCCTTTAAACCTGTTGAAATCTCCAGGAGATTCTCTTGATCTCTTCCTGCGATTTATCGATTCACGATTGAAACAGAAATATTTTAATTATGTTCATGAACGTTCGCTGACGATAATAAAAATCCTTGATCTCCTGATAATTTTGGGCTCAGCAACCATGATCGGTTATTTTCTAATAAGTTTGGCTTCAAATCAAGGATATGAAGCTTTGAGCTTCAAACTCACGATAATTTTGACAGCTATCTCTTTTATAGTGACATTGACTTTTATTGGACTCTCAATATGGCTTCATTATTTCAAACTTATCTATTCAGACTTGCTTCTTTGTGTGATCAACACTTTTTCCGTAGTTTTTTTATTTGAAATCAATGTAAATAATCCCGCCCTTGATCAAAACCCCACGTTATATTTCTCATACTGTTATAGATTTGGATTAATGAACCTGATGTTCGTGATTTGCTATAAGACTTGGTTCCTGAAAGTATTTCAAGTCTGTTTTGGATCTATCTATTTCCAGATAAGACTTTCGTTCACTGACCCTTGGTCTATAGCTTATAACATGATTTTAACAGCCTTTTGTTGTTTTTTATTTTATTTCCTGGAAAAACAAGACAAATTAGCCTTCAAGAAAATGATAGAATCTGAAAAACAGAATAAATCATGGAAAAAAATCCTGAATACTTTTCCAGAAGGTATAGCAATTTCTAAGGAAGATAAAAACCTCGTGTTTATCAACAACTCTTTGAAGCAGTTGCTTAATGAAAATGAAGAGGAAAATCTCAAACAAGTTCTTTTCTTTCAACTAAAAAAAAAAAATCCGCCAAACAACAGTTTATCCAAATTTTCTTCCAGAGAAAGCTATCAATCAGCTAATGCCTTATTTCATAACATTACCAAAGATAAAGAGGATAAAGAACTAACTCTCAATGAAATATTTGAAGCTTATGCAAATAAAATGAATGCTCATCAATCATTGGAAAAGCTTGAAAGACAAAAAAGCTTCAAACTTGCTTTTACCAGCCAAATGTCAATGAAGGTCCCAAAAATCGAAAAAAATAAATTTGAGACTTTCCTGAGCAAGCTTAATGATAAGTTCCTAGAAATAAAAATTTCGACATTCACTTACGAATCCACGGGAAATGCTTACATTATAATAATCAGCGATATCAGTGAAAACCTCAAATTGCGAATGTTGGAGGACAATAAAGCATTTAAAAATTCGCTTTTCGCTTCTTTTACTCATGAATTTCGAACCCCTCTGAACGCGTTTTTCCTGCTATCGAAGACTTTATTATTGCAAGATTCTATCTCAGAAACCATTAAAAATGAAATAATTGATCCGATTGTTTTTAACGCAGAAATCCTTCACAATCTCATCAATACTATCTCAGATTTTGTCTCGATTAATATGCAAACCTTCAAGCTTCAGAAATCCATCCTGAAATTTAAAGACTTCATGATTGAAAATATCAAAATCTTATCCTGTTTAGCTAAAGCTCGTGATTTAAAGACTGAACTCAAGCTCGGAAGGACACTTCCTGACGATATCTATACTGACGAAAACCGTATCAAACAAATTCTCTTCCAATTTTATTCAAATGCATTGAAATTTACCACAAGTGGCTCAATAAAAGTCTCAGCCAAAGTTTCAAAATCTTCAAAAGATCGAATCATAATTTCAGTTAAGGATACAGGAATTGGCATGAATGAAAAAGATATGGGGAACCTTTACCGAGTTATAAATCAGCACATTGATTATATGAATTATGAAAGAATTGCAGGTTCTGCTGGTGCTTCTTTAGGTCTTACTATTTCAAATAAAATAGCCAAAAAATTAGATAAAAAGCCAAGTTCAGGGATAGGATTTAAAAATGTATTTGGCAAAGGAATGAAGTTTTTCTTCGGAATTAAAAACACCCAAAGTTCGAAGAAAGTATCGCATTTAAATTTATTAAGGCTTTCGAAGACGATTTCCTTAAAGAAGGATGGGCTGAAGCTTGGAACTACGAAATTAGAAGTTTATTCTGTAGAGAACCAGAGTAATTTAAATTCTCATGAGAATGAGGAAGATGGGGGTCGGGTGAATTTTTCGTGTCTTTACAAATTTCCAAACGCAAGATTTATAAATAATAAATTAGGGCCATTAGAGGATGAAAAAACAATGGTTGATCAGGAGAATGAAAAAATGAAAGATTGTGATCATGAACCTATTTTAATCGTAGATGATGATGAATTTAACATAATGGCCGTAACTATGCTTTTGAAAATGAATAATATGAAGTGTTTGGCTGCAAGGAATGGGGAATTAGCTATCGAATTGATAGAAGAACAATGTAAAATTAGGGAAAATTGTTGTAAACGATTTAGTTTGATACTTATGGATTTAAATATGCCAGTGTTGAATGGAATCGAGGCCTCAAAACAATTGAATCAAAGATTCGAGGAAAACCGATTGCCTTGGATGCCAATTGTTATGTGCACAGCTTATGGCAATGATCAAGCTTTAGAGGAGAAGTTCGATTCGGGGATTGTAGAAGTAGTGCATAAGCCGATTAAATTCGAGGTTTTGCGGAAAGTCATTGAAAAATGGATGAAAATATAGAAAGATTTTAATGTTTTTAGTAAATGTTTTAATAAATTATAAAAAACGGCTATTCTGGATTTGAATTCTAAATTATTAAAACTCAAACGCTTAATTTTTATGCTCTTTTGCATAAATACTATTAAAATCCTTGAAACATGAAAGACCTGAATTTCTTGTTCATAATATCCCTTATATTGTTTTCTTTGGCTGTTTTTCAATGCAGGACGCCCAGTAAAACTTTAAAACCTCAAAATTTTAATTCTAGGTGATATTTTTACTTATAACCCAAAATAGAACAAAAAACCAAATATTCAATGATGGATCTGCAAATTCAAGCCCTTAAAAAAAAGACCCTCAACCAAAAACTAAACTTTTACGCGAAAAAAGAAAAAGACGAAATCTTAAGACAAAGAGTCAAAGGAAAGAAAAGCAGCTCTAAAGCCTCCTCGAATTTCAATATTTTCACTTTATTTAAAGACACCCCCGAAAAACTCCTCGATTTCCCTTTTAGTTCAAGTTTCTCGCAAATTTCGGCCCAAGAAGAAACGACAAGACATTATTTGTTATCGACCATTCCTGTGAGTTTGAATACCGCAGTTAGGAGGAAAAAACTACAACATCATGAAGAAACTGTTCCCCTGTTTTCCAGGATTTGAAGGGAAAGGAGAGAATGGAAGGGAAGGGAAGGAGTGAAGTAAATATTTTCTTCATATAAATATTATTAAAAAAAGGATTTTCTTCCTTGCTGTTTTTTTCTCGAAATTTCCTTGAAAACCTTAATGAAACGGATTCGCTTTTTATTTTGGAATATTATTGTCAAAATTTTTTTATATGAAATAAATTTTCTTAGTTTCTTTTATTAAGTTTAAAAAAAATTATCGTTAAAAGAAAAAATTTTAAAAATTCATTCTTCTGTCAACTCTATACCATTCATGGGAACTACAGAATCAGTACATCAAACTATTTCCCACTTTTCTCAAAAGCAGCCTCAGGTTAACACAAAACAGCCTCAGCTCAAATCCCCTATGCAAGAAGTCCCCCAAAATCCTCCACCAATAATTCCTTATCAATTCAAACAGAAAATCTATCATCCACTCTTCGGGGATCTTATTTTAGTTCAAGACCTCACACGTAACCAAACAATGGCCCTGGCAGAAACCTTTTCTTCCAACCAGCAGGAACATAAGAGTCAATTGACATTAGCAAATTACATGAAAGGACTGAAACATCCTAATTTATTGGAGGTAGATTATTTGTCAGTCAATGAAGGGGAGGTGTTTTCAAATTGCTACAAATTGAATCATGTTTTTGAGTATCACTCCCTTGATTTACACACTGATTTCAAATGGAAAAAGCTCCATGGGAAACATTTCTTTTCCGAGGAGGAAGTCATAGATTTCCTCACTCAAATAGTCTCAGCTTTAGCTTTCCTTCAATCAAAGGGAGTCGTTCACGGGGGTGTGAATTGCTATAGCATTGTCATTGACCAAACCCAGAAGAAACCATCATTTAAGATCCTTCCTCCTTTTGGCTTGAAAGGACATGACAACTTCCAACAAGTCATTAATTTAGGAAGCTTGGCAAAGGGAATCTTCCTTTCACCGAAACAATTAAACAAATTAAAAGAAAGAAGACCTTCAGGAACAATTTTGAATTCTGTGAATGGATATAAAACGGATGTTTGGAGTTTAGGATGCATTGTAATGGCAATGTTGAGAAATTCAGAAAGCGATGGAATGTTTGACTATATAAAGTTCGAGTTAGAACGAAATGGTTTGGAAATGACTTTGAAAGCCCTCAAGGAACAGGTGCAGATACCTTTCCTTATAAACATGCTTGGTTGGATGCTTGAACTTGAAGAAGAAAAACGTTGTGACTTTGTGGAACTTGAAAAACTCTTGAAAACCGCTTTGATAAAATATAAACAAGGAAACAATTTCAATAAAGAAAATGATGGATATTCAGCTCCAAGACCTATATCAATAATGCCTCTTTCCTCCAAAAATCTCGTTGATGAAAAAGATGAGAATTTTTTGGAAGAAGTCATTAAACTTCCAAAAAATTCGTCTTTTATTTCAAGAGGACAACCACCACAAGAGCCACAAGAGACCATCTTATTGTCAAAGCAAATGAATCAACCTTTAGATGAAAATGAAAGCAAAAAAAGATCTCATCCGATTAAAAAAGCCCTTCAATTCGTTGAAAATCAAGAAAAAACAACAAATGTATTAACAGTCAATGAAAACCAAGCCAACAATGAAAATCAAGCCAACACTTTTCTCAACCCCCAAGTGCTTCAAATCCTTCAAGATTATCAGAAACAAAGAAAAAACAGCTCTGACTATCTAAAAGGAAAACTGGAATTCAAACAACAACAAAATTCAGTTGTCGTGCTTGAGAAATATAACGATGGTTCGGTTTACGAAGGTGAAAAAATTGGCAATTTAAAACAAGGAAAAGGAAAATATTATTATTCTGATGGGGCTGTTTATGAGGGTGATTGGAAAGACAGTAAAATCAATGGTTTCGGAACCCTATATTACCCTAATAAATGTCTAGCCTACATCGGTCTTTGGAGAGATGGGAAGTTCCATGGAAAAGGTTCCTTATATAATAAGGCTCCTGGGTTTTTGAGGGAATTTGATGGAAAGGACTTCAATAAAATTGGGGATGGATGGAATAAATATGAAGGGCAATTCAATGATGGTTTGAAAGAAGGGAAGGGAAACTTATTTTTGATGAATGGTGATGTGTTTGAAGGGGAATTTAGAGGGGATTTAATTCATGGGAATGGAATATTTAAAAAGGAAGAAGGAGGAAAAGTTTCAGGAGAATGGAGGTATGGAATTTATCAGGAGCAACAAGAACAGAATTTGAGAAAGGCTTGAAGATTATATCCGAATAATAATAATATTTTAAATAATTTAAACTGAATTTATTTTTCTGAACTCTACAGATATATATATATATGTCTTTAAATTTTGATTTTATGTTTTTTTAAAGCAAAAAATTTCTATAGAAAACATTTAAATTTCCTTAAGTTTGAAGAATTTAAAATAAATCATTCAATAAAAAAACAAGAAAATTATTCGTATTTGATTCAAAGTTCTATGTCTGACGAAGTAATAGATTTCAGCAAATTCCAAAAGAAAAAAAAACCAAACTTTCAAGATGTTGAGGAAGAAAACTCGGAAGACAATGAAAAACCTAAACAAGAAAAAAAAGAGTCAAAAAAAAAATCTCCTTCTCCAGGTTTACAATTTTATTTCTTTTATTTTTTTATAATCTCGCCATTAGAAAAAGAAGATCAGAAGAAAAAGAAAAAAAAAGAGAAAAAGGTGGAAATTGAAGAAAAAAACGTTTTGAAAAAGCCTAAAAAAGAGAATAAAGAAGAAAAAGAAGGTAAAAAAGATTCCTTTTATTTAAATACATTATTTATTGACAATCAGAAGAAGATGTTCAAAGAAAATCAATGAAAAACATCCTCAAAAAAGAAGAACTAGAGGACAAAAAAGTGAAAGATAAGAAGAAAAACACCAAACAAGAAAAATCAGAAGATGATGATGGTTTTATTTATAATTCATCATTTCATTAGCCTAAATTTGTATATTTTAGAAAACGACAAACAAAATGATGATGATCCAATGGACCTTTATTCCAAATATTACGATAAGGAAACCGGAGAAATCACCAAATCTTTCCGTGAAGTCATAAACTCAATCGAAGATGAAATCAAGAAGGAGATGATAAAGAAATTAAAAAGTCAAAAGAACCAAAAGTCATCTAATAAAAAGGAATTCACTAGCATTTTGAACCCCTGGGAAAACATTAAAATGTTTTCGAAGATCAATTCTCAATGGCGGCAACTATTCAAGCAACACGATCTTTTCCAAGAAATAGAGCAAATTGATTCATTGACCAAATCTGTGCAATTCATTTCAGAAAACCCACCAAAGCCTCCTTTTGATAAACCCCCACAACCAATTTTAGGTTTCTTTAGAAATAAGAAATTAGATGACGAAGAAAATGAGTTTTTCCAGAAAATGACTGATAAATTAGTTGTTATCAGATATTATAATCAAAAACTCGAGGATTCCAACTCATTTTATAGAGCAGTTGGTTTTGCTTATTTAGAACAATTAGTATCAGAAGATAATCCTTTTCAATCATTGCATAAATTCATCACAAGTTTAAAAAGCAAGGGGACCTTTGAAATGATGAATCCAATTAGCCCAAACACCTCATTTAATCCCAATTTTTCCTTGGATTTTAAATCATGGTCAACTTATATCATAGATCTCTTGATGCGAATGGCTGGGAATATGTGGACATGTGTAGAAGTTTCTGAGAAAGATCCTGAAAAGATGATTGAAGAATTGCAGGTTCTTTTCAATGAAAATTCAGCTTTCCAATTGGGGATTGTGTTGCTTTTGAGGCAAGAGGGCTTTGAGAAAGCAAAACAATTTGAAAATTATGAGGATTGCAAAAAAAATCTCAGTGAGATCGACGCTCCTCCCACACGTAGAGTGTTTAAGACAATCGCTAAAGTGTTGAAAGTGAGATTACAAATCTTTGATTTCGATAATCCGAGCGAGGAACCTTTCGATTTCGAGCCCACAAAAATCGATTCCAATTTAAATCCAATTTTTTTAGTGAAATATAAGAAAGTCTACAATATTGGTTATTCGAAAAAATTCAGCAGGAGTCGGTTTCCCAAGGCTTATCAGTTGAATAGTGAAAGAAAGCAGAATTTATGTTGTTCTTGCAATATTAATGAGGGTAAAAAATATAATAAATGCCAGGATAATTATTGTATTGAATGTTTGAATAAAATATTGAACGAGATGAAGGATGTTCAAATGGCAAAATGTCCCAAATGTCGGCAAGTCTTGGGGAACAGAGGACATTTGTTGACAGAATCTCAAATTAAAATTAATAAAAATTAAAGAAAAGGATTTAAAAAACAGAATTCTCTGAAAATAAAATGCGCCTAAATTCAAATTATTCTGTTTTATTAATTATTATGTTTTTTTTCTCTATATTTTCTCAATCAGATTTCAAAATTTAGTTTTCAATATAATATATAAATTATTGTATTTTTATTTTGTAATTCTGAAACAAATTTTGAAATTTATATTTAATAAAAAATAAGAAAATTATCAAAAACAGAATTCTATAAAAATAAAACGCGCACAAATTCACATTATTTCTCTTTTATTAATTATTATGGTTTTTTTTCCATGCCTCAATGGCATTTTCTCTTTCATTCTCTATTTTTTCAATTAGTTTAGTAATCAAAAGACTTTTTTCCTTATCCTTTAAATTCTTCTTCAAATCTTGCAACTCTTTTTCATATTTCTGGATTATTTGATTGATTTCTTCGCTATTTTCCACTTCATCTTTAATATTTTTCGATTTCCTGAGACTATTTCGCAATTGTAGTTTATTCACCATTGTGCCAATTTCCTTGGAGTTTTTCTTCAACAACAGCATAGAATTTTTCTTAAATTCCTCGTTTCTTTCTTTATCCATCATCGCGATATCACTAGGCTCCACTATAAAAGAAACGGCTCTTTTTCTTTCTTCCAATCTATTAAGAATGTTCTTTTCTTGAATATCCATTTCTTTCATAATGATATTATTCATGGATTTCATATTTAAGGCTTGCGAATTCATTATATTTTTGGCTTTATCCTCCATGGATTCATCAGTTTGTTTACTGCTTAAAAATATATGCAAATCAAGCATTTTCTTCTTTTCTTGCTTTTCGACATACGCCCTTTGGCAATCAGTCGTTTTGTAGATTTTGCCCATGCTTTCATTTTGGTTAAGAATCTCAATGATCTTCGGTTTGGCCATCAAGACATTAATCTTATTCTTAAAAATCAAATATCTTTGACTATTAATGGTCTCATAATATTCCACCCCAATAATATAAAGTTCCAACAATTTCTTTATGTTTATGAGAGAAGGAAAGTTGATTTCCTCCATTTCAAGCTCGAGATTTAAAAGGTCCTCAGCAAAATTTTTGGGTAATTCTGGAGGTTTTTTAAAGGATGATTCAAGTTTATGAGAAGCAGATTCCTTTTTTAAGGCGGGTGTTGAAGGGGCTTTAGAAAGAACCTTCTTCTGTGTAAGGTTGTTTTTGAGTTTTTGGAAAAGGTTTTGGAATTTGGAATTTTTCTTTTTGGGAGGTTCCATTTGAAAATAAAGTCTTGAAAAAAATATTATATTTTTAGGTTTAGGTGTTGATTTGCTTTGAAAAATGTATAATCAACAATATTTTTCAATATTCAATATTTAATATTGAAATTTGTTTTTCTAAAAATTACTTCAGTAATATATTGTTTAAAAAAAACTCTTGAATTTCATAATTTTTTCTTCAAAAAACCCGTTTCAAAAAATGTCAAAAGAAGCTAAAATAGAACAAGAGCCTCTTTCTCTTCACGATTGTTCCTTTTGCTCCGAGTTCCAAAAAAAAGAGTTAGAGTGTGTATGCGAGTCTCAAGGTATTATAATAAAATCCTTTAAAAATTTCTACATAAAAAAACATTTTAGTCTTGAATTTTTTCCAAGATTTCAATGAAAAATCTTATGAAGAAATCCGTTCCTTCAACAAATTTTTTACCTCATCCTCCAATAATAAAAATTTCATCCAATCCAAATTTCAAAATTATTTCCGCATATTTGACTCACAAGATTGGATTCGTTTAACAGCCAAAAAGCAACAAAGAAACAATATTTTCTTTAAGAGGGAGGATCTAGAGCCTTTCAACAATTTCCTCACTATTTTCAACAAAGCCAAAATCAAAGACAGTCTTTCATTGAACATGCTAAATATGGAGGATCCTTTGAAAATCATTAATCTGAAAACGATTCTGCATTTAATTAAACATAACACTATGGGATATCGGACTTTGAGTACTCAAGACTTTGATTTTCCTAGTTTCTGGAACACTTTATACTCAAACCTTTTAAAGTTTTGGACCCAATATTTCGTCAACAAGAAATTGTATTTTCTGGATAATATCAAACCCTTGGATATTGATAAAGTGTCTCCTATTTTCAGGAATCAGATATCCCATAAAAATCGCAAAAAAATGAAGAAAATCTTCATTTCTGATGAAAATCGTGTCAAATCAATAAAGCTATTTTCACAGAAAAAGAATAAAGTGATCCCAAAACTGGTGAAACCCTTAAATTCATTATTAAAGGATAACAATAATAATCATAAAAATTATAAACCTGTGGAAAATAATAATAACGAAAGTCCCAAGAATAATGAAAAAGAAGCAGAAGAGCCTGAACTGGATAAATTACCTTTCGATATCGAGCTTTTCACTTTCATTAAAGAAGCTTTGGAAAAATTCATTCCCAATGTTTCAGAATTATGGCCGCTTAAAGAATCCAAGCCTCCACATGTATTGATACTTAAGATGATAAAGACTTTCTTCGAATATGGAATCTTCGGCAAAAAACACATCAATAAAATTATTGACATCATGCAAGATAAAATCGCTAATTTGAAAAACCTCGAATTCCTATTAAATCAAGAAGAAACGCAATCAAAGAAAATGAGCGAAGAACAATTGAATTTATGGACAAAAAGTCTTGTGAAGATGAGACAATATTTTTCTGAGATCTTTATGATGACTTTGGTGCATTTTATAGATGAAAGGGTGGAAGAAGTATTGAAAGAAAATGTAGATATTCAGATAAAATTTGACGAGAGTAAACCAGATAATTATAAATTGAATGATTTGGACTTGAAGGGTATTAAAGATATTGAGGAGAAAGTCAATTTCGAGGATTTAGTTTTATTTGATGAAGAGAAAGGCAGGAGTTTGATGCATATCTTCTTTACTTATATATTGGTGCAACCGAGCAGTCCAAGGTTCAAATTAAATAACAAAATAAAGAATATGTCCATCATTTTTCTTAATCTCTTTTCGAATGTCGATGACATTTATTTGAATTCATTGAAATTGCTCAATACTGATGACAAAGTGTTCATAAATTTTTTGAAAACTAATGAAATCCTTGAAAAAAACGAAGCTTCAATTGCAATTAAACAGTTTTGTTCACATTGCGAGATCTTTTATCTCAACGAAAAACAGACACTTTTGGGTGAGGATTTCAATATCTCGTTTCTCAAGGATTTCAACCAAGAATTGAATAAAATAAAGGTTTATTTCGATTTCGAAAACAAATCCACTCATCTTCAAAATGCCCTTTTTAAATATAATTTCCTTTGGATAATTTTGAATGTGATTTTAAAGTTCAGTGAGATCCTTCATGAAGAAAGCGTCGTGACAAAAGAATTAAAGGAATTCCTCATTAAATTGTTCGATTATTGTCTTTTTCAGAACATTTTCTTCCAATCCATAATGATGCAAACGAAAGTCCTTAAATTGTTTGAATTAAAAAAGGAAAGATTGGGAGATTTAGGCTTTTTCCTCATAAAATCAGCATTCGATCAAAATAAAACGCTAATGGTTAGAAATCAAGATTATTTGGAGCTTTTCCTAAATTATAACATTTTTAACGAAAAAGCCCGGCTTTTCTTTAAAACTGAAGATGAATATTATGAATCTCGAAATAAATTCTATGAAATTCTTGCTTTGTTCTTATATTATGAGAAAAACTTCCTTAATCTCAATAATACTCCAGAATATGACATTATATGTTTAAGTCGAATCTTGAATGAAAACGCCTTAAGAGATGAATGCTTAGATAACACTCTTTATGTTTTGGAAAATCAACGAGATTCTTCAAAATTGAATTATCTTAAAAGTCTTTTCAAGATTCTTGCGAAATCTTCCTCCAAACGCATTTCCAAAATCCATTTGAAAAAACTCAGATCGATTTTTTCCTTAAAGGATCTCAAGCCAATGCTTCAAATTACTGCATTTGATTTTTCTTTGAAAATCGCCATTTTTCGTATTTTCCGTAATTTATACATATTTGACAAAGACAATGTTTTTGATGATGGAGAAAAAATCGGCGATATTTTTAAACCTTTAATGGGAGGTGGAGGTGGAAAAAAGCCAGCAGAACAACAGAAAAAACCAGAAATTCCTAAAAAAGGAGCAGACAGCGATTTAGACAAATTGATTGATGAGCTGGGGAAGCCAGGAGAACCAATAAAACAAAAAATTATGGAATCAGCGAAAAAAGTAAATCCTGAGGTCCGCAAAGAGCCACCAAAAGCAGAGGAACAAATTGATAATGATTTGATATATGTGATAGTTCGAGAGGAATTCATTGGGTTTTTGGATTTGATTGATCATCAGGAGAAATTGACAGAAAAGGAAAGAGGGAAAATCGCTTCGTATGCAGTTAAAATGTTGATGAGTACGATTTCTTTTATTGGGAAACAAGAAATTCAGACTAGGCTTTTATTAACAAGACGAGCCCATATAATCAATAATTTGACACAAGAGGCAAAGGGAGAAAATAAAGGACAAACCAAAGTAAAGCTAGAAAGTCCGATTTGGGAGATCAATGATATGATTTTGTTAAATGCTATGAAAATAAGAAGCTTTTTGGGGATTTCAATGGAAAAAAACGTGGAGGAAATCGCGTTGTTTGAGGATTTCGAATTGGACATTTTGCCTGATACTATAAAGAAAGAATTGAGAATTTTGAATGCTTTGGTGAATCTTTCAGAACTTTATTCATCAGGAACCCAGAAAAACAGTTATAAAATGTATAATATGAGCTTTTCTACAGAATTAGCAAAGAGATATTCAAATAATCTGGAAGATAGGCAACAAAACATAATTTTGCCTTATGAAGTCTTAAAAACTATGATTTTATTACAGCTTAAAGAAGGAAAGAAAGATAAAGATATACAACTTTTCGGGTTAACAATTGGAGCAATTTATGAATCTTTTAAATTGAAAAAGTTGTCCACTTATTCGGCAATAAAGAAAAACTACCTTGACGATAAAATCAACAACATTTACTTCGAAATCCTTAAAGTATCTCAAGAAAAAAAAGACGGTATAGCAGTTAATCTTTGTAAATTCCTTTATTCCGAATTGGTGGGAGGCGGTGATTCTGAACAAGCTTATGAAGCCACAACCACACAAAAATCTTTCGAAAGAAACCCAGAAAAAAAGCAAGAAAATGATCATGATAATGATTGTGCGGATTCCTTTTTCGTGAATGGACAAAGGAATGAAAAATATACGATTTTGGAGATCTTTTCTAATATTCTCTTTCATGCCACTGAAATTTCACAACAACAAATTCTTGCAATGATTCACAAAGGGGACGGATTCATGTTAGAAAGTTCTACTGATTCGACTTTTCTGGATATGAAGATGTTTGATATAATATGGCGGGAATTGGCATTGAATTTCTCATTTGTTTATAACCGCACAAGACAAGATAAATTATGGAAAGAATATTATATTCGAACGATAATATTGATAAAATTTCATCAATATCTTTGTGAAGATAACAACATGAATTTCAAGAAAATTTTCAGCTTTAATAAAGTTAAAATCTATAACAACGAAGAATCAACACGATTAAATCAAATTGATAATGTTTTCGGCAAATTTTTCTTTCGTAATGATTGGGCCAAAAAAAATTATATCCTCATAAAAAGAAGCAGTCTTTTTCCAATCGCACAAGCATTTTTCGAATTTCTCACTGAAATGATGTGTGGTCCTTGTCAGGAAAATCAAAACAAAATCACTGATAAAATCCAATTTAAAAATCTTGGCAGTTTCCTCGATACTTTTGATCCCAAAATCGAGGAAAAAATCAAAAAATCCACCGGTTTAGATCTTTTGAAAATAAAGAACGCAAATAAAATCGATCAAAATCAAATGATCGATTTGAAAATGAGCATTTGTGATTTTCTATTGACATGTTGCGAGGGTCATGACCCTATAATCCTGAAAAACCAATTGAAAAAAATCAATTTCAATGAAATAATGGAAACTATAATAAAAATGTTCAAGGTTCTTATTTTTAAACATTCCAAAGGACGCAAACATAATTTGACTTATAACGATTATCTAAATATGAAGACCGTTTATCAAAACTCTGGATTTAATGCAGATGAAACAATGATTTTGGCAATGGCACTTAAATTATTCATGTATTTGAAGATCTTATCGCAAGAAAGTATTAATTTAAGGCATTTGTTAGAAACCAAAGAGAAAATCGCTTTTGAACATGTGCAAAAACAAAAATTAATGAATAAATTAGCACAATTTCATTTATTTAGAAAGAAAAAACCAGTGACCGCGGAAGAAATCGAAGCCCAAGAAGATGAAGAAAATAAAGGTCAGGACTTTCAAGATGGTCTCTGTATGAAATTTTTAGGGAAATTCGCGAAAAAACTTGAAATTAAAGATAAAGCAAATGAAGATTTGGATAGACTTGATTATATATTTTTCGAGCCAAACCCTAAATTTTCGTTTTTGAGCGATGAAAGCAAAGAGGATTTTCTTGAAAACGTTGATAGATCATCACATGAAAGCAAAATTCATGGGTTAATAAATTATTGCCAATACTTTGAAGAGGAAATCAATATTCGTGAAAGGATCAAACAAAAATATTCTAAATTAACCTTATATTTCAGCAGTTTCAAAGGAATCGAAATATGTTTATTTATGCTCGTCATCATAATCAATCTCTTTTTGGTGTTAGACTATCAATATGACCTTGAATACCAAATATTTAATGTGTTGGTATTGATATTCGCATTTATTGAACTTGGGGGGTCATCGTTATGTCTGTTAATTTGGCTATTACTTCGATATAAAGTTGAAAAAAAATTAAATCTTTTGGACTTATGTGAACAAAAAGGATTGAAATTGAGCAAAATCACAGTTTTTGAAGATTTGAAGATTTCCTTCCAAACGCTTTTATCCGAAAATCTCGTCAGTATAATGATAATGCATATAGGTTGTTGCATTTTAGGAATATTATCATCTCCTGGGTTTTTCGCAATTGACATTTTCTCGATTGTCAATTTGTCATCGACTTTCAAATATTTAGCAAGATCTTTCAGCAAAAACGGACAACAATTGATTTATTCTTTCTTCATGGCATTTATCATCATTTATGTTTATGGAATATTTTCGACATTATATTTTGAAGGCAATTTTAATGGAGAAACATGCGGCAATTTCATTCATTGTTATTTCGCGCTTTTGAATACGGCTTTTACAAATGGATCTGGTGTTGGGGGGATGATGAATGCTGAAATATTAACAACACCTAATGAGCCAAGGTATTTTGGATATGTGTTTCTCAGTTTAACCTTCTTTATTTTCGTGAATTGTATCACTTTAAATATTGTCTTCAGTATTATTGTGGATTCTTTTCAAGATCTCAGAACTCAATCAGAAAGATACGGTTTTTTTATTTTAGGCAATATTGAGAATTAAAAATTTTTTTAAGATGAGGATAATGAGAATAGATGCTTTATTTGCCAAATTCATAAGTATGCTTATGAGAAAAGTGGGGCACAATTTAGCAAACATCTACAAAAAGAACATAATATATGGACCTACGCGAATTTTATCATTTATATGAAGAATAAGACGGAAAAAGATTGCAATGGAGTTGAAAATGGCATTTTTAAGAAAATTAAAGAAGGAGATATTAGTTGGATTCCTTTTAACAAACACAGTTGAACTGATTTTTTTTTTCCTTCTTAATTTCCTCATTTTATTTAAAAAAGGTGAAGATGAGGATAAAATAACAAGCTTGGAAGAGAAAATGGATGGAATGGAAAAAAAGATGGATACAATTATAAGTTTGATTAAAAATGTGGAGGAAAAAATCACTGTGAAAGAAAAGTTCGAAAATATGAAGATCAATGACCTTTTTTTATTAAAAAATAGTGTGGAGAAAAAAGATTAAAACAACTTTTCATGAAAATTTGACAGAATTTTTTATAAAAACCTAGAAATTAAAAAAAATAAATTTTGAAAAAAACCTCAAAACTTTTTGACTTCATTGGGAAGGCCAAAATACTCACAGCGATTGGAGTATTAGTTTCACTGAGAAAGTGGAGGTTAATAATGGGAAAGACAAGACTATGGAATATGTTTGGACAGAAAAAAATGATTTTAGGAAAAGAGAGAATGCTATCCGCATGAAATACCCGGAAAATAAGTTACGACAGACTATTGACTTAACGTTCCCACACAAGCGAGATAAGCCTGGTTTAGAAAATTAATTTGGGGTTTTCTAATTTGCAAATTTATTTGAAATAAACTTAATTTTCTTTTTATTTTAAAATTCTCTCCAAGTTTACATTTGTTCTTTTTCGATTTCCTCCAAAGCTTGAGCATCAAGTTTTTCCTAATCAACACAAACTACTAAATTTTCTTTATAAATTTCAATACTTTCAAGTCCTTTGGAATCATCTGATGCTCATAATTGGTTTCCTTGGTAATCCAGCTGATTTCAATTTCAAATCTTCTGTCTTTGAACTCTTCATGGCACAAATGCAGCCTTATGATTAATAACTTCCTTTTATCAACTATATTTATTTGAATTACAATTTGGCAACATAAAACAAAGCATCTTTGCAATTCATATCTTTAAAGTTTCTTTTTTCGAATTCAGCTTTGGCTGTTTGTTTTCCTTTTCCAATGGCGCAAGCGTGATAAGCCTTTTTTATACAATAATTCTTTCTTCTGTTTAAATAAGGAAATTTTACATATGAGAAACCAGAAGGCTCAATCATGTGCAAATTGAACCCATCCAAATCATGAGCAGCAAGGATAATTGCAGATCCGAAAGGTCTATAGGATCCATAAAGAGTATACGCATGGACATATTGTGAAACCCTATCAGATAAAATATTGCCTCGGATCGGAATATCAAAACTTTTGGTATAGTCTGAAGATTCGCTTCTTGCTCTTGTCAATATATGACGACCATCTGGTATTTTACCATTATAAGCCTTTAGAATACATATTATGCTTAGAAAATATGATAGACAAAATTAATAACCAATCCAATATGAGTATCGACATTGTGTATTCTTCTGTTAGTTCCATCGATTAACAATCGAGAAACCAAGAGTTTTTCAGCTCCCAAAATGATTCCGTCTTTGCATTTGATTCCGACAATCGTTCTTTCATTCAAAATTTTAAAGATTTAAAAAAAAGGGTTAATAACTCTGAGGTTTCCACAGCTTTTGTAGCATATTCGACTTGGTAAATTTTGCCTTCTGGTGAGAAGGTGGTCACAGATAAATCATACTTTAGAAAAAAATATTTATCGAGAATTTTCAATGCTTCTTACCATACTTCCGCTCATCTTGACTTAAAAAAGAAGATATTATTTAAATTTTCGATCTCGATTTTTGTTTTAAATATGAATAAAACACATTAAATAAATGTTTTCTGATCAAAAATATATTCAAATTTTTTCTGAAAAAAACTTCTTTTTTCTTTGATTTTTGAAACTTAACAAATTATTTTTAAAAGGCAAAATATAGCAATGCATCATTCGGTATCCTTTCAACTCCTTTCCATTTTGATCCCCATTTGCCTTTTTTCATTTTCTCATGCTTTAGATTCAAGCAATCCCTTCAAGTGGGGAAATTACAAGCCGCAACTCATCTATAGTTTATCTGAAAAGGACTCTTCACCATTAACAGTCCGTTTTGCATTTGGATATAAAGACAGTCCACTTCCGCCACGATATGATCTTCATGAAAACGATGGCATTGATTTAATATTGGACTACAATTATCATAATGGGCGTGATTTTTCAGAGCAAACTATTTATGACAAAGACACCAAATTTCAATTTAAAATGATTTCCATGCGCGACACATCAGAGAACAGCTTAGAACAATGGTTGATTTATGCCATCAACCCTCAAAGCAAAGGTTTTGTCAATCAAATGTTGACTGATTTAATGAAGAAATTATCTACTACGAGAGATGGTCTTTTCAATGGAGATGGATTTATGGAAAATGATGTGTTATCTGACAAAAAACAATTTTCTGAAGAAGAAGCAATTTTTGGTTTCTCATTGGGTTTGGAACAATTCATTGAACATATTGATATTAATCCGAAAGATTTCTATCTGATGAAATCTGATGAGGCCAATAACTCCTTTTTGATTAGAAATAAGTCGAACCATGAGATTATTTCTATTTTGCGGTTGAAATTCATCGAAAATGAAACTTTAGTCACGAACCAAGTTGATTATAAATTCCTCAAGCTCTCAGATAAGTTTAACAATTGGCAAGTCGGCCAAGATCTCTCAAATTTCCTTTTCGATTCTATCCCTTCTCCTGAATCTCAAGAGAACTCAATCGAAAATACTGTGCTCTTGCTGAGAATACCAATAAAAT
>Ga0302186_10001143_pt1 | contig 22666 bp, 19 predicted proteins | sample II_Bog_E1_2_FD_198782 | JGI IMG/M metagenome (GOLD analysis project Ga0302186, IMG submission 198782) | Peat permafrost microbial communities from Stordalen Mire near Abisko, Sweden - II_Bog_E1_1 | ecosystem: Environmental > Terrestrial > Soil > Wetlands > Peat | place: Sweden: Abisko...
AAAATCTGCTAAAATCGAATAATAAATTGCTCAAACTGGAATCTTTAGTTGAAAATAAGCTTTTTGAAAATCAATATAATTATCATACATCAATAGAAGATTTTTTGGATACTTCAAATGAATACCTTATGTCAAACTTATGCGAACATAACAAACAGAAGTTCTTTCATATATTTTTCAAAAAAAACTCGAACTTTAAGTTTCTAACATACAAATTATATTCTAAGATTGAAAATGACAATAATTCAGGAAAAAATCTTTTTTATGTGGATATTTTTCAGAAAGATGGAATCAATTTTTCAATTATTAAGCCGTTTATTCTTATTTCTAACAAAATCGATAAAGTCATTAATTTATCTTTAAGGGAATATTTGACCAAAGATGAAAGAATAAATGAAATGGATCAATATGAAATTCAACCAGAGTCCTTCTATTCTTTATGTTCGAGTCTTGCTTCCAACATATTTTGCACTAAGCTCCTTTTTGAATTCCGAATCTTTTATCATAATTTGAATTTCCAAGGACAAAAAATTGTATTTAAAACATATAATGAAGACCAATTGGCAGATGATCGTCATATATTGCAATTTTCGAATGAAAGCTCTTTCGCTTTTGATGTAATTCTATTTAACAAAAAAATTGAAGAAACTTCTATTCTCGAATTTGACTTTCCTCTGGAGATTATTAATGAAAGTGATTATGTGATAATCATAAAAATCAAAAAGTCAATTGATCCGATAATTATTCAGCCATCAGAAAAATGCAAAGTTTTAAAGCATTTGAATCCAAATTGCGACTCATTGCATTTCTCAATTTTGCAAAAGGGAGATTTAATGTTTTCTAATGCAAATGCAATAGAAGTCACATTTAATGATTTAATGAATGACAAAATCAAATTATTATCGTTTAACTTCACAAAATTAAATGAAGATTTTTTAAATGTAATAATTTTTATTTATTTTTAAAATTGATTTATTAATTTTAGATCTTTTTAAATATAAGCTTGAGCTCCGAGAATGGAAAGCAGAAGTTGCTATTGAAATCTTTCTTGCAAATAGCTAATAAAACTGATAATTTTTTTGTTTTGTCCGATTCAAATAAAATTATCAAACCCCAAGAATCATGCTCATTGGAATTCAAATTCTCTTGTGATGAAGAATATAACAACAAATTAATAAAAGTTGGTGTTGAATACATCAAAACATTTTGCCAAAATTTGATCAGAAATAAATTTTTATCAGCATCTCCTCAGACTCCAGAAAAGATCATCAAAATTGGATTGATGTCAATGAAATCTGATGAAGTTAAACAATTAGTTATAAATGAAATGATTATAAATAACCAATGCGAAGTCAAATTTCAAAAGGAATCATTTATGATAGGTCTTTATCGAAACTTTTCTTTCAACACAAACCAACTTATCTTATATTTAGTGAAAAATGTTATTCATGATAATAGAAACTACATCCTTTTATCAAATCAAACTCCAAATTTGATTTCTTTCAAACCTTATTATAGTTTGACGGAAGAGAAAAAGAAAGATTTTGTAAGTCCTAATTCTTCTTCTTTAATGTTTTATGATGACAAAGTTCATCAAAAACATTTCAAAGTAATTGAGGGAAATAATGATCAGAATTTATTTACCGTCAACTCAATAGCAATGCAATGCTTGAAATATTTTATGATCCGAAACAAAAATAGCGATAATATTTACTTTCAAATCATAATTCCTTCTTTAATGGTAAAATTCTTTTTGGACGTTGACAACGAAATTAATCTTGATTTAGAAATCCATTTCAGGATTTTTCAAAGTGATAAATTTGACATTCTTTTAAATAAATTCAAGGTAAAAAATATCTTTTCAATATATTTATTATAATTTGCTAAGATTGAAAAAAATTCCAAAAACAATTCATATTCAATTGTTAGTGCTCAAAGTCCTCCTTACATCATTATGGTTTTTTTTTTATTTGATTAAAAAGATAAATGTTTAATTAGGAAAGAAATTATTTTCCCCAAAAAAATATTATGATTTTTAAAAATGTCTATTTAAAAGTTGATAAATTGAAATTCATAATAAGAAATGACACGATTGCTTTCCTTTTTAAGTTTTTTGATCAATTTTATGCTATGATGGGCTTCATAAAAAAAGAAGAAACTGAGAAACAAAGTTCTTTTTATTTTTTTTTTATATGATTTAATGAAATTGGATTAGATTTCCAAAATATCAACCTTGATTTATTGACATTTATTTACAATCTGAAAATAGAGGAATATAAAATAAACTTGAATATCTCTTTGGAGCCTCATCTTCTCCTGAATGATTTCAACGTTTCTATTCCCGTCTTTAAGATCAACAACCAAAAATCATTCTTGAAAAATGTTTTTAATGAAATAATCAGTTTTTATTTGGCTCATTTTGTTGTTCAGCTCCCAAAAACCAGTATTACATTAAATCAATTGAAAAACCCATTCAATTTAGTAAATTTTTTTTTTTTTTTTTTCTCAATTATTAATAAATTATGAAGGTGACTCTATTATGGAATTATAAGGAGAAATTTATGAAATCTTCTTTAAATTTTGAAAGAATCAATCCAATTCAAGATTCAATACAATCTATTTCAAATATTAGATTTCAAGTTTAATATTTTTTTACTTGAAAGAATAAGAATATTTTAGATGAAATATGCCAAAGATTTTCAAGAACAGTTGTTTTTAATCCTTAATTCAAAGAATAACAGCCAATCAAATTCAATGAAACATCTTGTCATCACGAACCAATTTCTATATATAATATCTCAAGGGAGAATCTATAAACACATTTCTTTGAAGGATATTAAAAAAATAAAATGGTGCTATTCGTCCAAAGTTATTAATGTCTCATCAAACAATTCAAAAGATCTAGAACTTTTAACTACGCTGAGGAACGGATATCGTTTAGTTAATGTGATGAAAGAAATTTTAATTTGAAAAAAAAATAATTTTGAAAAATCATAAATTTAAAATTTGAATAAAAATCCAGAAATTTTTATCTAAAAATTTAAAATGAAAAAAAAAAATATCTAATTTTTATATTTTAATTTCTCAAGAACAACCTATATAACACTTTTCTAAAATCAATCATTGTTTATCGATTTGAATTAAAAATTAAATTTTTTTTATCCTTTACCATTAGCTGAAAAAAGAACTCTAAAATAATAATTTAATATATTTAGGCTCCCCCATTGATATGAATATCCTGTCCAATCATATAACTTGACAAGTCACTGAAGAGAAAAGCTGTGACTGAAATCACTTCATCCAAGGTCCCAATTCTCCTCAAAGGCACCTTCTCTATCATTTGCAAGGCCACTTCCTTTGGATCGTTTGAATAATAGATAGAATTTACTCTAGCCTGTAAATCACATTGTCGGTCCCACATTTTGTTGTCTCCAATAAAGCAAGGGCTAATTGAATTGACTCTAATATTGTATGGTGCCAAGTCAAGTGCAGCGGTTCGTGTCATTGAAAGGACAGCTCCTTTGGAAGCAGAGTAAGCAATCATATTTGGAGATCCTAAACTCGCATCGCTTGCAACATTAACAATGCTTCCTTTCACTTGATTCTTGATCATAGATTTGGTGCATGCTTGCAAGATATTGAAAGCTCCAAAAACATTGATCTCAAAGACTTTTTTGAACTCTTCTTGGGAATAGTTCTGAGTTTTTTCGAACAACCCCTGATAACCTGCACAGTTGAACAAAAAATGAATTAACTTGAAGGTTGATTCTATTTGATCTATAACTTTGGCAATTTCATCTTCACTTCTGACATCGCAGACACAGGTAAGAATATTCTTTCTATCGCAGACTTTTTCCACCAAAGCAGCTGCTTCATTCAAAAAGGTCTCATTGAAATCTAACATACAAACATTCGCTCCATTGGATGCAAAAAATACACTAGCAGCTCTGCCAAAAGCACCACCTGCACCTGTGATGACTACTGTTTTACTCTTGAATTCTGGGATAAAGTTCATCAATGAGGGAGTGAGATAAGACGGTGATGTCTGAGACGTATTTTATTAAATCCTTAGTTTGAATTTTTTTATTTTACCTGGGTATATAAACCTCCTTTTCCCAAAAAAAGCAGTGATTTAAATATAAACTTTTGGTTTAGTAAAGTGGCTGATTAAATCATTAAATCCCAAAATACTAGCACCTTGTTTTTTTAAAAATGTCATTGTTGATTTTAATGAATTCTTTCATTTTAAAATTTTTTTTTTGGATTTTGGAATTCAGTATTTTTCATTCTTAAAGTACCATTAGTATTAAAGAAAAACCAGCCATTTTGTATTTATTCTTTGTTGTAATAACAAAACAAAACATTTTTTTGCTGATATTCTTCTTAAATTTTCAACGTTTTAACATGAAAAATCCAAATTTCCAGAAAATGCATATATATAGTTTTTAAACGAAATTTTATGAATAAGTTTAGACTATTATTATTATTATTATTATTTAAATCTTAAATACACATCAAATATTGTTTAAAGAAAATCATGGAAAAAATCCAATTATATCTGATTATGGCTAATATGGTGTGTCTCATTATTTCTGTTGCTTTCATAAATATCATTTGGATTTTCAGGTTCTGGATCTTCATGTTCTTCTGATCTCTGTTCTGAGATTTGAGGAACTTGCGAAATCCTATTATCTTCTGGATCATCATTTTTTTTATTTTCCAAAACCAATTCATCCTGAGAAATTAATTCCTCATCAATTTTCTCATTTAAGTCATTTGTTTGAACATTTTTCCTTAATAATTGTAGATTATAGAAAAATTGGGTTAATTACTTGCAGCACAAATTAAATCCACTTGAACTATTTAAACATAAACTAAAGTATAGAACTATTCTTCCCAGTTGCACTGCTGTCATTTGATTTGGATTGTTTAAAGGATAGGCTTTCTTCATCAAAACCAATGTGCCAAATTTTGAGTTGCTATCTTCAACAAACAACTCATTGTTTCTCTTTTTTATTAAGGCATGGGTTCTTGAAACAGAAATATCCGAAATTTTTAAATCGTTTTCATTTCCTCTCCCCTTCATATATAATTCGAGAAAATAATTTTAATTGTTATTACGATTTTAATGAGGTCTTTGTTCTCTAAATCAAGAATATGAATTCCTTTAGTTTGATTTGATTCTTTGCATAAAATATCAAGGATTATGTAACTTGAGGATCCCTCTGGTTTAGGAATTTTAATTAATTCATATTCCTTTTTATTGTGATTCAATAGCACTGAAATGAAAAAAAAGTTGGCTTAATTAAATAAAAATACTTATATTACTTGGAAATTCGAATTTGCAAAGTTCGCATTCAATGTTTTTCCAAGAAAGTGTTTTGCATGAATCTGAGGTTTGTTTAATTTGAATTTTGCTAGCGAGCCAAAATTGTAGGCATTTCACATGAATATATTTCATAGTCCCTGAGCATCTGCAAGGGTTTATGAAAGGGTTGTCATCTTCTGAAGGTTTATCCTTGGCATTTTCAAAATTCATGCAGTTTTTCACGCTTCCTTGTGGGGTACTGTTATTGTCAGATAGGCAAATTCTGCATTGTTTCACCACATTTTCTTCATCTTCATTGTCGCCATGATCAGTCAAAGTTTGTTTATCAACTTGTGTTGATTTCCTTGAAATCCTGAAATTCGACACATTTTCAACATGCTTGTTGTCCAGGAAAATGTCACGCACCTTGAATGTGATCCTGCCTAATTTGAGAAAATCATTGGGAAATAGTTGAAAACCCTAAAATGATTTTTTTAATGGAAGAAAAATATAATTAATACTTGGTTTTCGTTAAAAAAGCGAACCACCATCCAAGGCCCATTCTCGATCACTTGTTTATAAAATCCAGCATTATCCAACAAATTACTTTGAGTTTTCTGATGGTTGAGTTTGGAGGATTTCGGAGAATCGGTTAGGGATTTCATTGATGGATGACCGATAGAAGTGAGGTAATTAATCAGTTTTTTGTTGGAATTATGAATCCAAAAGAAATTATTCTTGATGGAGATTGAGACCAAAGTAGAAGTGTTTTGTCCAGATTTATCATTATTGGAAGGGCTGAGCTTGGGTGAAGGTGGATTATCATTTTCAAAGAATTTATGATCATTAAATAATAAGACATCTTCTCCCAATTTTTTTACCAGACCTATAATAAAATTTAGTCAAAGGAAGGAAATCATTTAAACCTGGTTGGGTGGTTTTCAAAATACTCGACGTTGTGTTCTTATTCTCATAATCAAAAAGACCATAAGATTCTTTTTTCCATGTCACAGACTTAATAATAAGACTAAAAGAAATCAATTTAAAAAGAATTGTGGCCAAAATATTGACCTGTAAGAAGTGTTTGGTTCTTGAGGTTTCTCAATGGCTGTTGGTTGGGGCATTTTCAAACTGAAAAATTGGCAATTTCCCATTTTTTTTTTTTTTTTGATAATGATAAATATTAAGTGAAAGGCTACAAAAATAAAATTGGTCCTCGTTTATTAAAAAAAATGATTCATTTTTTAAGATTTTTTATTGGTAGGTTTAATAAAGAAAATGACATGGAATTTTTTTCCAAGAATCGACAATCTTAACATCATATTAAAATTTTGTTTTCATTATTAAATTGCAAAAATAGAGAATAATTTGGGATATGACTCATTTCTTTATTATCCGAATTCTTTTGTTTTGTTGGTCTTCCCTCTAAATATTTGAGTATTGTCAATGAAGGGTTAATTAATCAATCTCTATGAAAGAAGGTGCATATATTAAAAAAAAAAACATTAAAAAAAAAACTCTTTTTTATAAAATTTAATAAAAAGACAGATTTTTTACATATTTTATATAAGAAAAAACAAATATTTACTCTCATTAAATTATAGAAAAGCATAAAGTTATGTTTTACTCATTCGTTATACTTTAAACATCAAATTAATAACATTTTCTTAATGAAACCTCCACTTCCCAACATCAAAGTCTCTCTTCAAGACTTGCGCGTCCCTCCAAAAAACCCTCTTTTTCTCCTGAAAACTGAAAATCTCACTTTATTCAGCAAATCTGCTGAAAACCTTGAATCCATCAGTCCCTGTCAAATGAATTTCCTCAAAGATCTCAATCTTCCAAAATCTCCTATAGAAGCTAAACATCAGGCATTGGCTTATACTTCAGCAAAAGCCTATTTTGATTCAAGTATATCTGACATCAAAGACTTCGCCTTGTCTTTTTGCACTCAAAATAACAAAATTTCACCTCTGATTAATTTTTTCTCATCTATTTTGAATGATGATATGCAGGAAATATTGAATTTGGCAAGCCAAGGCGAGCCGAATGCTCAAATCGTGCTTTTCCTTGAATATTGCCTTCATGATTGTTTAGATAATGCCTTAGAAATCGCCCTGAATTTCCTGAAAAACTTCGGGCTTTTTCCATTATATTCAGGACATTTCCTTAAGGTTTCAGCGATTTCATTGATTCTATTTCTCTTTGAAATAAAAGAAGAAAAAGGGCAATTGGAAGAGAAAATCAAAGGGGATTTGCTATTAGGTGAGCCTTTTTTGCGATTTCTTAATGAATTAATGAAACCACAATCAAATGAAGCAAAAACTCATATAATAAGGGAATTAATAGAGAGATTAGAAAGTAAGAAATCATTAAGAAATGCGAGTTTTCTACTAGCAGAATTCACCTCAGTTTATGAGAAAACCAATGAAAACAAAATTAAGGAGAACCTCGAAGAATCCATTGAGAAATTCTCGCATGAAATTGCAAATTATCGTTATTATAACATTTTCCTAAAGGAAAATATCCCTATTCTGCAATATTTCTCATGGGAAAACTGTAAAAAATGGCTTTTCCCTGAATTCCTCAACATTCTTTGTGAAAATTACCTCATTGAAAGTAATGAAAAAGAGGCCTTTCGTTTCCATTGTCTTTCCTATTTGTTCGGAGACTTATCAAATCTCGGTATTCTCTTTAATTTAAGCTCCAAAGCCAAGAATCACGAGTTCGCATATCATATTACACAAAAAATGAAGGAAACTCAAATTGAGGGTTATTTCATCAAGGAAGTCCAATGTTTAATCAAGTTGAAATTCGAAGATCGAGCTTTGAAATTATTAAAGGAAAAACTGCCTGAAACTGAATTTGAAATGGCCAATGTCGTTAGTAAATATGTTTATTTAAATGGAACCTTTCTACTTGCGAAACTCAAACAAGATCCTGCGTTTTTCAAGCTTTGTGTCTTAATAATCCTGATGACCCCTGGTAAAATGGACCTATATGGAATCTATATTTTAAGGAAAATCGTGAAAATTCAAGAATCAGGATTTTATAATAAGAAACTCCTGATGAAATTTGATAAAATTTTAAATGAAATGACTCCGGAAGTGTCATTAGAATATGCAATACTCATAAATAAGATCAATAAAAAGCCTGGAAGGAAGAATTCGATGGATCCAGCTGTTATATATCAGAAAACCTTGAAATTACTTAATCTTTCAATTTCCGAATTAAAAGCCCAAATCTTTGAAACCATTCAATATCAGGAAAAAATGAATTCTTTAAGTCCAGAGGCTTATCATTATAATGGGTTATTCGCTGAAATAGCTGGAAAAGTTCTATTTCAATGGCTGGATAAACTGAAAATGGAGAATTCGAAAGGGAATTTACAAAGAATATATGCTAAAAATCATGAGAATTTCATGGGTTATCAAAAATTCCTCAGCTTTGATATTTCCTGGTTATTTCTATTTATCAATAAAACCAAAATAATGTCTCAAAATAATGAAAACATAGAGAAAAAAGAAGAAGATTATATGAATTTAAAAGGCTTGAAAGGATTTTCTAAGGAGAATATCATTGAAATTGATGAAAAAACCTGTCAAATTAAAGGTTCACAAAAGAAATTGATGAAATCGAAAGAAATTTTGAGTTTTTTTCCTGAGGGAACTAATGAACTCCAATCTTTTCAAAAGAATTTCACCAGTTTTCATCCATTTAATTTGAATATAATAGGATATTATAATGAAAATAATGGAGATAACATTTCCTTTAATAATTCTTCAATTTTCCTAATAGAGAAAAGCCGAATGAATTTATTAGAGTTTCTTGATAAAAACGAAGATAAATCTCTCAAAAACCACGATTTCCTGAAGATCTTAACTCAAATCGCTTATTTAAACGTGTCATGTAATTTATCTGGATTTCATGGCCTTTTTCTTAATAAAGAGCTTCTTCAAATTCTTGAAGATAATGAGATTAATTTAGTGCCTTTTTGGCAATTAATTTCTCAAGATTTCTTGAATTTAGCTTCGAAATGGGATAATTGGTTCAGTCCTGAGCTTTTCATATCAAAACCTGGTGATTTTTCGAAGATTGATTCCTGGGTTTTAGGCTTATTATTGTTCAGATTCACATTTCATTCGGATTATTGGGATTTCTTCAATGAATACGCAGAAAGTTTAGGATTTAATAAGAAGGAACCCATGAATTTGATAGAAAGCTTTGAAATAAAGAAAGTTCTTTTCTTTAAAAATAAAGACAAAATGAGTTTAGAATTCATCAAGAAAACACAAGAGCTTTTTCAGCAAAAAAAACAAGGAAACTTTGATGAAATTAAAGAAAATAACCTTAATGAAAAATATGAAAAATCTGAAAAATTTGATAATTCTGAACTGAATTCTCCTAATATAATGTCTCCAGGCATGAAAAGCGAAATGCTTAGTGAATCTGTCTTGAGTCTTCCACCAAGTCCAATGAAAAGTCCTCATCAAAAAACAGCTTCTCATTTCAAGTTCAAAGGAACCTCAGATGTGATTTTAGAGGAAAAACCAGACGTTAAAGAAAAAGACTTTGTATTTGATAAGGATAAATTCGAGGCTTTTCTCTTGGGTCTTATCCATAAATGTCTGATATTTGACCCTGAAGAAAGACCCACTCCATTAGAAATCCTCTTTGATTTGCATAAATTTCTCAGAAATCAAGGGAATATCTCCAAAGGAATCTTCGAATTCGTGCCTGAATCATTATTATTAAGCGATTTATTAGAGAAATCTAAGGGAAAAACCTGTGCTTTTGGTAATGAAGTCATAATTGAAAATGATAAAACCAACCATTTCTTAATAAAAACCAAGGATTTTATCAGTTCCAAGCAAAAAAACGGTTATGGAGCCTTTAAATCAATTGGAGAAGGGATGACTTTTGAAGGGAAAATGGAAGGATTTATTCCTAAAGAAGGCTTTTTAATGCATTCTATCTTAACTCCTAATAAAGCCCAAAGGATTCCAATTTCTTTTGAAGAAAACTTGTTGATTCCAACGAAAAAGACTAGAAATGATATGCTTTTTAAAGTCGAAAAGAAAGGAAAAGGCATTGAGGAATTCGAGGATTTCCATAAAATCGTCGCTGGAATCACAGAACATAAAGGGAAACCTTTTTTGATAGATCTTTATAATAATCATTTCATTTGTGATTATAATAATGAAGGAGAACCGATTTTCTTTTATAATCCAATTAATAAAAGTTCGCAACCGTTGATTTTCCTGAATTTATCAATGATTTTTTATTTCCAGAAAGAAAAACTCCTGATTTTCGACCCTGTGAAATTCGTGTTGATTAGTGTTTTGGCAACAGAATTGAAAGAAAAAGCCAAAATCAGCATTTTTGAAATATGGAATTTGATGAGTAATGAGCCGAAAATTGAAATCTTTTCAATCAATGGGTTCAAGTTTATAGGCAGTTTTTTGAAAAAAGGGGAAAATCAAGAGGAATTCATATGTGATATAATAGATAAAAAAAAAAATGAGAAAAATGAAATAATTATTAATGAGAAAACAGTTGGGAAAATGAATACAAATAATAATGAAAAACCATATGAAAATAAAAATGATATTGAAAATCCTAAATATGATGAAAATAAAGGGGAACCAATAAGCAAAGAAAAAAATATAGAAAATCCTATTGAAAAACAACAGGAAAATAAAGCAGAATCAATAATTGATGAGAATATAATAGAAAATTCCAATCAAAAAGAGAAAAACATAGAAAATTCAAATCAAAAAGAGAAAAATCCAGAAAATTCGAATCAAAAAGAAAAAAGTCTAGATTATGATATTACAAAGTCCAAAGAAGCAATTCCCTATAAATTTCAACAAACGGATCATTTTTTCAAAGGAACGCTTCACTTTAATTCGATAAAAGTGGAGTTTTCTCTTCCTCCACCTGAATCATTTTCCGACCCTTTCTTCCTAAAGGTTTTCTACCCAAATGGTGACAATTATGAAGGTGAGATCATGAATGGGAAATATTGTGGCCAAGGTAAATATTTCTACAAGAATCTGTTCACTTTCATTGGTCATTTTTCAAATGATATCTTTTGTCAAGGCATAATTCTTTATCATAATTCTCGAGATATCTTGAAATATGAAGGTGAGGTTATTTATGAATTCAATTCCAAGAGTTATTTGAAACATGGGCAAGGGAAGTTGCTTTATTCTAATGGTAATTATTATGAAGGAGGTTTTTCGAATGATCTTTTTCAAGGAAAAGGGATATTCTATGATTCAAAAATCAAGACTTTATATGAAGGTGATTTCATTCAAGGCATTAAACATGGAGAAGGGGTATTGAAAACGAATTCTGGAGATTATTATACAGGGGGTTTTCGAGAAGATAGGAGATGTGGTTTTGGAAAGGAAATTTATCGGAATAAGGATATTTATGAAGGAGGATTTAAACAGGGGAAAAGAGAGGGAAATGGCATATATGTGAGTAATAAGGGAGGATATTATCAAGGAACTTTCAGCAAGGATTTTAAGAACGGAGATGGAATGATAAAGACTGAGAATAATGAGAAATTTGTGGTGAAATTTTATAATGATTTGTTGTTAAGGAAGAAGAAAGTAAAGGATAATGAAAAGAAAGAACCAATTAGGAAGGTTTTAAGTTTAATATAAGATTTTTTTATTTCAATTTAAAGTTTTTTTTCTAATTACAAAATATAGCTATTTTTCAATAATGATTTTTATTTTGGTTTAATCAAGTTTATAAAAAATTCTTCTTTATCTTATTGTTCTTTTGAGCCAAGAGTTTTTTCTTTAACTCGGGATTTTGAAGCACTTCATTCACGACGTCATAAAAGGTGAGGTTCTTGAAATTTAAGAATTTATGTTCGAAGTTCTTATGATAAATGCTTGAATTCTTTTTTCCTGTTCTTTTCTCCATACCAGTGGGAGATTCGTTTCTTTTATAATTGTTAGATTTATCGAGGTTTTCAAGGATTATGGGTAGTACTTTGTTTCTTTTATTAGATTTGGAGTTTTTTTGAGAATGAAGATAGGGCTGTTTTTTGATTAAAAATTGAATTTCTTTATTTTTCTTTCGAATTTTGTTGTTGAAATCTATAATTCGAGATAAGTTGCTTTCTGGGTAAAAGTTCTTGAAATTACATCCTTTTTCGAAATGATTTTGGAGATCATCTTCTATTAAAACCTCTTCTTCTTTATTTTCTTTATTTTCTTTATTTTCTTTATTTTCTTTATATTCTTTATATTCTTTATATTCAGGTATTTCTGCCATGAATCTTGTTAATCGTTTTTGAATCTTGGAGGATTCAGGTTCAATAGGAAATAATTTCAACATATTGCCTTTGTCTTTCTCTTGTATACTAGGTCCGGATTGATTGCTTATAGTTTTTTGTAAGATGGAAGGTTTATATATGGATTTTCTTTGTGAAGTTTCTAAAGATTGTTTGTTAATGTGTTGGAAAAGTTTCGGAGGGTCTTCGAAAAATTGAGTGGGATTGGATTCAGTTTCGCTGATCATTTTCTTTAAAGGCTCTATTGTTTCAGGATGCTCATTGCTGACTTTGAAGTCAGATGGCTCATTAATTAATGGACTTTCAGTGAATTCTTCCTCGTTTTTTGGATGAACGGCTTCAAAATTCTCAAATTCCGAAGATTGTCTTTGGAATAATTTCCTTTTCAAAGGAGATCCAATGATTTTTTCTAGATTTGTATTGATCTTTAATCCTCTATGAGGATGATCTTCTTGAAGGTCGTAATCGGTGTTATTAAAATTATTCGAAGAAGAATCCATTTCCAAGAAGAAATTGGAATATGTTCGGAATCTTTCATTGGAATTTTGAACATATTTTATAGAAAAAAGAGAATTGAATTTGAAAGATTTATTTCGGAAACGTTCAAAGGAAATTCGGTTTGTTTGTCCCGGTTCTTTGATATAACATCGAACAATTTTGATTTTGTTAGGGATATAATGTAATAAAGGACAATGAGAAATCATATGATTTTTTGACATGCAGGCGAAACATTTACTTTGAAGGAAATTTGGGTTCTTTTCGAAGATTATTTGATCTCTTATCATGCAAAACTTTTCCTAAATTGATTAATTAATGGTTCATTGGGAAAAATCTTTTAAGTTACGAAATCCTCAATATTTCTGGAAAGCACATTCAAAAAAGATGATCTTTTTATCATAAATAAAGTTGTGAAATCTTTACTTTTGGCATTGAAAGTACGAGGCTGGCCTGTGAAGAAGGCGATTTCTCCAAAACTTTCTCCTTCCTATTATTTTATATGCAAATTAGTTAAATTCCATTGAATTTTCATTAGTAACTGTTAAAGTTCTTATGATTTGCTTTCCATCTCTGTCTTTAAAATCTAAATAAAGCTTGACTTTTCCTTTACTCACGAAATATATCTCACAATCATCCTCTTGATGATTCTATCAAAATTATATAAATTTAAAGGAAATTTAAGTTATTAACTGTAAATATCAAGTCCTCTGGAATATTCCTCACCTCCATGATTTCGTACATCAGTTCAGAAAGGCATTTTTCAGAGAAATTCGCAAAAAACAAGGGTGAATTTCTGAGGATTTGTCCAAAAGATTCATAAATTAATTCAGACTTTAAGGATTTTGACAATTTATTGATAATTTCTGTCTCTATATCAGCGTTTTGTGTAGATTCTTCTTGCCAAATAAATCTCAAATACTCCCTGATCTTCATTTGTAAATTATAATCAATGTGTTTCTTATCCATATATTTGTTGATAACAGCGATATTGGCTCTATTAAATATAATAAATAACATATATATATCCTTTATTCTACTTGAATAAATATGACTCTTTATTAATATCTTGTACAATAGTCCCAATTGAATTGATGAAATATGCAAACAATCCGCATCCAAAAAAGACTGTAAAAACACTAAAAATGACTTCTTTCAGATTCGTCGCTGTTATATCCCCATATCCCACAGTCATAATCGTCACAGTACTCCAATAAATCGAATAAAAGTATTGAGTGGATTTGGGTTCTTGGGTTAATTGATGTTCGGTAAGCCAGGTTTTCTGAATTTGGCTTGAATCTTGGATATTTCCAATATAAAACCAACAACATGCAAACATGTTCAAAATATAAAACGAGAAAAATAATAAATTTATCAAATCTATCACGCTGGGATGAATTTTCATAGGAATTTTGAATTTTTCCTGAAGTTTCAAATTGATTTTGCCTAATTTCTTCCATCTTAACATCAACAAATATTGCAGAAATCGATAATTGCCCTTATCACGAAAATCCACAATATAAAAGATCAATGATATGAGATCGATTAGGAATTCAGATTTCAAATAGGCAATTATGATGTCTTTTCGTTTTTTCACTATAAATCCTTTAAAGAAAAAACTCGTGTTCATGCTAATAACGATATCCACAGAGAAGAAAAAGGTGAAAAACAGCTCTATTTCTCTACTTATCAGAATATCGAAGCAAACTTGTATTGGGATTAGGTATAATAGGATCAATATTATCAAAAAATGGATCATATCCCAAATAATCTTTACATTATTATATGGATGGAAAACATGAATTGGGGCAAAATAACCACGAATCAGTTTTTGGAAAAAAGCTACAAATTTCTTGAAAAACTCGTTTTTGCACTTTTGTAAATGAATTAGGAAAAAAAAAACTTGTAAAATGATAAAAAACCTGTGATATTTTCCTGTTTTCATAAGGAAAATAACTGTTATCATTTATGAGGAAAAACCCATTTTCATTAATGGATTTGAATCGGAAAAATTCAGTTGATTTTTTGAGATGATAAATGAATTTTCTCAATAAAGGAATGATTATGGTGTCAGAAAGCGTCGTGATGGCTTCTTCCTTAGATTTCTTTAATTTAGAGTCCTCCCTCTCTTCAGTGAAAAGTAGATTGTTGGGCTCTTGGAAGAAACCATGAACGAAATTATTCTTAATGTTTTCTTCGAAATCCTGTCCATTTTTCATGCCTTAGAGAAAATAAAGAAAATCTGAAAAAGTTTAAGTTATTTATTACCTTCCTCTTTAGGGTCGATGATTTTATTCATTTTGGGATTTTTTATTATTTAAACAAAGGTAATTTTAATCACGGTAACAAAAAAATGAGTTTTTTTATAATTAATAATTAAATCAGCTCTTAATTTTTTTCTTCAAAGTTTTCCTGCTCTTTAAGCTGTGTTTTTTCATCAATTCGAGTTTTTTCCTAAGCTCATTGTTATAGAGAATTTCATTGACGACATCATAAAATGACATCTTCTTCTTTTTATCGAAAAATTTGGTGTCTTGTTTTTTCATGAAAATATTCGAATATTGTTTGGATTCTTTTTTAGAAATACTTTCCATTCTTGATGGTGATTTCTTATCATTATCCACTTCTTCTGGAATGATTTTATTGATTTTAATTGATTTTCTCCTTGATTTATTTAATGGTGATCTATTTGGTGATCTCAGGGTTTTCACTTTGCTCCTTATTCGAATCAGCTGATTCCTTTGGGTTTCAAGGATCTTGTTCAAATTCGAATCAGGGTAGAAGTTTTTGAAATTGACTCCTTTTTCAAATTCCTTTTGAAATAGATCATTAAATTCACTTTTTTCAATTGAATTTTGATCATTATTGTCGGGAATCGATCTCAAAGGTGGTTTTTGAAGAGTCCCTAATGGTAAACCAGCAGATTCTATCTCATTTTCTCGATTATTTAATTTTAGTTCTGGAGATGTTATTGTGATCTTTTTCCTCAAGGCTGGCTTGGATGGAGAATCTGTGAAGTTTTTCTGAAGAGATTGAGAAGGTATTTCAAGATAGTTATCAACGGACATTCTTTTTTTTCTGAAATTTGTTGGGAGCTGCTTTTCAGGCAGTTTTATCTGTGATTCAGCTTCAAGATTCGAGATCAAAACACTTTGATCAACATTTATTTGTTCTTGTTTGATTTCCTCATATTCAGAGATCTCATTTAAACTTGGTGAATTCAAAACTGAACAGATATTTTCACCTGAAATTTTTTCCATGACCACAGATTCCATCATCTGGTTCGTAAACTCCTTATAACTGCCTTGAATAATCAAAGGACTTGTGGGTTCTTTAATAAAATTTTGAGAAAACACATTGGAAGAAAATTCGGTGCCAAATTTATTGACTGAGGAACTTTTCCTTAAATTCTCTTCTTTCAAAAAATTTTGCTTCATTTCAGCCATTTTTTCACTATTCGAAATTCCAGGACTAAATTCTCCAAATTCGTTGAAATTTTTTTCATCTTCATCATAATAAATTTCACATATTTCACGAAATCTCTGGTTAGTGTTCTTTACATATTCCATTGAATAAAGCGAATTAAACTTATATGGTCTTGTTCTTTTGAAAGGTTCTCGTTTCTTTTGCCCTGGATCTCTCATATATCTTTTTACTATTTTGATCTTATCAGGAATATAATGAATTAAAGGACAATTGATAGAAATGTGGTCTTTCAAAGAACAGGCAAAGCATTTTGTTTGAAGGAAATTCAATTTATTTTCATGGATTATTTGATCTCTGATCATACAAAACTTTTCCTATGGAAACATAATTTTAGAATGATCATAAAATAAATGAATTATTACATAATCCTCAGGATTCTTTAATAAAAGCTTTAAGAAGTCTTCTCTTTTAATGACAAACAAAGTGGTAAAATCATTGCTTTTTGCGTAACAAGATCGCGCCCTTCCTGTGAAAAAAGCTGATTCTCCGAAACTCTCTCCTTCCTATGTTTTTATTTTTATTAGAATAATGAAAAAAGTATGTTAATTTGTTACCTTCAATATTTGGATTGGGTTAATGCCAGAATTCTCATCTTCAACAATTGTATGATATAGTTCGACTTTCCCTTTAACAATAAAATACATTTCGCAATCATCTATTTGATTTTGCTACAATTTTAATTTTAAATGAGAAAAAAACGAAAATTTAAATAAATGTTTTACCTTAAAAATTGAATCTTCGGGAATATTCCTAACTTCCTGAAATTCATACATCAACTCTCCTAGGAATTTTTCTGAAAAATTGGCGAAAAATAAAGGAGATTCTTTTAACACCTGACCATACGATTCGAATATAAGTTCAGATCTTAAAGATTTTGACAGTTTTTCAATGATTTCTTTTTCAATCTCTGAATTTTGAGTAGACTCCTCTTGCCAAATAAACCGTAAATATTCACGAATTTTCATCTGTAAATTATAATCGATGTTCTTTTTCTCCATATATTTATTAATGACAGCCAATTTAGTTCTAATATGTTAATAAACCTCTTAAAAGTAAAAAAAAACAAATACTTGAATATATGTGACTCTTTTGTAATATCCTGAACTATCGCTCCAACAGAATTTATGAAATATGCGAAAAGCCCACAACCAAAAAAAACGGTGAAACTGCTAAAAATCACTTCTGATAGGTTTTTGGCTGTAATATCACCATAACCAACTGTCATGATTGTAACACAACTCCAATAAAATGAATAAAAATATTTGGTTGTCAAAGGTTCATCTTGGAGGTTATTGGCCTTCAACCAAGTGTTACTTGCAATCCCTTCATTTATGAATGCTATGTAATACCAAAAACAAGCAAAAATGTTAAGGATATAAAAGGAGAAAAAAATCAAATTGATGAGATCGACCACACTCGCATGCAATTTCAGACCGATTTTGAATTTTTCCTGCAATTTCAAACTGATTTTGTTTAACTTTTGCCACCTTAAACAAAAAACCAATTTAAGCAAATTAAAAGGCTCATGATCTCCTGAGTGCACTAAGTAGAGAACAGCAGACAAAACATCTGCAAAAAACTCATATTTCAAATAATGCATTATGATCATTTTTCTTTCTTTAACAATAAATCCCCTGTTGAAATATTTGGTGTTCATGCTAATGAGTATATCTGTTGCAAAGAAAAAAGTCAGGAAACCTTCGAATTGTTGTTCTATATCTTGTTTGAAGCAAACATCGATCGGAATTAAGAACAATAATAGCAAAATTATAATAAAATGCATCATATCCCATATTATTTTTAAATTATTATAAGGGTGAACAGCCTCAATTTCCAAAATTCGATAAAATTTAAAGGTTTTTATTAAAATTCCAAGGAAATTTTTGTAAAAGAAGTGCCTGTTCTAAAAAAACATAAGTTATTTTTTTTATATAAAGAGAATTTTTACATCTAAAGAGGACTCAATTTTTGTTGAAAAATGGCTGTTATCATTTATCAATTCTAATGCCTTTTGGTTCAGGGATTTTAATTTATAAAATCCAGTTTCTTTTTTCAAAATATAAATGAATTTCCGAAGCAATGGCAAAAGCATTGTTTTTGAAGTCTTTATACTAAAAGGAAGAGGGGTTTCCAAATCGATATTTTTTTTTTCTTTATGATTCAAATTTATCGTTTCTTCAACTAAATGCAATTTCAAAGGAGCCAGATGTTTAGAAGAAGTCAACTCATTATTAAGGGCTTAAAAATAATATAAATGAAAATTGGAGCTCATATAATGGGCTGATCTAAAAATAATTTACTTTCTTCATTTTTGCTTTGAGTGGTCATTCAACGTTTGTATTTTATTAGGTAGAGATTTCCTGTGATATTGTTTTTGAAATAACTGCAAAATAATTTTTACTTTTGTTTTATCAAATTTTGATAGCATGGATAAAAACTAAATTTTTTGAATTTTTTCTTTTTTTTTCATGAAATAATTTAATTTTTTTTGTTTTTAAAATTAGCTTTTTTAATTTTTTTCATTTATAATTCTCTTAAATCTATTTTCTCATTTTTATTAATATATATAGACAACTAATAATAATTAATGCTTCCTTATAACCAATCACAATCATATCAAATAAACCTTCCTGTTAATTTAATGAAAATCCCGTTTAAAGATAACAAGAGTGAAACCGCCAAACATATTAAGACAGCATATTGTCTTTTATCATTATCGTTATTATCTCCAGGACCAAAGAGAAATTCAGGTCTGATCATAAGGATCACCCCAACCACACTTATGAATCCAAGCCAAAAACCCTGTAAACATCGGATTCATATACATAATGACTATCAATAACCTAAGAAAAAGGCCAACAGGCTCTGAAATAAAATCAGTCTTCGGTTTTTTCTATCATTAATGGTGATCTGATTATTGAAATAACTGATGTAGATTGCCAGGAAAACCAAAAGGAGAATCGACCTGAAGAACAGCAACTCAAAAGGAGGGACATTGACCAATAATTTTACACAAATGGCATTACTGCCCATAAAAAAAGCCAAAAATATCATATAATAATAAGCAATCGATGATTTGTACTTTGCCTCTAGTGTTTGAAATATGGTGAGCTTGTCTGCAGGTCTCGGTTTTAGTCATTCCTTCAATTTCTAAAGGTTCAAGAGTTCGATGAAAGGAATATCTTGACTCACGTTTTTCCTCATCATTTTGAAGAGGAACTCACAATTCGTTTGACATTAATTATGAATAATTCTGAGAAATTTGAATTATAATTAATGCTTTTTTGATGAAAATCTTAATATAAAAAAAGTCTTAAAAAGGTTTTGATTTTTGAAAAATATTATTTTTTTAAAAAACTCGAATTTTTTGGAAAAATTTTTTTTTAAATTCTTTTAATTCATTTTTTTTTTAAAGAATAAATTTTACCGAAATCAATGAAGAAATAAAATATAATATTAAAATCTTAATTTGAATATAAAAGCAGGGGAATTAAATGAAAATTTTAATTAAAAGAAAAAACTCAAGTAAATGGAAAAAATGGAAGAAAAAAAAATTTTTGTCGAAGCAAAAAAAGGTATGTTATTTTGTTAAATTTCAAGTTTAAAAATGTTTTTTTAAACGAAAGGCGGATCTGACACGTACAAGCATATATTTAATACCTTTAATTATTGTTTTTAAAGAACCAATCAAGGAAAAAAAAACCTCCAAGAGGTCTCTCAAACGACTTCTAACAAGTTGGCAGATCAAGGTTCCTTTTTTGAAGATGGATGCAGACTATTTATCAAGGATCATCTATATCAATATTTGGAAGAGAAGAAATTCCAAGAAAAAAAAAGGATCATTCGATATTTGAAATTAACATTTGCAGGCGACGAATACCTCATGGAACTCGAAAATGATCAAACAGAAGTGCTAAAATGTTTTTTGAAGCAGGAGACCTTTTTTATCGGCCTATCTAAAATTTCCAAGGACCACGATAATTTTTTCATTCATTTTGTTGATTGGAAAGAAAATTTCAGAATTATTGTTGTAATGCCATTTTTAAAATTTTAAATTGTATTACTATTTAACTTTTCTCTAAAACAGAAATCTGAATCCGATGATCTCGAAGAAAAGGAGCTGAAAAAAAACCCCACTCTCCCTGATGAGCCAAAATCCAATTTTGAATTCAATAAAAAAATTGATCTATATTACAAAAAGAATCATTACATTAAAGAAAATTCCTATGGAAGAATAGCTATTCTCAAAAATAACAAGTTCGAACTCAAAATAAAGATCTCTACTCAAGAAACCGAAGTGCTTTCAATAGAAAAATGTGAAACAGAGTATGATGGACTCTACCAAGTAATAAAAGAGACTAACATTGCAAATCAGTTTGTCACAGCCCTATATGAAATAGTTGGTGAAAAAAATTTCAAAGTCATTTATCATAAACCTGATGACAACCAACTCCTTCTAGGAACTTATGTGTTACTTAATTGCAAAAAGAGTATGGATCAAATTACCAAAAATGGAATCTCTCAAAACAGGAAGATCAAAACAGTTTTAGAGAGTCTGAGAAAAATCAAGGTCAGTTTTGAAGTATTCCTTTGCGATTCGGATATGAATACAACTATAAAACCCCTCTTTCCAAAAGATTGCTTGATGATTTGGCTTGAATATGCCAGCATGGCACGATCCGTTGATGAAAACTCCAAAGCTATCTTCAAATTAACAAAAATTGTCGACCAACGACTCGAAGATATTGCAGATCGATTCAAAAATATTGACTTACATATTGAAGATCGATTCAAAAATATTGATAACTTACATATTGAAGATCGATTCAAAAATATTGACTTACAATTTCAAAAACTTTTCCAGCTCCTCTCTGGAAATTCTCCACCTAAACAGACAAAACTCATAAAATTTCAATGGTTTCCATATTTTTCTCTGATTATTTCATCTATTAACATTTTTTAGGAAACATGGAGGGAGAAAGGTAAATTTGATTGGAAGTTGGGATAACTGGACTCAAAGAATTCCCATGAAAAGCAATGAGTAATTCTTTATTTTTTATTGATTTTTTATTGAATTTTTTAGTGGAATTATCTACGAAACAATTTATCCTCTGTCACCTGGTTTATATGAATATTTGTTTGAGCGTAATGATACTGAGCGAGTTATCGACACACACCAAAATTATATTGCGCAAAAGTGCAATTGGATAAATGTTACTGAATGATTAAACGGAAAATTTTAATAAATTAAAAACAATATAGACTAAAATGGCACGGAATTCCGAACATTTTTTATCAGATGCCTCTTAATTAAGCAAATTTCATCACATAAATCCCAAAAATAAATATTTTTTAGTTAATTTTAAAGAAAAGAAAAGAAAAGATAATACAGTATGATCTAACCCAAGCCGACCAAAACCCCGATCCTGTGCTTAAAAGCCTTTTCAACCTTCCAACGATTCGTATCTTAAAATTCTTTGAAGGTCAACAAATTTCATGGATTACAAGGAAATATTGATTCTGGATGTTGATATGAAACTACTTTTCAAGGCTTTGGAATTGGCTTATGTCTTGATTCATGTGGCCAATTTGAAGCTGAAATTAGTCGATATAGAACATGATTTTATAAAGGCCTAGACGAATATAAGAAAGCGAAAGAGGATTAAGCTTTATAGCCAAAATGAATAACAATTCCACAGCCAAAAGCCTTGTAAATCATACCTTTTGCAACGCGAAATTAGGGAAATTCATTGAAGCTATTAACAGTTATAATCATTTATTGCAGAAAGACGATAGATTTATTCATTCTTTATAAAAGAGGCATTTGTTATGAAAAATGGGGAAAATACAAGACGCTCCAGACGATTTTATAAGGATAATTCAGATACCCAGGATATTCCAATGCTTATTTCAATAGAAAACTATTAAATGGAGAATATCAGGTTTTTGATGAATTTTACGACTATTAGTTAAAACTTGCTTGAGATTCTTGAATTTTTTTGGTGATATTTTAAAAAATATTTGATTTATTTAAAAATTAAGTTCTTTGAATCACTTCAAAA
>Ga0302186_10001145_pt1 | contig 22645 bp, 20 predicted proteins | sample II_Bog_E1_2_FD_198782 | JGI IMG/M metagenome (GOLD analysis project Ga0302186, IMG submission 198782) | Peat permafrost microbial communities from Stordalen Mire near Abisko, Sweden - II_Bog_E1_1 | ecosystem: Environmental > Terrestrial > Soil > Wetlands > Peat | place: Sweden: Abisko...
ATAAAATACATTATTTAAAAAATTCTTTCAGAAATATATTTTTTTTCTTAAAAACATCAACTTAGAGAGTTTTCTTTGTTTTGGTTTTTTTCTGTAGAGATAAAAAATTCTATAAGAAGTTATAATGAAATAAAAAGTTTGGCGTTTACTAAAAATTATAACTAAATTGCATGAGTTCTAAAAAAATTGATTTCTCTAAAACTATTGTTAACGGGGGCAGAGCAAGCCTTGGCTTAGCGGTTGAAACTCCAACGAAGGAACAAAAGTCCCCACACAATCCCCCAAACAGAACAATGAGTGGATTTCCAAAAAGAGCGGAGATAGAAGAAATTTTAGCTAAACCAAAATCTTATTCGAAAAAAACTTCGATTGATGATTTTTCCAATTCAATGAAGAAGTTGCCATATTTTTTTACCGAACCAAACCAAAAAGATCAAGAAAATATTTCCTCTCAGAAAACAAACAATTTCAACATAAATGAAGGATTGGAAGAAGAATTCAAAGAAGAACTCAAAGAAGAAGTCAACAAAGTATCCAAAGAAAACAACCCAATTGATTTATTAGAATTAGAACAAGTTATGGATAAATATAATTCTCCTGAACTTGTTGATCTTGAAAGCCCATCTTACACCTTTATAGAAAAAACGGAAAAACTACCCAATCCAAAAAAAGATAAAGAAAATATTTCCTCTCAGAAAACAAACAATTTCAACAGAAATGAAAGATCCGAAGAAGAATTCAAAGAAGAACTCAAAGAAAAAGTCAACAAAGTATCCAAAGAAAACAACCCAATTGATTCACAAACGGAAAAACTACCCAATCCAAAAAAGTCAGATAACGATATATATTTCAATAATGTTTTTAATATGGATCATTTTCATCCTCAATCAAAATCCACTTCCCAACAAATGCAAATTCCAAACATTCCCATGAAATACCAAAATCAAATTGAAAATATGATCTTAAAAAGAAAAGATTTTTTATCATTCAACGGAGATGAATCATTAACCCAATCCCAAGAAATTATCGAAAATATGAAGGAAGTATTTTCTGATTATAATAAAATGTTTGGGAACTCAGAAGATAAAGAAGTGATGAAAGGTCTTTCAGAAAAAGAGAAAAATCAAAGATTGTTAGAAAAAGAAGCGATGATCTCAACAGCAGATCCTTCCAAAAAAACCATCCTCAGGTTATTAATAAAGCTCTTTCATGAAAACGACACTGATTTATCAATAGTGAGCGAAGCGAACGCTTTATTGAAAGAATTCTATAATTGTTTCTTCCAACATGACCAATTTCACCTAGAGCTCACCTTCATCGATTCAGTTATCCCATGTTCCTTTGAGGAATTCATGGAGCGAAATGATTTGCAAGAGTTATATATTCATTACTTTCGAATTTTGCTTCATGAAATCACAGAGATTCCAATTGAAGAGATTGTCTTCTGCCAATTCAAAAAAGGAAGCATTTCATTGGATTTGGTGCTCCTTAACATAAACGAAGACGACCCCTCAAAGAAAATGCAAATAATGAAAGATAAGATTTCTAACAAATTGAGATATTTGTTCCCAGCCCATTTCGATGGCCTCAATTTAAAATTGATATCCTTCCTTAATAAATTGTCACTGTCACCTCTGGATTTTGATACAAAGGGGGATATCAATTTTCCGAACCCAAATGAAAATATTCAAAAAAGAGGTGGACTCGATTATTACCAGCCAAATAATCAATGGAGACGTTTCGGACTTCGCGTCACAAATTTATATGAAGATAACCAATGGTTAACAATGGATAGAAATCTAAAAGGAATGGGCTGTTGCATTCCATGGAACAAAGAATTCTGAAGTTGCTATGAAAAATATCATCTTGGAAAGAGAAATTAAAAAGGGTCAGGCTAACGCATATGGGGGACTTGAAACCAGCACCCCAAGAAAGAGAACGATCCCATTAAAAGGAATTTATATGTCCTGGTCCGTGAATGATTGCTATCTCAAGGAAATTGAACTTGATGGGAAAAAATATAATATTGCTTTTCAATGTAGAGTACATCCTAAATTCGTCTTTCCGTTTATTAGCAGTTGCAACAAAAAATGGCTGGTTGTTCCAGAGTCGAAATATATTCGACCTTATGGAATAGTAGTTAGAGGATTGAATTAATGGTTAAAGAAAGACAGAACTTATTTTTTTTTTAATTAAATAGTAAAAAATTTTTAACTTTTCGCCCAAAAAAAAAAAAAAAAAAATCTAATTCCTATGATTTCTTTTTAGTTAACAATTATCTAAATAAAAATTAACTTTTTCTATATGTCTTCATAATTTTATTTATATTTTTCCAACTTTCTGTCACAAAGTCAGCAGCCTTTAGACAAAGTTTCCTATCAAAAACATAAAAATGTTGCTCCATTTGATCTTCAAATTCCATTTGATCAAGTTGTTTCATTAATATTAGTAACATCAGCATTTTTTTGAGAATTTCATCATTCGCAATGGCATATCTTGAAGTTTCTGATTTTTGCAGATAATTTTCAGTGAATTTTAACAACTCTTTAAAATCATTTGTTTCGTTTTTCTCAACTCCATCCCATCTCAAATGCATCATGACCACAAGTGTTAAAAAATAATAATCATTTTCTTCTTCTTCCAGAAAATTGAATTCTTTCCTTTTAGACAAAACAGCTGGATCTTTGGAGAATAAATCGGCCATGTTTTGATTTTTAAATGGAATGACCTTATTGAAATTAAAGCCCCAATGATTATAGTTTTTTAGGATTATTTTATAATGAAAGCAGAATTTTTGTAATAAAATAATTTTGTTGATGTTTTCATGAGAAAGCGACCCCAAAATTTCATGAAACGAACGAATCAATGTCCATAGCAAGGATTTTATCATCCCTTCAAAATTCAATTTTCTTTTGCATAATTCCTCACTGATTTGGAATTCTTGAAGGCAATTCAATTTGTTTAGAACTGAATAGCTATTCATTGGATAAATATTAAAACCTTCCAGAAAAGTGATATAATTGAACAGGAGGTGTTGGCTAAGGAAATTTTTGAGGAAAAAAGGAGACTCATCCAAAACTTCAAAGAAATCTTCAGGTAAATTCTTGTATTCTGCAAAAATTTGCTTATCCTTCACTAAGATTTTCGAATAATCCTTTATCTTAAATATCAAGTATTTTTCTCTCATCAGATATTTAAAGAATTTGATATTTTTCTCATTATTCAAGAACCATTGACTTAGCAGGAATACATTCTCAATTTTCAAAAGGAATTCTTTCTTCAGATCTGGAAAAAAAAGCGAATTGTAGTTTTGAGAATAGGAAAGTTGTTGGCTTTCTCTAAAAAATTCCAAAATTTTCTCTGGCTCTGAGAATTGTTCTGTGAGCCCAATGAATTTAAACAAGTTTTCATAGGTATTGACATTGTTTTTAATATAACGAATTTCGTCAAGAAATTCGGTGATTTCATGTTCATCGATGACTCCAAAGTTTTCATCTATTTTTCTAACAAATTCCTCTTTATTCTCAAGAAATTTCCTCGATGCGGCGAAATTAAATAGAAATAAATCGCTACTGATTTTGCGCGCCTTATAGAATTTCTTCAAATTTTCCAGATCGAAATTATAGAAAAACATCAACGGGTCATTTTCAAACCTTTCCTTTTCATCGGGATAAAATATCTTTTGATTTTCTTTCATTTCTTTCATCACCCAAAGGAATTTTCTCGCTGTGCATTCCTTCATCACAATCGCCCAAATATCCTTGTTGCGTAAATCAACATTGGATAAAGACAATAAAATCAAAAATTCACCCATGTCACCCAAATTCGCTTTATTTCTTTCTTTATCATTTAACAAAGCTTTTGCCACTTTCTCATTGAGTTTTTCATTCAATTGAGGAAAATCAGACAAAAAACGAAGAAACAGCCTAAGAAAATAACAGTAAGCCTCAATGGCAGCGACACTGCGATAAAGGGCCCCTGTTTGTAAAGCTAAAATCATTTTATTCATGACTGTTGGGAATATTTTGAGAATCAGGTCAGGATCAAAATCATAATCCTTGATACCCACAATTCCATGTTTGAGCACACTGATTGAATTTAGGAAGATTTGTCTATATTTTTGATATAATTCTTCATTTACATAGAAAGGCAGCCAATAATTGAATGTCTCACCATTTGCAGTCCTTAATTTGGCATTATCGAAGTTTTCTAATTTCGCAGGCATGTCTTGTATCTGTTGCACGAACCCTTCATAGGATAAGACTTCCATAATTGGTAGCACATCAATTTTACCTAATTCATCTCTTTTCAAAATCAAGGGGAAACCCATTGGTGATTCGTTGTCTTTGGGTGTTATTCGAGTGATGAAACATGTCAATTTCCCATAGGCTTTCTTCATTTTTGCCATCTTTTCAAGGTCAATAGCGTTTTTCTTTTCTTCTGCGTGAATTTTCAATTCTGGGGTCGTTAATGGTGGGTATGGGTCTTGAAAAGTATGAGTTTTAGAATCACCAGTTGTTGTTTTAATAACATATTTAAAGGCTTGTAATTCTTTCTTCAATTGATCAATTTCAAATTTGGAGGGAACTCTTATCAAATCATGGTCATTCGAGAAAAATACCTGCATTTGGACCAAAATCGTTGATAGAGTGTAGGCAGGAGTCCATCCGGTTTTTTCTCCCTGCATAAAAAAACCATGATCCAAAAGGTCGATGCAAATTGTATACCCACCATTTTTTGAGCCAAAAACGTGATGATGAAATGAATGGTCAAAGCCTTGTCCGGCTGAAATAGTCATTTTGGGAGATTTTAAAGGATAGGTATCTGGAATATGCATCTCCAAATGAAGCATGATGCCCTCATAAATGCCACTTAGAATTAATATATTACAATGAAGGGAAAATGGGTTGTTTTCATCTGGCATGCAAATGGAAAGGCCTTTGATCGGATTGGATTCGATTTCTTGAAGGTCCTTATAAATTCGACTGATGGCTTTAATTTTTTGTTTGTTTTCCATTGTTTTTGTTTATGAGATTTAAATTTTTGCAATAATTTAGGTCTTAAATAACAAGAAATTCTATAACATATTTAAAATTTCCATAGTATAGTTGACTAATTTTTTGAACCGAAAAAATTGAAATACAATAAAATTATTAAAATTTAAAACTGAAATAAAATAAAATTATAAAATGTGTTTTTGTTTGTTTCTCCATTTTTGTCCCCTAAAAAATTTGAAATAATTACAAACATTTTCCTTTTTAAAAAAAAAAAATTATTTGTATTTCAAAATAAAAATTTTAAAAAAATTCATAATAAAAAATGAATCTACACATCAAATTGGTTTTTTCTTATCGATAATATGATTTTCTCTTGAGTTTTCAATTCTATCTCTTCCATTTTTTATTATTCTTATCATTTACGAAGGAAAAAGACTTTAGAAAAATATTTTGTGGTTAATTTCTTTAGTTTTATCAAAATGCTTCCTTTTAAATTTTCTTTGTAAATTAAACAAAATTAAACTACCAAAGGCTCTCAAATTTATTTTCCAATTCGAAATTCCCAAAAAAATGAGCTCCAAAGATCCAAAACCCCAGGCTGGAGAAGAGAACTCTTCCTGTGAAGACGATGATCTTGAGGATTACGCCGAGCCTGAAGAGGACCCTGACCTTGAAATCAAGGAATTGAAATCTTTGATAAAAAATTCCTGTAACGTATTAAAATTATCCGATCCTATTTAATTTTTCCCCAGCCAAACTCTACAAGAAGATCAACGAGTTTCTTCATATAGCAAACACGAAAATCAAGGCAAACAAGCACAAGGAAGCACTTTTATTCCTCCAACAATCCGAAAAAATTCTCGAAGTAACAATTTTTTTCCTTAAGAATTAATAATTTCTTGTCAAAATTATTCAGTTTGCAGCCAGTTGCGGCAAACAACTTGACCGTAACCTAATAATAGTGGTTCTCTATGACACAGCTTGCGCATATCAAGGTCTATGGCAATTGGAGAAATGTTCGAAATACCTCGACGGCGTCATTTATAATTTAGAATCCTGTCTTAAAGATGATGACCAAACACTGACCAACCTCAAATCCTCACCCAGACTCACCGATTACAAGGCCAATCGAGTCAAAAAACTAAAATTCCTCATTTTATGCAACTTACAATACTCTGCCATTTTATCGCAACTTTCCTCTCATGAAAAAAGTCTTGAGAATGCCAAAAAAACATGGGGGTTCCTGGTGGAGATGTTCCGAGAGTGCTTTGAATATGTGAAGGACCTTCGAAGACATCATGAGGCAGCAACCAATGCAAACACCCAAAATAACACGAGATCCTCAACAAGTTTGAATGCAAAGAAACATAGTCCATATGTAGTAGGAAGTAATAAAAAACCTGTGAATCTTGCAGACTCTCAAGAAACCAATTCTTGGGTCTTCATTAATAACAATATGGGCAACCTGAAAAAAACAAATGTAACCCCTGTTTCCAATAAAAAAGGATTGATGGCTCAATTGAACCCCCAAATCAGTCCCCATACTCCCAATATGAACCCTCAATTAACGACCTCTCAAGGCTCATCTCAAGGCCATACTTTTGGTCAACATTTGAATGAATCATCAGAGTCGGGGTCTAACAAAACTCCCATAGAGATGAATATGGGTTTCAGACCAAATACAGTAGGATTCATTAAAAATGAGATCTCATTTTCTAAAATTGTTATCGATTATGCATATCCTATCCTCGAATTCATCTCCACTTTGAAGACCCATGAAGAAATTACTACTTATGGCAAGGAAATGTTGGGGGAGGTGAGAAAATCCTTATATTTCTGGAAAAATAACCCAGAAAACAATGAGAAACATCTGAGAAAAGAGTTGAAATTGCCGATGGAAAAGGATGAGGAATGCAAAAGATCATTATTGGGTGTGGCAGATTCTACTGAATGGCTCGAAAGTTTCAACATCGGTGCCATTATGCATATGAACCCAATAACTTATGAAGAGTTCATGTTTTATGGCGAAATAATATATGAAGTGTCGAAGAAACTTTTGTTGGAAAAAGTGATTTATTTATCAGTGGTGTTGTTTACGATGGCGACAGAAATTAGATTTATTGAATTGGATAAGAATCCTGGAGAGAAGAAAAAAGGAGGAGATGGGAAGGAAGGTGAAAGTGTGAAGAAAAATATAAAGGAACCAGAAAATTCCAACCAAGAAGGAGTCAAAATCTCGTAATAAATTTTGAAAGAGATGTTTTGATGAATTTTTATAGGGAAATTTTTCATTTGAAAGCCATAGAAATCGCATGCAAATGCATTAGTTGCAATTGCCCTTATATAAACCATTTGATCACAAGTTATCATAAGCATTACAATCAAAGTCTAGAGATCATAGTAATTATTATATCATCCATTTAACAGTTTCCATTTTATTCAAAAAGCCAGAAGAATCTTTCATTTCAAGCACTGTTGATTTGAAACGATCACCAAAACATCGTGATTGTTCATCAGAATTCTATACACAAGGAACTCAAAAAATCAGCACTCCCTCTCGTGAAAGTTTTGAAAAACAACAAAACATTGAGGATAACAATGTCGAATCTTCATTGAATTGCCTTATGAGCAATAGCCCCAAAATAAAGAAATTAATAAAAGATCTCAAAAATAAGAACATTTCAAGATCTAAGAAAAAAGATAATCAGCCGGAATTAGACGCCACTCAACAGATGTTGTTAAAGGCTTTGAATGAAAACTTGAAGAAAAGTCTGCAGGAGAAAAAAGTCGTGAATATAAGAAATTCATATAAATTTGTGTTGGGGAACCCACAACCCGTTGCAAAACCAAGCAAAAAAATAGAGAACTTTAAAAATGTCTATAAGCAACAACCGAATCTTGTGCAACCTTTGAGAAATAAACTGAAAAGTGACATTTTCTTATTAAATTAATGTATATTTATGAAATTTCATAAAAGATATTGAAAGTCTGCTCAAAAATAAGTTCAAGTTTCCACGCCCTATAACAGTTAACCCAAACAATCTTAATTCCATAGAGACCTTTAAACCTCTATCAGCAAGAACACATAATGAAATGGCTCAAAGTTCATTGAGGGCTGAGAACACATCGAATTTAAAGACAACATTAAAAAATAGCACACTTTCTGTTGAGAAAACGAAGTCGAAAAAGGAAAATGAGGCACTTAAAAAAGGATTTAAAGAGATTCCAAAGTTAAATCTTGAGTCTTTGAAGAAAAATAATTTGGATGAGGTGAAATTTTTCACTCCACGAGAACATAAGAAAATGACTTAAGGATTAAATCTTAAAGTCTGATTTAGTTTATTTTTATTTTTTCGGAGAAAAACTTAAGAGTAAAAAAATTTTTCAGATTAAAAAAAAAAGATCTTGCTTTTTCGTAATTTTTACTTTATTTTCAGAAAAAATAAATGTTTTTTTTAAAGAAAAAATTCATAAAAAAATTATGAAAATCCACATACCTAATTTGTTTTTTCTTTTTATTATTTCCACTTTTTTTAAAAAAAATTTGAGCTTCCAAACCAATTCAAAAAAAATAAAAAATAAAAAAGATCTTAATGACTACCAAAAATTTCCTCGAAAAAATTTTATCTCAACCGATTGAAAAGTTACCCTTAAGCAATAAACAATTGCCCAACTTTGAAGTCCTAAGACTATACCGTGATATTTTGAAGTTCTCAAAGACTATGAACTGGAACAATGTAGATGGAACCCCATGGTGAATCACTGTATTAATGTTGAATACACTTTAATAATGTCTGTTTTCTTTTAATTTTAAGGAGTGAATTGGTTCGGAAATCAGCTCGCAAGGAATTTGAATTAGCCAGATTTGAAAAAGATCCTGTTTTGATCATGAAAATGATTTTAACGAGCCGAGAAGCTATTTTAAAAACGAAAGAAAAAGTTTGTTTATTTATAGAAAAAAATATTTTGAGGAATATGATTTTAGATGAACGAGGCATATTTCGCTTTAAATCAGAACGTAGAAAAGATGAAAAACCTTGATAGAGAGAGTCGAGAAGCAGAATATAAGAAAACTTATAAAAATTAATATTTTGTTTAGGCTGAATTCTGTCTAATTTAAAAACAAATGATAAAAAAGAAGAAAATTATTAAAACAATAATTTTTATTTTTATATCAATAATAATTTCTGTTATTTTTTTTTATTATTTATGGGGTCATCCTAAAAACAATTTTTTTAAAAAATCATTTTTTTTAAAAAAAACCAAATAAAAAGCCTCGAATCAATTTTATTAAAAAAAAAAAAAATTTCCAAAAAAAGTGCCTTATTTCAACAATAAAAACAAAAATCAAATTTTTGTTTTCATATTTGGAAAAGTTGTAATTTTATAAGTAAAAATATTTTTTTTTTAATAAAACAAATTTAACGATGAATCCCTCAAAGAGTTACATCTTTTCTCTATTCTTTATTCGAATCTCATTTTCATTTATTAATCAGTCCCTTCCTTTGGTTAGCGACAACATTTTTCCATTCCAGACATCTTCTTTTGATCCCTCCAACTCTATCAATGTTTTTTCGCTTAAAAATGGGATCTATGGTTTTTCTTGGCTTGAAAGTTCCAATAAAATGGTCACATACATTTATGACTCAGACACTGGAAAAGAATTATGGCCTTCCCCGATTATATTCAACGAAGCAATTTATGATTTCCCTATGTTAGACTGCGAGGTTTTTTATCCTGAGAAAGGAATAATGGGATTTTGGATGGAAAGGCACCCTGAAGACGGAAATACTTCCACATTATGTGTTCAAAGTTTTTATATTTCCTCAGATATAGATTTACAACGACCGAAACAAATCATTGTAGACAAAATTGAGATAAAAACCTATCATAATGATGTCCAGAGGGTGTTTGATGCCAAACATACTATTTCAGAGTATTTCTATGATTTATATATTGTCAGCTGGATCCATTATGATTCTAAAAAAAATCAATCAAAAGTGAAGGGAACAACAGTTGAAACCAAATATTGGAAGATTTTCAATGTTGAAGATCTAACAGAAGAATATGAAGAAGTTTATTCTTTGATGTTGAGAGATTCTGTATTTTTTAATAATAATAATGCTCTCCTGTTTTTTAACGCAAAAATCAATATCACATGTTTTGAAATAAAATCTATCACGCTGCAAATTATAAATGAACAAGTTTATCCTTGTGGATCTCCATACAGTTTCTCTTTTGCTTTAGATCAACCACCTATGTTGATATATGCCAGTGAAATTTCTCATGGTTTTTTTAATGATAGCTTATATGCCGTTTTTTGGACTCAAGATGATGGTATAATTTTAGGTGGAATTTTCAATGTCTATAGTCAAATTCTTTGGTCTTTGCCCTCGGTTATTCTGGTAAATTATTCAGAGAATTCAGTATTATTTTCAAACGAAGGCAATAAATTCATCATACTTTTCAAAAACAATGATTTTATGGATTATAATGGAATTATAAATTTTCTGATTTTTGATATTATTGATTCTAGAGGAAACGTGACCTTTGCATCATATTCCTATCGATATAATTTTCAAGGAAATTTAAAAGGAATCATTAAAATTTACATTCACCAAAACCAATATATAAATGAAAACTTGTTTATCCTCACCAATCAAGAACAACTATTTGGATTATATATGAGAGATCAATACATTTCCAATTGCACTATTTACAACCAATTCTCATTAAATTGTATCAACTGCAATGAAGGTTCAGTTTTATCATCAAATGGTTACTTTTGCTTTAATGAAATTCCTAATTGCATAGAACTCGACAGAATATCCGGCACTTGTGACACTTGTTCTATTTCAATGCATTTAACCATTCCTCCTCTGGATTGTGTGTCTATGATTGATGATTGTCTTGAATATAATTACGATTATTTACTAGATATTTTCTTATGCACTCTCTGTGATCTCGATTTTGCTCTATCAAATACGGGTAAAAAATGTGTTCACGTTCTCCAAAGTTGTGAAGTCTATGATGATTTTGGTGGGTGTCTACAATGCTTCAATGGATACCCTCCACTCTCACAAAATGATCCGCATCAATGTGAAAACTTTTATTCCTTTCAAATTTCAAGTGATAAAGTTGAGAATGTACAGAAAATGTCTATCAAATCGATCGGGAACGGGATTTTCGTATGTTCTTGGCTTGAAACCGGTGATAATTCAATTTTGAAATTTTCCATACTTAAAATTAATTATGACATCTTCATAATGAATGATTTTCTACCCATCATTCCAAAATTCGTCCTTTTAGTTTCTGGCAATGACAACATTTTATTCCCCATGCAAGTTTTGTCATTATCCGATCAGTCCTTTATTGGGTTTTGGTCTTATTATGAAGATTTTCATTATAATTTAGAAGTGAGAAGCATCCCTTTCACCTTTGATCAAAGTTTGGTAGGTCCATTTAAAGTGTCCGTTATAATGCCAACTGATGATTTTAATTTTAACACATACATGCATCATATTAAATGGTCTTCAAATCATCAGTTGGTCATTGTCTATGGTATATATTCAGATTTTTTTCATAATTTTTCCATTTATTGCACTGTTTCTTTACCAAATAATACCATAATGTCTCCTATCACATTGTTATATTTTGATTATTATAACACATCTCAGCCTTTGATTAGCATTGAGACATTCGACAATAATGAATCATTAGCAATATCTTACCTAACTCAAAATGCTTCAATGGAAAATTTCATCCATTTAAAAATAATTCAATTCAATGAAGATTATAGCAATCCAAATGTACTACACTCAAATCAAATTGGTCCATTTGACCAAAATTCGATAAAAAAATTGGCATTATTCAAATCTAATATAATGTTACGTCTTTTTTGGCAAAGTAACAACATCTACTATCATCAAAGATTCAATATGAGAGGAGAAAAATTGAAAGAACAAGAGGAAATTTTAAGTTTAGAAAGAGATATAAATGTATCTTTTTCATTATGTATTTTAGCTGATGGGCGATGGATTTTAATTTGGCAATTTCCATTGAATGGCAGCATTCAAGAAGAAAATTTGATAGAACCGAACAATATTTTTTTTAAAATGGAAGGAGATCTTCGCATTCATAATTTTACTGTTGATAGAGGGGATTCTCCAACAATTTCTTGCAGTATTGAAAGGAATACAATGGATAATTCAAGTACTTTTTTGATTTCATGGAGTAAAAGTGTGAAAAACAACTCAAATAACTTCAGCATGAAAGTGTTCGTCTCCAAATTTATTGTTTATTGCCTCAAATATAATGAAAATTTGCGAATATGCGATGATTGTGACACGAGCGAATCTTTACAATCACCTTTCTGTTGGAAAAAAATTGAAAATTGTAAAGAACAAAGCATTCAGAATGGTTATTGCAAGATTTGTGAATTTAATCTCTTGCTTGTTAATGAAAAAGGGGTCCCATTGAATGATCAAGATGATGAAGGATCAGATTGCGTAGCTTATGTTGAAGGATGTCAGCAATACAATTTAAAAAATGATAAAAAAGGATGTTTAAGATGTTCATCAAATTCAATTTACGTTGAAAATAATCGGAAATGTGTTTTTTACAATTCTTCTTCGGAATTGACTCTTAAAATTAGTTTACCTATTATTTTTTCGATGATAGCAATTTTATTGATTATTGTGATTATAACTGAAGGCAAAAAAAGAATTTTCCTCATTTCCCTTGAAGAATGTGATGATGTGCCATTGATTCATTTTATCAAAAAGGATGAAACTTTAAATCGCAAAAAAACTTGGAGCAAAAATTTGAAGTTTTTAGTTAATTTGAAAGAAGAAAAAAATTTAAAAGTTAGGGAATTCATCAAAGACCTCAAAAGAAATAACGATATAACCCTCTACGAAATTTTGGAAGAAGGTGATGAGTTTAAGAATTTTTTCCAATTAAAGAAAAAAGACCAATTAGGCAAAGGAGGCTTCGCGCAAGTTTGGAAAGCCATTGATAAGAAAGAACAAAAATTTGCATTAAAAATTTTCATCAATTCGCAAAAAATTTCACAAACAGAAACGGACATAGATAGTTTCATGAACATGTTCACAGAATATCAGATAATTTATAATTTAAGACATCCTTCCATAGTTCATGTCTTTGGATTAGCTTATTCATTGAAAAGGAACACCATAACTTTGGGTATTGTTGAGGAATTGATGGATGTTGATTTGGGGACGTTTTTGAAAAAAAATCAAAAAATTTTGAATTTAAATCAAAAACTCAACATCACAATACAAATTTCAAATGCTTTTCTGTTCGTGCATTCTAGAAAATTCGTACATCATGATGTGAAGCCTGGCAACATCTTAATAAGCAAAAAATCGGATGATGATTTTGAAATCAAAATTTCTGATTTTGGTACCTGTCTAAAAATAGCTAGAATTTCAGATCAAGATGATGATGGGGAACGAATTCTGAGTGGAATTTCAGTACATTATGCGTCTCCTGAAAACATTTTACATTGTTGTTTTGGAGAACCATTATTAAATGATCCAATGAGTGATGTTTGGTCATTAGCCATTGTGTTTTATAAGATTTTTTGTGATGGAAAAAATATGATTTTTCCGTGGAGTTTCTGGTTTCATTATGAAACTAACACCCCTTATCCTAATCAAATAAAAGTGATCATTTTAAATGAAAAAGAAAAGACAAAAAACAAATATGTCAATATTTCTGAAAGCTTGGAATCTATGAGAAAAATCATGGAATTAATTAATGAATGTCTCCAAATTGATATGAACAAGAGACCAAGTATCATCCAAATCCTTGATGTACTTACAGCCTTGGAACGTAATTTAAAACCAAAATACCTCATGGATTAAATAAAAATAAATTCAATGTTTTAATAATATGATATTCCTGATTTTTTTAAATTTTATTTAAAAAAATAAACGTATAAATGTTCAAAATTGTTTTACTAATTGATTTTTATTTAAAATTCATTTTTAATTTGAAATATTTTAAACTTCACATTTTAAGTGTGAGTTGGGGGGATTTGAAATTCTGGCTTCCCATAAAAAAAAGAGTTTTTAAAATATTATTTTCTAAATTTCGATTAAAGTGACATAAAAAAAAAGTTTTTAAAATATTATTTTCTAAATTTCGATTAAACTTTTAAAATTATGATTAAAATTCAAGAAATTTTAATTAGAGCATTAAAATTTCAAGCATTTGTTAATTTTTCCATTTAATATGTTGTTTTCAAAAAAAATAATTGAATTTCTTCATAAGTTATCGTCACATTTCATTAAACTGATAGACAACTATGTTTTCTAACTTCCATGAAGTCTGCTGATGTTTATCAAGAAAATCTTGATAATTAAAAAATTCGTAACTATCAGGACTCTCATTATTGAATTCTATTTGTGCCTTTTCGTTTTGATTCAATTTTATGACAATTCCCCTCCTACCCTCACTTTGAAATGCAATTTCATGGGTTGCAGGTGATTCCTTAGAAAAGCGAAAATGAATTTTCTTCGTTTTGTTCGCGTAATAAACGTGATATTTCCTTTTGTCGGTGTCCTTCTTCTTTTCCATATCTTTTATCAAAATAGTTGCATCTTCGTCATTGATCTTAAAACGAAAGTCTCCATTTTTAGAAGGATTACCCCCAAACATTTCCATTGCGTTTTTGATGAAAACCCCGAGCGCCATTTTTTTGTTATTGAAGTTGAATACGAAGAACAGGTTGACTTGATCTTGTATTTTCTTATGCAAAGCAGCATAACTGCTATTATTGTATTCCGAATCAAATATGACCTTAGGTTGGTATCTTGCCAATTCCAATCCTTTGTAATTTATTTTTAGTTTCCAGAAAAGTGTGTAATGTTCAAGTGTTTTCTTTGTTGTGGGTGATAAATTGAGAAGAAAATCTTGGTCATATTCTCGAATTGTTTTCTGTGGTTTGGCAGTCTTTTTGAGTACATATGGCACATTTTTTGGGGGATCATCTGTTTTCAAAGGCTTTGAACCTTTCTTCTGATCAAATTGAGGGGTTTCTCCAACACACACATTTTTAACTAAGCTATTGTCTTCGACATTTTTGGTTATTTTAGACTGATTGTCCGCACTATTGTTTTGCCACATCTGGTTCTTCCTTTTTGAGTAATCTGCTTGGTCAGGAATTTTTCTCTCTCTGTATTTGTTCTTTTCTTTTGTTTCTTCTTGGTCGTAAAATTCAACTTTTCCAAAGAGATTTTCCTCTGATAAAGGTTTCTCCATAAAAAGAAAGTAATTTATTTTTTTTTGGAAAAAAATGAGATTATAAAAATTTGTGAAAAGAAATAAATTTATTCAAACTCAACTTGAAAAATTTTAAAAGCCTTCACAATTAATTTTTCCTTTTTTTTTAAATTCAATAGCAAAGGCCCTTCACAACCCACTCCATTATAAAGTGAAATGGTTTCATCCATCATAAATTTAATATCGATATTTTGGTCAAAAAAAGTACATCTCCAATTAACAGGTTCATCCATCATTTCAAAATTCACCGTCACATTTTCAGAACAACTATACTCAGAATCATCAAGATGATGGAAAAAAATGTAACAATTTTCATCTATAAACAGTCTGTCTTCTTGTACGATTCGGTTTTGGGAAAAAATGCCCAACACTGTCTCATTGTCCATGTAAAAGAGCATATATAAATTAGTCTTGTTAATAAAGAAATCGTTCAAGTCCTTCATCGAGAAGACATCTTTGAAAATGCTATAAACTTTTTTATTCTTCCAAAACTTAAAGATGTGGTTTTGGTCTTCATCCGTAAAGTCTTCAAGACTTTCAAATGCTAACTGAGAGAAAAAATGGAATTCATTATTTTCATTATTGTGTTCCATCAAATTAAATCAGAAAAACAATTATAAATTATTTTTTCATTTCAAAATTTTTTAATTAAAAGAAAAACTCCATTATTTTTCAGTTGTCTTCGCTTTTATTTCTTTGTCAATTTTCTTTTTTTTTTACTTGAAAAATGAATACAATTGTTTTTTTTGATATAGGAGAATAAATTTATAGAAAGGGAGTCATCAATTAATTTATTATATGATTTTCTTTTTTATCAGAGGAATCAGAATAATTTTTCAAACTGAAGTCTGATTTCCAAGGCCTGTCGACTTTCATTTCCAACTGTCAGAATTTGAATTATTTAAAATTTATTTATTTATAATTTTTTGGAATTTGATTGGAAACCCCCACTTAACTTGATAGCGCATATTTTACCCTTGAAAATTCCTCATTTCAATTAGTCAGTCATTTTTTTAAATAATTTCTTAAAAATTCGAAAATCATCATATTTTGACATGAAAAAACGCTTTTCATGTTTTGCCGATATATATATTAAGCGTCATCGGTTTTTTATATTTATCCAAAAAAATTTCCCCAAGACCCAAAACTTTCTTTTCGATTCTCAATGGACTCCCCCTGCCAACAGAGGCAAATCGACGACTTGAAGGATATGGCCAATATTTTGCGAATCCACTCGATTGAAATGACTGAAGAAGCCAATTCAGGGTAATTTTTTTTACTTTCTGTCATCAACCGTTAAAATATCCTTTATAGCCACCCGACCACCTGTTCTTCAATAGCAGAAATCATGTCTGTTTTGTTTTTCCACGAAGAGGGCATGCGTTACGACCCAAAAAACCCGAAGAATTTGACAAATGATCGTTTGATTTTGTCGAAAGGTCACGCCGCGCCGATTTTATGTACGTTTTTCGTTTATATCTTTTTTTTAAAGTTTTATTCAAATCTTTGTTAGACGCGGCTTGGGCCCAAGCTGGTTTTATAGAAAAGGAGGAGTTGCTAAACATTAGGAAGCATACTTCTGACCTCGAAGGACATCCCACACCAAGACTGGCTTTCGTGGATGTTGCCACTGGTTCTTTAGGCCAGGTGCCCTCTCAAATTTATTTATAAAATATAATATTTTTTATCTTTCAGGGTTTGGGTGTGGCATGTGGTATGGCATATTCCTCCAAATATGTAGATAAGCTAGACAACACATATTTCACCATAATGGGGGATGCAGAAACATCTGAGGGGTCCATCTGGGAAGCTGCAGGCTTCGCAGCTCATTACAATTTGAACAATATGATTGCTTTCATTGATGTTAACAGATTCGGACAAGGCACAGAGTCGATCCTGAAGCACGACGTCGAGAATCATGCCAAAAGATTTGAAGCATTCGGATGGGAGACCACCATCATTGATGGTCATTGCGTGGAGGAGATAGTTGAGGCCTTGAAGAAGGGAAGGAAATCTCTAGACAAGCCATTTTGCGTCATTGCGAAGACTCTCAAAGGAAAGAATTTCGCTCCAGGCATTGAAGATGATGTCAAATGGCATGGAAAGATCTTGGGGAAGACCGCCGAGTTGACCATCAATTCTTTGAAATCCAAAATCAGAAACTTGGATATGAAGCTTGTGCCAAGAATGCCTACCAAATTGACTCCGGAGCAGGAAGACAACTGCAAACCTCAAGTCCTAATGACTCTTGGTAATTTGGGTTACAAGAAAGGACAGGAGGTTGCTTCAAGAGTGGGTGTAGGCAATGCCTTAAAGAAACTTGGCTCCAAAGGACACAGTGATATCTTTGTGTTGGATTGTGACATCAAAAATTCCACGAACACTGTGGTTTTCGCAGAAAACCATCCCGAACAATTTGTTGAATGCTTCATTGCCGAACAAAACATGATCTCAGTGGCCATGGGACTCAGTGCACGTGGCAAGGTGACCTTCTCGAATACCTTCGGAGCCTTCATGACAAGAGCCTATGATCAGATTAGAATGGCAGGGATCTCCAAAGCGAATTTGAAGCTCCATGGGTCTCATGCTGGAGTGTCAGTTGGAGAAGATGGACCTAGTCAAATGGGTTTGGAAGATCTTTCTTTATATAAACCTATACCTGGAATGTCTATCTTGTACCCAAGTGATGCAGTTTCCGCTGAAAGAGCTGTTGAAATTTCCGCTAACACCAATGGGTTGTTTTATATCAGGAGCTCAAGACCTGCGATGCCTGTTACGAAATTTATAAATTTATAGAAATTATATTAGTTTTTGGGTAGATTTTGTATGCGAATGATGAGGTGTTCGAGTTGGGAAAAAGCAAGGTGGTAGCGCAATCTGAAAACGATGACATTTTGGTCATAGCAGGAGGAATCACGTTGCATGAGAGTATGAAAGCTTATGAACAATTGAAGAAAGAGGGGATCAATATCAGAGTTCTCGACATCTTCTCTGTGAAGCCGATTGATCAAAGTGGAATTCTTCAGAACGCCATTGAATCGAATAGCATTGTTTTGACAGTCGAGGATCATTATATTAATGGAGGAATCAAAGGTATATACATTTTTTTGTGATTTGACTGAATTTTTTTTTTAATTTACTAATTTTTCTTTTCTTAAATTTTTCAAAATATACTGAAAAATCATTCTTTTTATTAATAGATAGCGTATGCAGCTGCCTTGGGGAATTCGAAAAGATCAAAGTCTACGGCATTGGAGTGAATGAAATTCCAAAAAGTGGCAAGGCCAAAGATCTGCTTGAAATGTATGGCATTGATTGTTCTGCGATCATCAAGAAGGTCAAGGAAATCCTTCAAAGCCAAGACTAAGCACCCTAGCATCTTTTAATTATCTTTAAACTAAATTAATAGGGCTTTGAGGGCCCATTTTAAAATAATAAACAGCATGAATTTTCAATTTAAAAGTCATAAATTAAATGTTCTTCTGTTCTCTTAATTTTTTTAGGAAATTTATTGAAATTTGCTTGAAAAAATAATAAATAAATTAATGTTTTTTTCTTAATGAGAATTCAAATTCTCTGTTATTTATTGGTATTCTTTTTTTTTAAATTCGGATTTCCATTGTTATTATTTCGATCATCTTTCAAATGATTCTCCAGATGTGTGTTCATTTCTTGGTGGAATCTAAATCTTTGGCCACATTTCTTAAAATCACATATATACGGCTTCAACACCTTCACGTATGCTCCGTCCACATAATCGAAGAAATATTCTTCCTTATTCGTCATTTCATCTGTTTTATTAATGTAATTCGAAAGCAAAGTCGCCTTTCTTTCACTTTTGTCATAATCTTTGAATTGTTTTTGCGCCTTGTTCACCTCTTCTTCATCCAATTTTGTATTAACTTTCTTTTGATCCAACAAAATCCCGCTAAGCATGAAATGGTTCACTCGGGGTCGATTCTTAGGGTCGTAATTGTCATCCCTTTGTTTTTCGAAATCGTCACCCTTTCTTTCGAAGCTACCTGCTCTTTTTTTATTTTTTTCAAAGGCATTTTTCCTTTTTTTTCCACCATTGCTCGAATGACTTCTTGATTTTGATGATGATGAAACAAAGGATTTTCTTTTAAGACTTCTGCTCCTCGACCTTGATGATGGAGATTGTGAGTGATAAGAAGAGTAATGTGGACTTGAATTTCTGGATCTATGATGCCCTTTTTTTTTTGGGGTTCTTGACCTGCTTCTGCTTTTGCTTTTCCTCCTTTTTTTCTCTTTTCCTTTCATAAACTTTTTAATTTTTCCAGAAATTATCCAAAAATGACCAACGCTTTGATAATTCTTATCATAATGGCTGCTTTTCTCCTATTGATTTCCTTCGTCATTTCCAAGTCTTCTCTCCCAGAAAATGACAAGGTAATGACTCTGATCATGATCCTGGTGGTCTTTTCTTTCGTGGCCATTGTTAATGAGTCTAAGCGATCTCCTATTTCTAAGACCCTCCCACTATTAAACCTCACAAATGACACGCAAAGATTTTCAAGCAAGAGTTTAGAAAGAACTTTCTATGAACTCCCAGAAACTATCATAGTACCCCAAATTAACACCAAAGGATTGAATATTTCAGCACATTTTGGGGGGTATCCGAGATTCCTCGTGATGTATAGTTCAGGCAAGATAGGAAAAACTTCTGAAATATTGAATTTTATCAATGAAATGCAAAAGAAAGGGGTGCCTTCATTATATGTGGATTGTGAGGGAGTGCCTATAAGCTTGAATAGGTTTTTGGATAGGTTAAAACTGGATAATTTTTACGTTTTGGATGATTTATTGGAGAAACTCAACAAAAACGATAAGGTTCCATATATAATTGTGGATAATTTCCAAGGTTCTTTGGGGGAATCCTGTGAAATCTGTGGACTTCTGGCATATTTTTACGAAAAACGAAGCGTTAATGTGGTTATTTTAACGAATAGCGGAATTGTGTCAGAGGACCTGAAAAATGATGGTTTTTTAATGAAAATAATAGAAACTGAGGAGTTGGCCTTAAAAAATGAGAGGGTCTTTGAAATTGTTGAGGAAATTAATAACAAACTCAATGGATCGATAGATATAATTGAGGAAAATCAAGTAAATGAGTGTTTGGAGATTCTTGACCTTGATTATGAAATGCTTCAAGAATATGAGAAGAACGCCAAAGATTTCAAAAGTCTTGAGGTCTTTTGCAAGGAAAAAACTAAAAAATTATATGAAAATCTGAATTTGGAAAGATTCAAAGACATTTTGCATGCTTTTTTAAGGTTATCTTATGATGAAAAATTGGGGAAATATGATATGAACCGGTTTTTGAGTTATGGGGAGCTCAAAGCCCAGAAGATTGAGAATTTTGATGAGAAATTGGAAGAAATGATACGAAACGACCTCCTAATTGGAGAGAATGGGAGGTATAAAATAAGGAAAAAAAGTGTGTTTAACGCTTTGGTTTCAGTTTTAGCGTGAAAACTCAATAAAAAACTGTTTATAAAATTTTATAAAACACCAAATTTTTTTTTTTTTTTTTAATTTGGTAAAAGTTATAATTCCCCTTTTGCCTTATTTTTTTTACTCTGTTCCTTTAAAACCTTCGGCATTCTCCACCCCATTTGTCTCATCGCATCCTTCAACCCCTCATTCTTTAGGTTCATCATTGGCACATAATTACTTTTTTTTCTTCGGATCCACCAACTGCCCACCTCCCATTCTTTACTCCCCAACTTCTTGTTTATCGGTGTAAATCTATACTCATACATATTTGCTCTGATAAACGTTGGGAGTTTCATGTTCTCTTGTTGTCCATTTGGGTAATATAACAAATTATTACTGTAGTCCAATAAATCCAACGTATTTTGATGTCCGACTAGTAATTTGGCTAACAAATGCAAAATCCAAGGATGATACCTAAAATCATGAGGTTCAAACCCTGCGAACCAAATCACCCAATCCAATCTATAATGATAAGGAGTTATAATGCATGGCCTTCGATTAATAGGCCCAGGCTTGCATTTAAAGACTATTTCATGCCAATCAGAGTCTTTTTCTGGGAATTCCTTAAAGGAAACTTCTATTATGACCTCATAACGCTTTTGACCCACCGAACCAAATGCCCCATAAGTGTTCACTATCCGGAAATTGTCAAATGATGTGTTCATGATCTGTTTGCTGGATAGGACATTCTCCATCACTGGTTTCGATAGATAAAGGATAACCCCGACAAATCCTAGACTAATCAACAAATTCACAAACTTCCAAATTTTCGCTAAACTCAACATTTTCTTAGTTTTTTCTTCAATAATAATCAAATTTTCCACTGTTTCAACTTTCTTTTTGCCATGAAAATAACTATAAATCTTATCATCGAAAGCTGCTAAAGTAGGAACGATAGTCAGCCAATTCAGGAATGAAAGATTGCCACTGATAATCAAGATCACTTGGAATAGCACCAAGAAAGAGCCACCCACCAATTTACACATTCTATTAGGTAAAATGACGAGCCATCCAAACCCCAGCTCAATTGCATGATTGCCTAATACTTCGATTTTATGCACAAATTCCGGACTTTGATGCATATAATAGGCCGTGGGCATGGGGTTCGGTTGTGTTTCATAATGATAATTCATACAGGTCAGATCCTTCCAACAGTTATCACCTCGGATTTTGATCATACCAGCTCCGAGCATTATTCTAAACTCCAACCATAAAAAAAGCCAGAGGATGAATTTGTTGGGGGGCGAGCGTTTTTCATAACAGGAAATGGAAGTTGTTGGTGCAAGGAAAATACATAGGAAACCAGTTTCTAATACTTGCGACTCCCAACCGAAAGAGAACCATCTTTGACCCACATTTACTATACTATGATAAAGTAGCCATAAAATCAAGAAAATTAGACTATGTGTTATCAGACCAGATAAGGTAATAAGAGAAAGAATAAGGCCAAGAAGACTAATGAGGTTCAATTGGGAGTCTTCGGTTCCGATAAACCAGAAAAGAGTAGGCAAAGATTTGAATTTTTCATAAGGAGACTGATTTGGGGAAGATTTTGAATAGTTATCTAGGAAATCTGGGAAAGGCATCAAAGAATCTTTACCGATTAGCCCGACATTTTGATTGTAGGAGACAAGAAATGCTATAAAATAAATAAAAGCTGTAGACTTGAGAACAATGGAACGAGTGAACCAAACAGAATTTTCCATTGATTTTTGTTTTTCGATTTTGGTGATTTAAAAAAAATAAATATTTGAATATTAAAAAAAATCAAAACAAATAATTTGAATTTTTTTTATTGTCGTTTTCATTGAAAAAGTTGAATA
>Ga0302186_10001146_pt1 | contig 22640 bp, 30 predicted proteins | sample II_Bog_E1_2_FD_198782 | JGI IMG/M metagenome (GOLD analysis project Ga0302186, IMG submission 198782) | Peat permafrost microbial communities from Stordalen Mire near Abisko, Sweden - II_Bog_E1_1 | ecosystem: Environmental > Terrestrial > Soil > Wetlands > Peat | place: Sweden: Abisko...
TGTTAAAAATTATATTATTTTTTAATTTTTTGAGAATGTTAAAAACCAAATAAAAAACTTCCTATTATATCAGCGGTTGCTTGGAATCCCATTGACGAACGACTTTTCGCCAGCGCGGATAATGAAGGCAACATAATTTATTGGCAAACAGAGTAAAAAAAACTATTTATTTCTATCATTTTTAAATAACCTACCATTAAATAGTGAAACCACTCCCATTCAATCCTGTTGCAAGCCTGATAATAATAAGGCCACCGTTTATGATCTTTCATGGAACTCGTCCGGTCAGATTTTGGCTGGATTGGGCAAAGATAAAAGAATAGACGTTGAATTTTAATGTCTTTAATGTTTAATTTAAAATGGTAATAGTTCTGGGGCCTAGGCAATATCTTCAATTCCAAATTGAAAATGAAGACTGAGGCTTTCTCACATGAAGGAGTCTATAAACCCATGCCGGGACAACATCCCTTTATTTCTAAACAACTTTAAATTTGAAATGGGAAAAAAACATTAATTTTTAAGATTTTTCAACAAAAAAAAAATCAAAAAGCATAAATCAAAAAAAAACTCAAACAGGAATTCATTTGCAACATTTAATCCCTCTTAAACTTTCCTACCCCATATATATCCCATATATTATGCAAATGATTGAAGAATATCCAAAGGAATTCTCCACTTTTTACCCTCAAATCAACAAATCCCAAAAAGCCCGACCTCTCAACAAAGTAAAAAAATTTAAATTTTAGGCGATTTTTTTTCGAAATTTTCTTCTTTTCTCTTAAATTCCCAGTCCATGAAGGATAAAAAGAAAAGGCTCAGTAATGACATGGAATTCACTGAGATTGTGAGTGGGTTGTTCGATTTATTGAACGAAATGAACAAATGTTGCCTTCCCTTTTTTTTTCTTTTTTCTTCAATTTCCAATTAAAAGATAGCAAAAACACTGCCAGGAAAAACAAAAGAAACCTGAAAACCAATCGATATGAGATCACAGGAGCAGAATCCTTTGAGAAAATCCATAAAAAACAGAAGCTCAACCTCGAAAAAGACGCTGAGGACCTGCTTTTGCCGTCAGAAGAACATCAGAATTCGCCTGAAGATAACGGTAAAATACATAGAGATTTCCAGTTTTTTTAAGAACAGCCTACAGAATGGCAAACCAAAGTTATGAATAAGGCCATGCTTCCTAGAATAGGCTTGGATAATGGAAATATGCTTTTGGAGAAGGAGGATCTCAAGAAGGATGGAAAGAAGCCTGGATTATATAGGTTTTATAAAGAAATTTATCTATTTAGCTTAAATTATGCCTTTAGATTCAAGGATGAAGTCGAAGGAGATAAGGAATTTCAATTGAAAAACCTTAACTTGTTATTCAAAAAGGAAGGTGCCTCAAATTTCCATTATTTTAACATAAAAATACCTAAAAAAACAAGATAAAAACATGGAAAGACCTGAGAATTTCCATGAATTTCCGCCTCAGAACCAAACAAATAAAGTGTTGCCCATCGGAGAAGAAGCCAATCAACAACAATTGTACGGTCGACCATTGAATCTCTTTGCAGGTAACACTGATCTTATTGAGTTTTCATATAAAATTTCCCAATTTGTAACTAATCTTTTTTTTCCCTTTGTGAGAAATCCTCAAGAAATTCCCCAACTTCAATTTCGATCAAAATGGGTCCTCGCATTATTTGAACACGCTTTCGATTCTTAGCGAGTGGCTGGAAAACAAAAACGACATGTTCTCACAAGAAAATCTCGATCTACTCAATTATAAGAATCCTTTAATCAACACCAAGAATTTCTCTAATCTGTTTCCTGCTGCCCCTTTAATGAACTTCAATAAAAACAATATTTTTCCTTTCAATATGAATCCCAATGCCAATTCCAATAATAATATTAATGCCACTAGGTTGAATCATGAGAAAATCATTGAAAATATTGAAGATATCAAATACATGAACCAGAAAAATCTAGCCACACCCTTCAAACGCGCAGGGACACATGTGGCCATCGCCTATTATATTTATGTCAATAAGAACAAAAGCAAATTCAATGATAATAAAAACACCAATGAATGCGACCCCACTTATCATGCCAGAATCCTTAGGGAAAAAAAAAACGTATTCTTTTTTTATTGTTTGGTTTGAAATTATAAACTTTAATCTAGCCTGTGGAAAAGGAAAATGGAAATGAAGCGGCGGCTATGTCAGGAGAAATCAATAAATTCACAGGCACAAGCCTGGAAAAAGAAACCGGGGAAAAGAATTTGAAAGAAAATATCATGGAATGTGAAGAGAAAAATCATGAGGCTCTGAAGGAAAAAATGGAAATTGAAGAAAATGAAAATTTAGAAAAGGAAAAACAGGAAGAAAAAGAAGGAAAGGAAGAAAAGGAAGAAAAAGGAGAAAAACTAGAGAAAGAAGATAAGGAAAATGGAGAAAAAGAAGAAAAGGAAGAAAATTATGAAGAAAAAGAAAAGATGGAAGAAAATTACGAAGAAAAAGAAGAAAAGAAAGGAAAGGAAGAACATGAAGAAAAACAGGAAGAAAAATATGAAGAAAAGGAAAAAAAGAAAGAGCATGAAGAAAATTATGAAAAAAATCATGAAGAAAATTATGAAGAAAAGAAAGAAAAAGAAGAAAAAGAAAAAAAAGAAAAAAAAGAAAATAAAGAAAAAAAAGAAAAAAAAGAAAAAAAAGAAAAAAAGGAAGAAAAGGAAGAAAAGGAAGAAAAGGAAGAAATGGAAGAAATGGAAGAAAAGGAAGAAAAGGAAGAAAAGGAAGAAAAGGAAGAAAAGGAAGAAAAGGAAGAAAATGAAGAAAAGGAAGAAAAAGAAGAAAAAGAAGAAAAAGAAGAAAATGAAGAAAATGAAGAAAATGAAGAAAATGAGGAGAAAGAAGAGAAAATAGTTGAAACAATGGAAATAGAAGAAAAGGAGGAGAAAAATGAAGATAACGTCATAGAAATAGAAGAGCCAGACAAACGGATGGGAAAAGCAGTAGAGATCAAAGATAAGATTATAGAAATTGAGAATGATGAGACCAAAAAGGGGAAAAGTAGTGAACAGAAATCAGAAACCTCGGCTTTTATTCACGATTTTGAGGGCAGAAATGAGAGATCTCCTGATCCTTTAGATAAAAAACATGAGGTTTCACCTGAGCTTAATGAAAGTTGCAATGTTTTTTCATTGAATCCACAGACAGAAAATTCAAAGGAAATTGCAGTAAGCAGTTATTTTTCTAATAATTTTCATGGGTTTTTTTAGGGGTTAGATGAGAAAAAAGACGCGAAATTGAAGAAAAAGAAGACGAAATACATTTTGGATCGATCAATCGATCATAAGGAGAATAAGGATTCTTTGAAATTTAAAATCCATCTGCAAAAAAGCGAAAGTCAATTCGAGGAAGGTCTCCATTCTCCTGAATAATATAATCAATTTTTTTATTAAAAAACCCTTGAGAAACAATTTAACAGAAATTTTTTTTTTTTCTTCGTTTTATTGGAAATTATATTTCAATTTCCCTTCGTTCAAAACTCCATTTTTTTCTTTAATCACCATTAAATCCTGGCTAATGAATTCCTGGCTTTTCCCTGTGATTTTATTATAAAGATTCGTGGCGAAATGTTGGCAATTATAAAGCGCATTATAAATAGGATAATTCCTGAAATAGTTCTTGATATCCTTCATTAAATTGGTCATGCTATAATTTCCTCTCAATCCAAAGGTTTCATCCTTTATATTCAAGCCAGAAGCTCTTTTTTCAGCCCAACCCTTGTCATTCTGTTGACAATTATTTCCTTCTCCTAGATAAATAATTCTAATTTTAGTATTCCAAACATCAGGAAATTCAGAGTTCGCGTTTCTATCGATAATGAAATGATGGAAGCTGCGTTTCCCTTTTGAACTCCGACAAGTCATGCAAATGCCTAAAAGTTGATGTTTTATTAGGGTTTTCTGGTTTTTTGATGGGATCGGACGATTAAAAAACAGGAATTGGGCTATTTTTTGAGTTTCCAAAAGGTTCGGAGTATAAAGTCTGAAATTATCGGCTTTCCGGATCTCATTTTTCACATCCTCAGAAGGCAGAAAGCCGGCTTCTCGCCAATAGGACTTTATTGATAAGATTTGAGCTTCTTTCTTATGGCAAGAATAGATCAGGTTTCGATTTGAGAGATAATGTTTCAGGCCAGAAAAGGTGAATTTAGATTGGGAAATTGATTTAGAAAGGGGGATTTTTAAAGTAATTGATGGACATTCAGAGGATTCATAAAAGGCCGATTCAGGGGTTGATGGGACCTTACTAGCATCTTTGATTTGAAGAAAAACCAATCTACGGCTTTTACGGGCTGGGGATATCGATAAATTAGAGGATAAAAGAGAGAAAATCATAGGAATTAAAAAGAAAAGCCTCATTTTTAAAAATATAGAAATAATTTTATATAAAATTGGTTTTTATTTCTGATTTTAATAAAACAGACGCAGTAAATTATATCAATTCTGTTTTGTCCTTTTCTGTCTCTTTGTTTTTCTCCTCATTCAAAACCTTCAATTGTTCATCATAAGAAGCCACCTTATCATTCCAAAGGGCTTTATTCTCTTCTAAAGCCTTTATACAAATCTGCACTTCAGGCAAAAAGGATTTTATCACCTCATATAAAGGCTGGACTATCACATTAATAAAGCCCACTTGAGATTTGGCCGTATTCACAGTATATCTATCCATCAAATAAGAAACTGCCAAACCTCTATCTCTTTCATGATCTCCCTGATTCCAATATTCCTTCAAAATACGATCAGTCCATTCCGCATATATATTGAATGGCTTCACAGGATTACTGATATCAGCCGCATGAATCAATATGTCCATACAACAACCTTTATCTTTTTCCTTCAAATCGAACTCTAAAAGCATTTTATTAGATTTTAAAGAAATTATAGAATTTTATGGGAAATTTATTAGATTTTAAAGGATTTTAAAGGATTTTAAAGGATTTTAAAGAATTTTAAAGAATTTTAAAGAATTTTAAAGAATTTTAAAGAATTTTAAAGAATTTTAAAGAATTTTCAAAGAATTTTAAAGGATTTTCAAAGAATTTTAAAGGATTTTCAAATGATTTTAAAAGAATTGAAAGAAAAGTACCTGAAGAAGCTAGTCGTGCCTTTAATTTGGCCATGTCTGAGAAATGAAAGCTCATATCTGTGGCCAAGACCATAGAAATCATCCTTTCTCTGATTTTCCGATATTCATCCTTTTCGAGTTTTTCGAAAACATCGAATTTCTCATCGCTCACAGTAACTAAGAAACTTGCAGCAATATGATGGTTTTCCAATACTGATTTATCTGTTTATATACTTATGACGAAAAAAAAAAAAAATCAAAAATGTTACCATTATATCTTAAGGCAAAAACATCCCTTGTATTGATCAAATACATATTATTATAGCCTGGATGCTCATAATCATGAACTGCGGCTGCCAAAAGCATTCCAGCGATATCCAAATATGTTAAATTGGCCAAAGAGGAAAATTTGCATTTGGTGAGAAACACGTTCACAGTTTGACAGACATCAAATCCATGCATTTTATTATGATAAGGATTGTCGAGATATCCCAATTCGATTTTTTTGCTAAACGTATGCAACTTTTCTTCATCAAATTTGCCCATTTCAATCAACCCATAAACTCCAAACAAATGAGGGATCAAATAGGAGATACCATGTCCTTTGGTGGAACGATGGAATTCAAAACAATCGAAATTGAAATCATCCATAGACTCGAGTAGTTGTGCCACCTAATGTTTTTTCTTTAAAAATCTAAGTAAAAAATAGCTCGATTTACATTCGCAGGCACAGTGCCGATGTTTATACTGCTGAAATTATTTACTGTGGGATTTTTCATCATAGCGCTATTCCGCCTGGATTTTGAAATATCAGGCATCGGAATGAACAAACTACCCGATTTTTTCGGGCCATCCCCCAAATTGGTTTTGGTATATTGATATTGTTCTATCCAGGTCACCACTTCGTTATGTTTTAATTGTCCCATTGTGTTATCCTTTTCATTCCGCCTAAATAGCATCAAAGGGTCATACAACTTATTGGAAGAAATCATTTCCATACACCATTCAATGTCTTTTAACATAAGATTATCATCTATTTCCTTACGAGCATCCATTAGAATCTGGAGGCATTTTTCAACTGGACTTTTCACATCGAATCGGGAATAAAATTTGTGGTTGTTTTTGAATTGACTCACTTTTCGGAAGAGAATGAATAGACGAAGGAAACGAAAAACCACACGGAAAACCTGACTGATTGAATTAAAGGTCTGGTTATTGATGGTGATAGTGATTATCACGAGGATCAGACTGATTGCGATCACAATGGCATCGAAAACCAGCCAAATATCGGAAAAATATTTCTATTATTATCATAAAATCAAGGGTAGGGGGGGGGGGGGGGGGTTAATACTTTAAAGCCAAATGCCATAACTTTTAAAAGAATTTCCAAAGAGAAAACACCCAAAATCACAATTTCTATGATTTCGAGCACGAAAGTGATTTGGTCATCGTCGTTAATGCTTTGACTCAAAGAAGGATCCTCTATAGCAAAGGAGGTCAAAACCAAAAGCATATAAACAATGATCAAAACGAAGATGAAGAATTCAAAGGCACGCCAACTCAGGAAAATCTGCAGTCTTTTTCCAAAAGAGAGCATTCTAAAGGAAAATGAAATTTTAAGGAATTAAATGGGAAAGTACTCTATTTTCTCTCTTAATTGATGCACAAATTTCTTCTTTTTCTTGGGAGATTTTGGACTTTGAGTACCTATGATTGCAGCATTTTCACTTGCGAGCAAAAGACTATTGGTCTTTGTTTCATTCATTGGACTTTGAGTTATAGGGGGAAGTTTTAGATGTTTTGTACTCATTTGTAAAAATTGAGAAAATTATTGAGTAAATTTATTTATAATTTGAGAAAGAAAAAAAATCTTGTTATGAGATGAAAAAAAACATTATCGGTATAAGGAGAAAGAAAAATCATATAAAAATGGATTAGAAAAAAAAAAATAAACATTTTTTTTTTCCCCGTTATGAATTTAGATTTTTTTTTTTAACAGATCAAAAAATTAAAAAAAAAAAAAAATTTTCAGGAAATCATAATATTTTTCAATAAAAAAATTAATCCAATAAACTTTAAAAATTTTTTTGTTCTGTTTTTTGTAATTTTTCTTTATCAAATTCCCATTCAAAAACATTTAAAAATCCTGTTTTTTTTTTAATTCATTAAAATCTTATGTTCACCAATATTTCTCCCATCTATTTTCTAGAATATGCACCGTTCTTCCCCCAGGAGAGATTATCACATATACGAAATTCTGTGGATGATCGCTCTTCACCTTCATTTTCCCAATTTCCTCGATTTCAAAAGCCGAACTTTCAATAAAAACGCTATTCGAAGCGGCGTCTTTTTTCGCGCTTTCATTCATTTAATTAAAAAACAAGTTTTTCCCTTTAAATTAAAGACCTTACTAAAGCCTTATAGAAGATCTTTGTGATTTCCAAATAAGGACTCAAGAGATTCTCATATTGACATAAAGACCCACCCACGACCAAAGTCTTGAAAATCCTGAATAAAAGCTCGTTTCTTTCGTTTTCTGAGAAAAGCTCATAATTTTCGCTTTCTTCCTTTAAAATCAACTGTCTTCCTTAATTTCCCCTCAAAATCCCTTCTTATTTCTAAAGGAAAATACCTCAAAAGGTCTTGAATTTCAATCCCCTCAAAAGGCTCTTCGAATATTCCCTTGATATTATCTTTGACGACGATTTCTTAAGAAAAAATGGCTTGTTTTTTCAATGATTTTCAAACCTTTTTCCTCTAATCGATCGAAAAGATCCAGATTTATTAAAGAAGTCCTAAGTTTCTTGGTTTTCACATTAATCACCTTTCCATCGAATCCGCTTAAAAAGCCCTCGATTTCAGCCAGAACCATAGGCGAATTGAAGAAATCCACTAAGAAGCTTGAAACGTTTAGTTCCTCGAATTTCAGGTTAAATCGAAAAGACCTAAAATGCAGACTTTTATCAAGTCCCCTTAGAAAAAAAGCTTCAATTTTGATTGATTTGAAAGAAAAAAGACCATTTTAAGAGATATTCACGGACCTTTTTAAAGCCTTGGGATAGGATTTGAGGATCTAAAGATTCGAAGCTAAAAGTTCCTGAGAAATCGAGGTTTGAAGACTCTTGGGAGATGATTTCCATAGGATTTTTAAAGAAATTTATAAATTTTCAAAGGAAAAACGATAAAGAAGGTTTTTTAATTTCTGATCGATTTTATCTTGGAAGATCAAAAGCCCGTTTCGATAGAAAGTCACACATTCTTGAGTTTTCTTCAATAAATCCTCTGTTTTTTCTTTATCGAGATTCTTCAAACAAAGATCCACACCTTTCTAAAGAAAAAATATCGAGGTTTCTTTAGGAAAAGTCGCTTTATTAGAAGAAAATACTAAGATAAAAGCCTGTTTTTCTCTAGAAAGGAATTTAGAAAACTCGAGATGATCCTTATTACAAAGAGATTCGAGTTCTGATTGAGAATGAGAATCGTAGCCATAAAAAGCCTGTTTTTTCTTGAGATCTTCTTTACATCGTGTCTCTTTAGAAACCAATTCTGAATATTGAGACTTGAAAGACGCGTCATATAAGAGAAAATGGTCTAAAAAGACTTGAAATTCGGCCATTTTTTATAGATTTTAGTGAGATTTTATTAAATTTAACTATAAAAATAAGGAATTTAATGACGAATTTCGCTTAAAAGCTGCGAAACTGTGGCTTGGTTCTTCAGAATTATCGTTTCTTGCAGAAAAGCCAGGATTTTGAAGCATTTTTCAAAGAAAAACGCATGATTCGGCAATATTTTAAAACAAGATCTCACTACATTTCTGAACCTTTCTGCGATTTTCCCAATCAAACCTTCAAAACCTGTTTTTTCCTCAATAAAACCCTTGAAATTCGCATCAATTTCCGAAAACTCGTTTTCTATTCCGCGATCTCTTTTAAAGATCTCAGTAAAAAGTCTCGAAAACCCCTTATTGATCTCATCACAAATCTCACAATTCCAAGCTTTTTCCTTATTCTTGGTTTCTGCGATATCAAGATTCAAGAGGATTTCAATGCTTTTATCTTTTCTTTGAGAGAAACTAGGGGTTTCTGGCCTTAAATTCTCATTTAATTCCGATTTTTTGATAAAAAGCTGGGTTTTTTGCCTTTGAAGCTTCAAATCCTGTAATAATTTCCGCTCTAATTCCAAAAGCAAGGATTTATCATGAGAATCATTGCCGAAATATGAAAATTCAGGTTTTTTGGTATTGAATTTAATGAAATTCTCGCAATTTTCTCCAGTCACGAAGCTTAATTCTTGGTTTTTATCCAAAGTCAAGACAATTCGCGATTTATGCGAATCAAGTCTTTGGATTTTCATCGTAAAGAAAAAGTCCTGGCTTTTCTCATAAAAAGATCTCGCTTTTTCCTTAGATTTCCCTAGATTCTTCTTTTTATTCAAAGTCTTATGAGAACAAGATTCAGGACTTTTATAGAGAAAGGTGAAATCCCTGAAAAACTCCAAATTTCTAATAGTTTCTGTGAAAACTGCAAAGGTCTTATCAATTTCTACTCTTGAATTCCCATATTTATCGAATTTCTCCCTGATTTCGTTATGAAATCTGAGGTTTTCTGGATTTTTTAACTTGATTCCTTGCATGATTTGTTGAATTCTTTGGTTTTCGCGATTTCTGGCTTCTTCAATCAAGATATCAATAGCATCAAATCGAGAAATTCGAAGTTTTCGGAGGTTTTTCTCAAGAGTTTTTTCCTTTATTATCTCGGTTTCTATGTTTTGGATCTTATCTCGATAGCTTTTTTCCAGTGGATTCTTTAAAACTGAGGACTTTTTCTCTTCAAAAGTCTCGATATTCGCGATTTCCTGGCTTTTGCTGAGATTTTCCATATCTAAATCGATATTTCGAGGTTTCTTTATTCTTAATCTCTTGATAAAAGCAGAATTTGGTTGGATTTTCTCTTGATTTTCGTGTTTTTCTTGATGTTCGCGTTTTTCGTGTTTTGGGTTAAAATTCATTAGTTCTTGACTATTTTGTTCTTTTATTAATTCATATAAGGTTTCTTTATTGCTGAAAGGGATGCTATTTTGAGGGACTGAAGGGGGTCGATGTTTAAAAAGCTTATTTCTCCAGCCTTTTTTCAAGAAAGTCTCGTTTTCTTTGAAGATGAAATCCTTTTTGTTTTCCATGAAATTCTTTGATTTCCCTAATAAAATTTCATAATCTCTAAATATTTTCTCTTTCAAAATCGATAAATCCTTTTGATAAAAAAGTCTTTTTCTTATAAATGTCAGAAAATCCAATAGATTCAAGGCTTTTAACCTTGGTTTTCGCAGGAATGGCTTCTATGTGTGCAGGCTTCTCGACTCATCCTTTAGATACATGCAAAATCCGCCTTCAAAAACAAGGCGAATTAGGCTTTTCAAAGCCTTCTCAATATAAATCCCTGTTATCGGTTTTTAAGATAATCATCAAAACTGAGGGTTTTTTGGCTTTATATAAAGGACTTTCGGCTTCATTGCTTCGAGAAGCCACATATTCGACCATAAGATTAGGCTTTTATGAGCCTTTTAAGGAGTTATTGGGTGCAAAGGATCGGAATTCGACGCCTTTATGGAAGAAATTCGTCGCAGGCCTTTTGAGTGGCAGTAGTGGAGCTATAGTAGCCAATCCTTATGATTTATTGAAGGTGAGGATGCAAAGTAAAGAAGGTAAAGAAAGTCTCGGTTTTATCAATGAAGTAGCTAGAATCATTAAAACTGAAGGCTTTATGGGATTATATAAAGGGACTTTTCCTAATGTGACTAGAGGAGCTATATTAACAGCAACTAAAATGGCTACTTATGATCATACGAAACATTTGATTTTGAACTCAAAACTTATGAAAGATGATATTTATTGCTTCTTTGTTTGTTCTGTGATCACAGGCATCGTTTTAACCATCACCACAGCACCCATAGACCTAATAAAGACCCGGATCATGAGCCAAAATCAACAGGTTTATAAGGGGATGTGGGATTGCGCAAGACAAACTGTGAAAAAAGAAGGATTTCAAGCCTTTTATAAGGGCTTTTGGCCACAATGGATGAGATTTGGACCTTTTAACGTTATTCAATTGATAGTTTGGGAAGAATTAAGGAAGAAAAGCGGTATTAAGACGATTTAAACAGGACTTTTTTAAGAAAATCTTATTTCCCAACAGGTTTCTTAACAAATTATTTAATAATTCCAAGCTTTTGATTAGACTCCTTCTCCATAATTGTTGTTATTTAGGTTACTTCCCATGCCATTGTTGTTATTTTGAGTGTTTTCTTCCTTTTTCGGTTGTTGAGCTTGAGCGAAAGGGTTCGTGCCTCGAACAGGTTGTTTTTTTGTCGCGAAACTTGGAGGAACTCCTCTTAAAGCAGGATTAAAGGCCTTAGGTTGTGGGAAAGAAGGGGCACTTGTTGTTAGATTCGTGGGATTCGATTGGAGGTTTGGCAATAAAAGAGGCTTTTCCTTTTCATTGGAGTTTTCAACCTCTAGAATTGGCTCTTTTTCCTTCAGAATAGGCTCCTTTTCCTTAATAACAGAGTCTTTCTCCTTCATCACAGGCTCTTTGTTATTATTATTATTATTATTATTATTATTATTATTATTATTATTATGGTCTTTTTCCTTCATAATAGGCTCTTTATGATCCTTAATATTAGCCTCTTTATTAGCTTCTTTATGATCTTTTTCCTTGATTATAGTCTCTTTATGGTCTTTTTCCTTTATTATCGTCTCTTTATGGTCTTTTTCCTTTATTATAGCCTCTTTATGGTCTTTTCCTATAGCGTCTTTCAGGTCTTTTTCCTTTAATATAGTATGTTCTTTCATCTGAAAGTCTTTATAAGTATCTTCATCTTCTAAATGACTATTATAATTCTTATGATATTTGGTTTCTTCCTCGATTTTGGGCTTTTCCTGATTTTCTCCAATATTCTCCTTCAAATGAGATTTCGCTGTTTGTTGTTTTGGTTGCTTCATGATCGGAAATCCTTTTTCTGAAGTCCCTTTTTCTTCATTTTTTATGATATTTATCTCCGATTTACTAGGGAAAATCTTCTCCCCAAGAGGTTTCTTTAATATATGCTTGAGAAAAGACATATCAGAAACTATATCCTTTTGAGATTCCAAGAGAGATTTATGGAATTTGGAGTTAATAGTGTTATATTTAGTTAAATTATCTTGAAGGTCCTGGATTTTCTCTTTAAAAAAACTTTAAAAGCTTCGTTTTAATGAGAAATTAATACTTTCTTGAGTTTGAAGGGAAAGTTCCAGCTTTTCTTGAAAAACAAGGAAATCTTCTGAGACTTCGAGTTTTTCCTTAGAAATCTTATTATTATCTAGGTTTTTCTCAGCTCCTGTTTCCAAAACATTGATTTTCTCTCTAATAAGCTTCAAATTCTCAGCCACATCCTTCAAATCAAAGGCCGGTACTTCTTTATAAATATATTCCTATATATATAAATAAAAAAAACCCTATAAAATGACTCTTTTTTGCTTAAATTTACTTGATTGCCAATAGATCTTTTCCTCCTGAAGAGGAAATTGAACCATTGAGTGAATTTCATCAAAGTTATCAGGAAAAATAACAAGGATCCTAACGAAAAACATAAGGTATTTTCCTTACATTGTTGATATTTCGGCTGGATCTCGAGAAGAATCCCTTCAATTCTAGCGAAAACCTCATAAGCTGGCTTTAAATACCAATCATTGAACAAATCTTTGGGTTTCTCTAGATTTTCATAGGCTTTTTCTTGAGGATCTTTAATCTTTTTACCTTTTTTAATGCCTTCTGAGGCTTTTTTCGCTGATGTTTCATTGGGAACTAAAGAATTAGCTTCCTGAGTAATTTTTTCTATTCTTTCATCTTGAATTCCTTCAATAACTTTTATTTTCTGTCGAATTTCTCGATTATTTTCATTAAAAATCGATTCTCTGACCATTTTTTCTGGCACTTCCTCAATATCTTCCTTTAATCCCTCTTCTTCGATCTTTTGAGTCTTAGTTTCTTGATTTGAGGCGTTTTCTTGATCAAATTCATCATAAATTTCCTCTAAATTTTCTTTCACGATATTGCTTTTTTCCATCTTATAGGTTTTTTTCCCTATTGGGGCTGTGTTTTGTGGTTTTCCTTCCTGTATTTTTGCTCTTCTTTCTGTCTTTTCCCTTTCGATCCTTTCTCGATCTGTCTTCTCTCTTTCAACTCTTTCTCTTTCCACTCTTTCATGTCTTTCTTGTTTCTCTCTATCTCTTTCATTCAATTTCTCATTGAACTTCTCTTTCCTTTCATGACGATCTTTCTCATTAGTTCTTTCAAATTTGGCTTTTTCATTCATCTTTTCAGCCTTTTCGAGCTTTCCAGCCTTTTCTTGAGCTTTTTCTCGAGCCTTTTCTTGAGCTTTTTCTTGAGCTTTTTCTTGAGCTTTTTCGACCTTTTCAGTCTGAGCTTTTTCACTAGCTCTCATTGGCTTGATTTCAGGCTTTTCATTGACTTTTGTAGGCTTATTAGGAATGGGAGCTTGCGTTTCAATGGGAGGTGGGGATTCTTGAGGAACTGAAGTCTCAATTATAGGTAAGGTCTCGGATTGAGGAATCGATTGGAAGGAAATATCATCATTTTGTGCATCTTCAATTAATAAAGGGTTCGGGAGAGGGAAATCCAGATCTGAGGCGTCTTGTTGAGAACTTAATGAGGGTAATAATAGAAGCCATATGGAAATATAGATGAAAAATAGGACTTTTGACATAAAAAGCAAGGAAAAATCAATCTTTTTTTTTGTTTTTGAGTTTGAATTTTATTGTTTTTGGTATTTCCACGTTTTTTCTCAATAAAAATGAAGCTTTACCTTTTAATTTTATTAATCCTGATTCTCCAAAATTCAGCCTTCGGCTATAAGTCTCAAGCCTATTCAGATCCTGAGAGGGGAGATTCTATGAATGAAAGTCCTATAATTCAAAGAACTGAAGGCTTTCTTTCTAAAAGTGTGCCTATTGAAATCCTCAATGGAAACAATAAAAGGCTTTTCACAGGAGATAATAACAGATTCTTCGATGTGAGCTTTGAGGAGAAATTGACTGGAACTACGAAAATGAGAGGTTTTGGAGAAAAAGAAAATAAGGATTCAGGCGTAAAGCCCAAAATCATTCAGAAGCTCGATTTCGTTAGTGATAAAGCCGCGATGAAAACTCTTAATGGGATCGTTGATGAGATAAATTTCATGAATAAATTAAGTTAATTTAAGGGTTTCTTTGGGAAAAGGACTTTGAAAACACTAAAGAAATAATATTATCTATAAAAGGACAGACTTTTTGTTAAAATCCTTAGAAAAAATAGGCCTAAAGAGGATTAAGAAATTATATAAAGAGCCATTCTTCTAGATCAATTGAAAAGTCTTTCATTTATGGTATTTATTGAAGAATTAGGATCTATTTAACATTTAATATTTAACTGTAAAAAAAGCAGTTTTTTATCTTCTACACCTTTTTTTAGGTTTATAATTCCAAATAAAATCATTTAAGTCCATAAAATTATCTTATGATCTGCCCCTGCGCTGAATATCCAAGGTTGATAGGGATGGAACTTCACATCCAGAACTCCTAATTCTTCCTTTACAGTATGTCCATTGAGTATCTTTAGAGGGACTATTAATGCGTTTTGCATTAGATCATTATGAACTGTGGCATGGAAAATGTTGACACTTCCTAAGAATTCGCTTTTAATGAAAAAAAATAGTTAATTAAAAAAACCATCATCAGAACATGAGGCAAATAAAGGGTATTTGCGATGAAAAGCCACTTGTCTAATAGCTTTTTCATGATATCTCAAGGTTTTATAAGGAGTATTGGCTAGATCTAAATCGAACCAACAGATCCTTTTATCATAAGATCCCACAAGGATATTATCTCCTTTGGGATGTAAGGCTAAACATGAATTCCAATGAGCTCCAGATACCAATTTCTTGACTAAAGCCTATATATATATATATATATCTAGTTAATATTTTATTAATAAAAGACCTGTTTCTGGAGATTATATATATAGGTGTTTTTCTGTGTAAGGATGAAAAGATAAGGTTTTGATGGATGGAAATAGACTTTTTGTACCCCAGCCTTGCTTTTATTAAAAGGCCTTTGTGTCGCTCCTTTATTAAGACTATGCACTAGGACTATATCATTTTGTTGAGGGGCTGATGGAGCCACGGTAGCGAAATAATCGCCTTTCTCGTGAAAAGTCACATGTTTCACTATGGAAGTCATAGGGATCTCGATTCTCATTCCTTGGGCATATTCTTCAGAGTCTTTCGGGTAAAAATGCCAATTTGAGATTTTTGTGGGTATTTTTTCATGGTTTTGTTGGCATTCTTCCAAGATAAATTGAATGGATTGATGATTACAAGATGGAAGACAATCAGGGTTCAGAAGAATAGCCCGGGATTCGTTACAAATGGCTAGAAAACTACCTTTTTCATCTATGGACCAATCTACACAATAGTTGGCTCCTTCGAATTTGATCCTATTATGATAAAAAGACTTTTAGAAAGAACTTGTATTTTAGAAGAAATACGTCTGAAGCTTCCTACTGGTGTTTATATCCCATATTATCAAATAACCCCCTTCATCACAAGAAGCCATAAATTTGCCATTATGATATATAGCCAGACTCCTCACTCTGGATTCATGACCCTTATAATTGATATTTTGAATCGTAGGAAAAGGCCTCAATTCTGAAGGCTTAGGAAGCTTTGGGATCAAGGTATCAGGGTCTATATTGAGCTTTTTCTTGCGAATACGAGGACATAGATATAAATCAAGACATCTTTCGAACCTTTCCTTGATGAAATGGTCATAAGCTTGAACTTTCCTTAGATTTTCAGCTTTTTTCGGAATGAAATCAAGTTCTCTATCCTCAGGATCCTTTTTCTTCCATTCTTCGACTTCTTCCTTGTTAAATAAGAACTCCTCACTGGGATTATAGCTTTCCGCATGGCCTGGAAGCTTCAGTTTCGGTGCTGCGATTTGTTGAGGCAGGTTTTTCAAGACTTCAGGCTTATCATCACCTTCAGCCCATAGATCAGAGAGAATTTCCTGTTGTTGTTTTTTCTTGGCTTTTCTATTCAAATCGATCCTTCCAAGTCTTATAGCCTGGACTAATTTATTGACTTTGATTCGTTCCCATTTAGAAGGCAGAAATTTGCTTTTGGGAATGGGTCCAGCTTGAAGAGGAAAAGTGCCATCCCAATCATATTCAACTGAATACTGAGAAATTTTATGATAAAATGGATCTTTATTATATAATTTATTACATCAGTTTGAGCGATCAAAGGGTCTGCGAATTTCGAAGTCCGGACTCTTTGTAAAAGGTCCAATTGTTGATCTGTCAAAATTATTTCCTGGTTATTAAGCTCGTCACGAACTGTGCGCCACCAATTCGGATCTTCTGATCTCTTTATTAATTCATCAAGTTTGGAGTCCTGTTCTTTCTTTAGGACTGTCTTGGCTTCAATATCATAGCCCAAATGCTTATAATCATCGTACCATTTACGAGGAACTCGGCCGGTTTTTATTAGAATGTCTTCATCTTCACTATCGGCCTCTGAGAGATGCTCAGGATGGGATTCCAGCTTGGAGAGACTTTTGGCTTTGGAACGGAGACGTTTGGTTGGTTTCTTCTTATCCATATCTTTTTTGCTTTCTTGATAAATTTTTATTAAAATAGCTAATTTCCTAAATATAAGAGGTGTGTTTTACAAAAAAAAAATATTATTTCTGTCTCTAATTTAAACATTTTAATTAAACTTTATTTTTCAATATTTTTTGAAAATAACCAAAAGAAAAACTTTTTTTCCACCCAAAAAAATTTATTATTTTTTTAAACTTAATATTTTTCTTAAATTTATTCAACTCATCTGTTTGTTTTAATATTTAGCCGTCTTCTTTTTCTTCTTGATCATGGCATCATGGAGCGCTCCTCCCAAAACCGCCCCTATCACAGGTCCGACAGTATACGCCCACCATGCTCTGGACCAGGCTTCCTTCCCCCATCCACAAATGGCTGTCACAACCCTAGGTCCCAGATCTCTCGCCGGATTCATTCCACAGCCAGTTACGGCAGCGAACTGTGCACATAACCCAGTGACTGTCGCTCCAATGAGAGCAGGTGCCGCTCCAGTCGGAACACTTTTCTCGTCATCAACCAAAGCAAAGATTGTGAAAGTCAGGGCGGCAGTCATCCCAACTTCTGCAGCTACCACTATCCAGGACTTCGGACAGATAAGAGCACTAGGGACCATACCAAATGCACCATCGAAACTCACGCAGCTGTTCTTTGCACCTCGAACAATCTTTTCGGCTGTTTCCCAGGCCTTGATTCCGCGATTATAAAGAGTGTAGTTCAAAGCACCGGCAGCCGTGGCTCCCAGGATCTGTGATCCGACATAAGGCAAAATAAGCTCTTTAGGACAGTTTTCAGGACGATTTACTGCAAAAGCAGCTGTGATGGCTGGATTTAGATGAGCCCCGCTCACATCTCGCGTCGCATAAACGGCAATGGCAACTGAAAGACCGAAAACCACCGGAATTACCAAAGGTCCGGTGGGGTATTTGGCATACCGAACAGCACAGACCATTCCACATCCACCGCCGATAATCATAAATGTACCTAGAGCTTCAGCCAGACATTTTTGGGATAAAGAATAGTCTGACATCAAGAAGATAATTTTTTTAAAAAAATAAGTTAAGAAAAAGTTATTGAGAACTCAAAATGAATCAATATTTTAAAAAAAAAAAAATTTTCTTCAAAAATTAAAATTTCCTCCCGTTTAATAATAATAAAAAATAAATTATTTACAAAACTTTGACAAAAGTGGTTTCAGTATATCAAATTAAAAAACAAATGTTTTTTTCGACAAAATTTCTTTTTTCTGTAAATTTATCGAAAAATGAAATGTTTTCTTAAAGCATTAATTTATACTTTTTAATTAATTAAGTTTATATCTCGTCTCGATATAACTGAATGCGATCTGTGTTTTCAAGAACCTTTTCAAAAACTCTTTATCTTTCTTGCTTTTAAATTTTTTCGTCACTTCCTCCACAATATATTCCTGATTCAAATTCTAAAAACATATTTTTGAATAAAATCGGCTTAAAAAAACATTTATACCGTTTTTTCTTCATCCAAAAACTTTGGATTTTCAGGCAAATTCTCGAAAATGCTTTTGATCATCGTTTTAAAAATCTGGAAAATCTCAAAAGCCTGGCTTTCCTGTTCTGCATTCGGAAGATAAATTAGGTTTTTTTCACTATAGATTTTCGAATCTTTCAAAAACCCTTTAAATTGTTTCCAAGTTTTCTTGGGTGAAGAAACTTCGAAATCGAAGATTTTCGAAAGCACTCGTGTGAAGGTCTTATAAGGTTTGGCGGCCAATTGTTTTTTGAAATGGTTCATTGAGGGGATTAATTTCAAAGTCTCTTTGATATTTATTTCATCATAAGCCAATTTATTATCATCTAGGAAATAATATAAACAATCAGGATAAATAGCTGCGAAATTGTTATCTTTGAAGAATTGCCGATTTTGATTGATGCCTGATTAGAAGATTATGAAAATAATATATATATAATATAAAAAATTATGAAATGCATTAATAATGTTAATGTTTATTATCAAAATAACCTGCTATTATAGGAACAGGAGATCCTAGGAAATCTAATAATGAATCAGGGAGACTGCATAATATCGGATGAACCCATTTGACTGGTTTAATCAGATTAAAGAAGGTCAATCTAGAAAAAATCCTCTATTTTATTGAGAAGAATTAATAATTTCCATACATAGTCGATGTTAATAAGCAAAGGTTTTTGGAGAAAAACACGATTTTTGTCTCGAGAAGAAAAGAAAATAAAAGAAAAATGAAATCTTCAAGAGGCAAATTGGAAAAAGTCAATGGTGCACCCCATAAAGCTTCTTCATATTCAATATAATCAGGGTCTTGAAGTTGATATCCCAGGACATTGCTATCTTGTCTTTTGAGTTTGAGCGATAATTTGTCTCCAAAAGTGGGTATTTTGAAGGTTTGGAGTTCTTTTAAGGATCCTTCGATATGTTCTTGAATAAGCTAGCGAATTTTCCAATAATATTAAAGGTTAATTAATATTACTGCAGTAAGGAAATCGCTATCGATCTGATAGAGGAACTCTTTTTTCTTGGAATTAACGAATTTATCCATGACTTCCAATCGGAAGAGCTTTAAATTGTCTACTCAGTAATAGAGTTTTAGGGTTTTTTCTTACATATTTACTTACTTGTAATTTCCACTAGGAGATCGAAGAAAAACTTCACTATTGGATAAAAGGTCACAAAACAATAAACCTTGGGACAGGTCCAGAATTTCCTATGCAATTTGCTCTTTTTTGTGATCGTTTGGGGATCTGACTAAGAATCATTCATTTTTATAAAGGAAGAAACATCTGAAAATTTAAAGCTTACACTTTCTATATAATCGATTGTTTGATAACAGATACAATGTAAGATTCTATTTGGGTTTATTCGATGTAATAAGCTGCCATCTTCCTCATGGTTCTTATAAGTGTCATCACATGATAAAGTCATAATAAAGCATTTATCACGACCTTCCCAAAGATTATGGGTAGGATACATCACCATAAGCACTGATGTATAGCTCATCGAGCTGCCAATATCGACTTTTTCAACGTTTAATTTATAAGGGAAACAATAATCAGGCAATATCTTCTTAAGACCACTTTAAAAAATTATAGAAAATCTATAATTTTATTTAGGAAATTACGCTAATTCTGGTGCTTCGGCTTCATTCCGGAAACTATAAAGGATCTTCGGGTTTAAAGCCCCGATTTTCTGTGTTTCGACTTCCTTTGGATCCATTGAATTGATATCGTTTTTATCGACTCCGATAATAATCAAATCCTCGAATATCTTGCTTCCAATTTTATAAACAATGGCTTCTTTTTCAATGGGTTCTTTTTCAATGGGTTCTTCTTCAGCAATGGATGTGATATTGCTCACGATTTCCTGTTTTTCCAATATCGGCGGTTGAGGGTTTTCCAGATTCGAACTATTGGAATTTCTATTGAAATGGATTTCCTGCATGGATTCCATTTTAAAGCATTTCCTCACAGGAATCAAAGTGACTTTATTGCTGGGCGAAAATTGCGTTTCGGGGCTTTTTGTTTCCTCGACTGAGGATTGAGGATAGAAAGTATTGAATTTCTTCAAAGGGTTTCTCGAAATTTTGGGCTTATAATTGAAGGCAATGATGCTTTTTCCCATGGCTGACATATAGCTTTGTTCTAATTCTTCAGGTTTCTCAGTCTTATTGGATTCCATGATCCTTTTACTGAAAGTCTTGCGATGTCTTTTGATGATTTCTTCCACATATTTGTCTTGATCTTCGCTTGGAGGCTGATCAACAGTCTGGTTATTAGTGAGATTCTGATGTTTTATCTTTAGTTGAGGCGAATTTACAGTTTCTTCTAAGATTCTTTCATGAAACCGAGGTATTAAAAGCCCATTTTGACTAAGGTTCGAATCAGGTGTGTTCTCTTCTTCTTGAGGCTTTTCTATGATAGTGTCTTTTAATTCATTGGGAGAAGTCTTTTCTGAGGAAAAAGGCTGAATCTCTAATTTCTCATATTCCTCATTTTCATGATTCTTCGGGTCTTCTTCAAAGAAATGGGTTTTTTTAGGCTTTTCTTCTGGGGAAGGCGAAGAATCGTTATCAGTGTTAAAACACCTTAAGATATTGAATCTGCTGGGCTTTATTAAGGATTTTAGCTTGATTTGTCTAGAGACATTGGACATCCTTTCAGAATCTTCGTTATTTGAAGTATCTTCAGAATCTGGGGAGCCAGTGAGAGCTTTTTCAAAAGGTTAGAAAGCTTTTTTTCTAAGGAAATTACTGGTTTTGCATTCGAAAATCGAGAAATAACTCATGAATTCATCAGAAATCCTCTTGATTTGAGGCCGATCGGCTATGATTTTCTCATCAGAATTTAGGATTTGAAGCAGATATTGTTGATCATTGAGGACTTTCTTGAAACAATATTCCAATTGTTTATAATTAGATTCCAAATCTAATAATCGGTCCTTTAATTGTTGGTTTTCAAGGCTGATATTTTCTCCTTTCATAGCATCTATGTCTATTTGCTAAAGAGGCTTTTTAATAAGAGAAAGTCTTGAGAAATATTATTAGACTAATTGCAGACATTTGACTTGTTCTTCTAAAGGATTAAGTTTTTGCTTTTCTGATAAGAAACGCATGCGTTCTTCTTCATTTCCATTTTCTTCATCATTTCCGTTCATTTTTGTTGTTTTAAGAATCAATAATAAAACTCGAAGACTTTTTCTTAATTTTATTTAAATCACCCCAAAAAATTAACAAAAATTAAAAAAAAACGACCAATTTCTTCACAAAAACCCATGTCTGAACAACCCAATAAGGTCAATATTAAGATCGTGACTATAGGCGATGGATCAGTAGGCAAGACTTGTATGTTATTAAGGTGCGTTTTCCTAATAAATTGCCTTCTTTTTCTGATATTTCTCTATCAAAGCTATACTCAAGATAAATTCCCCACTGATTATATGCCCACAGTCTTCGATAATTATAGTGCAGATATCAAATATGACAACAAGTTCATAGCATTAAGTCTTTGGTAAGTCTCTTATTATCTAAAGAACTTCAAGTGTTTTTCAAAGGGACACCGCAGGTCAAGAAGCCTATAATCAATTGAGGTCTTTGAGTTATCCCCAAAGTGACGTTTTTCTCATAGTTTTCTCTGTGACTGAACAAGCTTCCTTTGAAAATGCTTTGAAAAAGGTGACTTTATTTAAGGAGATCTTTTATTATCTTTGAAAAGTGGTACCCTGAAGTCAACCAAAAAATGCCTGAAGCCATTAAGATTTTCGCAGGGAATAAAATAGACCTCAGAGATGAAGCCAAAGGCCATGTTTCTAAGGAAACAGTGAGTTTTTATTTATAAGGAGTTTATTGGACTTTTATTTATTTTAGGCTGGTAAATTCATTAGAGATTTAGGATGCTCATATATTGAATGCTCGGCTTTGACTCAGGAAGGATTAAAGGAAGTATTCCAAGAAGCAGTTAGGCTGGTTTTGAAACAAAGGGAAAAACCGAAAAAGGAAGAAAACAAGGCTTGTTGCAATTTGATTTAAGAATTAAATGCATGAAAGGAGGGGTTTTTTTTTTGAATTTTCTGATAGGAAAAAAAGGATAAATTTTAAACTGGTTTGAAACAACTTTTTTTAATATTTTTTGCTTTATGAAAAAATAGATGTTTTTTTTTTAGTTTTTTTAAATGAATCTTTCTTGAGTGAAGTCTAAAAAAAAACTCAAACCCTTTCCGAATAAATTTTTGGCTTTTTCATTAATTTCCTAAAAAAAAAAAAGTGCTTATTTGTTTTTTCTTTTGTTATTTGAATATAAAAAATCTGCAGTTTTAA
>Ga0302186_10001147_pt1 | contig 22623 bp, 18 predicted proteins | sample II_Bog_E1_2_FD_198782 | JGI IMG/M metagenome (GOLD analysis project Ga0302186, IMG submission 198782) | Peat permafrost microbial communities from Stordalen Mire near Abisko, Sweden - II_Bog_E1_1 | ecosystem: Environmental > Terrestrial > Soil > Wetlands > Peat | place: Sweden: Abisko...
ATTTTGTTTATATGGAAAGAAATTTCCGAGGAAGAAGAAAAATTTTTTTAGAAAAATTGGAAGATGCCTAAATTGAAAAAAATTTCTTGATAAAAAAAAAAAAAAATACTTTTTAAAAAAACATTTAATTTTTTGAAACAGTTATAATTTGAAAACTCACCACCTCAAGCCCAAAAATGTCCGATGAAGAAGAAAACCAAGATCTAAAAGAGCCCCCAAAGATCGAAGATGATCCAATTGAAGAAGACAAAGACCCGAAGCCTGATCCAATGGAAGATCGTAACAAGACTCGTGAATTGATCAAGAACGGTCTTAGTCAAATTTCTAAGACAGCCAATGGTAGTGGTTATGCTTATGTGAATCTTTCTCTTATAGAGAAGGAAATCTCCAATGTTTATGACCTCATGCCCAACTACCCACATCTTAGATATTTGAACATTTCAAACAACAAGATAAAGGATTTATCAGGTTTGAAATCCCTGAATTTTTTAATATTTCTCAATGCCAGCGGAAACCAAATCGCAGATCTTGAATTCCTCAATGAAAGGGGGACTTTAAATTATCTGCAATTGGTGATTCTTTCTAACAACAGAATCAAAAAATTAACACCGATTCAAGTCCCAAAACTCAGGAAACTGAATCTAAATGGAAACCGTCTTGAAGACCTTTCAGAATTTAAAGGCCATCATACTTTAGAGGTCCTAGAAATCCGCAAAAACCGTTTGAAAAGCCTCGAAGGATTAAAAGACCTCCATAATCTAATAGAACTTTATGCTGCTGAGAATTATTTGACTTCTTTCAAGGAGCTGAGAAATTTGCCACAATTGAAAAAATTGCATTTGAGAGAAAATCAATTGGAATCATTGAACTTTGAACTACCTGAATTGCCACATCTCTACCATCTGAATATCCGAGCGAATAAGATATCTGATCTCAAAAGCATTTTAAATTTAAAGAAATACGCCACGATGCTTTCATTAACAATGCATCAAAACCCCGCGATTGATGAGGTGGGAGATGGCGCCAAGAGGGAAATTATAATGATTTTGGGATATTTGAATAGAGTTAATAAGGAGGAAATCACGAAAGAAGACCGTGATGATGCGAAAAATGAGTTGAAGGAGAGAAAGAGGATTGAAGAAGAAAAGAAAAAAGAAGCAGAAGAGGAAGAAAGACAAAGGATCCAAAAGGAATTAGAGGAACAAGAAGAAAGAAGAAAGGAAGAAGAAGCTAATGCTGCTGCGAATGTGAAGGAAGTTGTAGAGGAACAAAAGGAAAAAGAAGGGGAAGTGCAGGAAACAGAATAATGACTTGGCGAAAAAATTAAGGTTTTTGGAATAATTTAGAGGGAAAAAAAAGTTTTTTTCTTTTCAATAAATTTGTTTTTCTTAAAAAACAATATTCATTCATCATAGAAATCCTCCAATTTTTAATTAAAAATGGAATCCGCCTCCTTCCAATCAACCCTTCCCATCTTCCATTATCGCGCCAAAATCATCGAGCTCATCATCAACAACCTTGTATTTTTTTCTCAGCTTTACTATTTAAATTTTTTCTGTAGTTTTGTGTAATCACGGGGGATACAGGTTCTGGAAAATCCACTCAGCTTCCGCAATATTTACTCGATTCCCCAGAAATTCTTTCCTCTGTTAAATCCTCTCCCTCCCAAATGAAAGTAGTGGTCACTCAGCCTCGTCGTATAGCTGCTATATCCATGGCTAAACGAATTTGTTATGAAAGAAAAGCAAATATGGGTGAAAAGGTAGGGTACACCATTAGATTTGATGATAAGACGAGCGAAAAAACCGTTTTGCGTTATGTGACAGATGGTATTTTAGTGAGGCAATGCCTTAAGGATAGGGATTTGAAGGAATATACCGTTGTGGTGTTGGACGAAGCACATGAAAGAAGCCTTTATACTGATATATTGTTCGCGTTGGTGAAACAAGCAGTCAAACGAAGAAACGGCAGTTTGAAGCTTGTGATAACATCTGCTACTTTGAACACCAATCAATTTTCCAATTTTTTCGAAAATTGTCCTGTTTTGGAGGTTTTTTTTTAAAAGATTTCCTAATTTTTTTTGAAATTTTTAGATGGAAGGAAGATGTTTTCCTGTTGAAATTAAATATTCTCCTTGCATCGCTAATAAAAGAGTCGAAGAATCAGTGAAATCCGCAATTCGCATGCATCTTCATGAAGATCCAGGAGATATTTTAGTTTTCCTCACCGGATCTGAGGAATGTGAGCTAGCATCGAAACTTTGTTATATAAAACTACAGGAATTGTTGAATAAAGGAAGAGAGGTGCCTTCTATGTTGATTTATACTTTATATGGCGCACAAAGCTCTGAGGATCAGACTAAGGTTTTCGCTCATGCCCCTAAAAATACCAGAAAATTGGTGTTTTCAACGAATATTGCAGAAACTTCATTGACAATTGATGGGATTGGGTTTGTGATAGATTGTGGATATGTGAAACAGAAGCATTATAACCCAAGAACTGGGATGGTAAATAAGTTTTTTTCTAAGTATTATTCGTTATTTTGAACATTTCTTTAGGACGCTTTGATTGTTTTGCCCATCAGCAAAGTTCAAGCGAAACAAAGGGCTGGAAGAGCAGGTTTTTTTTATATTTTTAATAAATTAAACAGTGTTCTTAGGAAGAACACAACCTGGGAAATGCTTGCGATTATATAGTGAACAATTTCATAAGAATCAAATGATCGAATATACTGTTCCCGAGATTTTAAGAGCAAATTTAGCGAATACCATTCTGATGCTGAAAGATATGGGAATTAGGGATGTGATCAATTTTGAATATATGGAGCATCCGGATTATGAAGCGATTTATCAAGTAAAAAATATCTAATTTTATTGGAAATTAATGTAAAACACAAGTCTTTGAAACAATTGTATTTATTGGACGCCATCGATTCCAATGGAGACATTACATTATTGGGGAATGAAATGTGCAAATTGCCTTTGGAACCCACTTATTCTAAGGCCTTGATCAGTTCCCTCTTGATGAATTGTTCAGAGGAGATGTTGACTGTGAAAACAATTTAAAAAAACATTGAAATTTTATTAACATTTTTATAAAAGATGGTTTCTTTGTTGTCCACTGAAAATATATGGAGTCGTGTCACACGAACAGAACCCGAGATTTTTAAGAAATTCGAGAAAAAACAGTTCGAATTCATCGACCCACATGGGGATCATTTGACCTATTTGAAAATTTACCGTCGATGGGTTAAAAATCATTATTCTGATAAATGGTGCAAAGAAAACTTCCTGAACACAAGAGCCTTAAAACTTGCAGAAAATATCAAGACTCAAATCCATGACCTGATTAAGCAATTGGACCTTAAAATATGTGCAAATTTTTATGAAAAAGACAGTCTTTATTCGCGTTATAAGGCTCATGAGAAAATTCTCGAGAAAACTGAACTATCTGAACGAGTGCTTAAACAAAAGGAAGAATATCAAAAGGAAATTCTTGACCTTTTCGATCGATTCAGATTGGCTCTAACCACGGGTTTTTATTTCAATTCTGCGAGGAAAGTGGCCAATTCAAATCAAGACTACCTCCTGATAAATGAAGGAAACATCGTCAGCATGGACTTGCAATCCATTTATACTATGAAAGAAGATTTCCCAGAATGTGTGATCTTCACTGAATTAAGTGGCACTTCAATAGTTAGGGGGATGATGAAACTTGTAACCAAAATTGATTTGGAATGGATTACACCTTATGTGGGAAAAATGAAGGGGGTGGATGTTTTCAAATTGGCAGGCACCGAAGGGATGAAAAGTATTGGGAAGGAAAGGGGAAGGGAAGAAAGGACAAAGGAGGATGAGGAAGAAAAAAAGGGGGAAGAGGAAAAAAAAACGAAGGTTGAGGATGCAAAAAATCGATATTTGGAAAGGAAGAAACTGAAGAAATGAAGGGATTTAATATCTGGGAAATATATGTATTTTATCATCATCATAAAGGAATTTTCATGTTTAAAGGAAAATTTTCAAAAGAAAGAAAAATTCAAATATTTTTTTCTTTCGAATTCCAAAAAAAAACCAAATTTAAATTTCCAAAAACAAATCCAATATTCATTATTTAAAAATAAAATAAATTCCAAATATTGCATTCAACCCCAATGCAACCCCTTTTTCTAATCATTTTATCCACACATACTAGAGTTCATAAGGATTTTTTTCTGACCTATCGCGACATCAACCCAGCTCAAGGCATTGATTCAAAAATACCCAAATGCCTCCTTAATTATTAGTGGGCATAATAAATAGTTTACAGTTTATTTGGTGTGATAGCTTTTTTTGGGTTTGGGATATTGTGAAGATTTGGGATAGGTCGATTTTTTGTCTTAAGGACTCCCTGGAATTTTGCTCAAACGTTTCAGACTAAGAGCTGTTGAGGCGATAAAATCCTGGTAACTCATAACAGAGTCCCAGTCTCTCTTATGTTGTTGTGAGATTTTCTAATGACCCAAAGAGATGTTCTCATGTAACAATAGTCTTTCAGAGGAGAGGAAATTTAATCGAGTGATATATTTTATTTCAGACTTAAAAATAATTAAATAAATTAAAACAAATAAAAATATTCCCTTAACAAATGCCTTTTATTTCCTAGTCATTTATTTAAATCAAGTGATATATTTTATTTCAGACTTAAAAATAATTAAATAAAACTTTAAATAAACAAATTCAAAAAAATCAAAAAATTTCCCCTAACAAATGTCTATTTATCTCCTAATCCTCTTACTTCCCTCAGCCCTTTGCTACATACCTTCTCAATCTCTTGAGCTTTGGCACTACAACTGTGCAGCCTACTGTCAACCCACTTGGCTTTCTACCTGGAATGTCACAAATATCCAAACTTTGCACCCATTAGTCACCGACATCAAGGTCTATCAATACACTCCAACAGATAATTTGGCCTTCATTGGGTACAATCCAACGAGCAATTTGGTTTTTTTGGTCTTCAGAGGCACCATGGATCTTTCGATTGAGAATTGGATCAGTGACTTTGATTTTCCAATGACCAGCTACCCCAAATGTCTGTTTTGTTCTGTTCATCAAGGGTTTTATGCCGCGTACACAAACCTCTCACCATCCACAATCATCAATGATTTGTATAATTTGCATTTGAGCTATCCTACTGCAAAGGTAGTTGTCACAGGACATAGTCTTGGAGGAGCCTTGGCCGCTTTAGCTTTTGTGGATGTTTATGAAAAATTCAATGGACTCAATGTCACCGTGGATATGTACACATATGGAGAGCCAAGAGTAGGGAATGCGTTTTTCGCAAATTATTTCAAAACACTTACTTTCGCAAGTGGCGAAAAATGGAGAATCACTCATTTTCTGGACCCTGTTCCACAGGTGCCACCCATTTTCTTTGGATTTCAACATTCCGAGGCAGAAATCTACTACAATGAGGATAGTACCAGCTTTACACAATGCAGTGGGTCTGAGGATCTACAATGTCAGGATGGGGTAGCCTTGTTTGCTTTGGATGTGCTAGATCATGTGACTTATATGGGATATAATCAACAGCTGCAAATGATAAGCTGCAACCTTTATATAATCTTTTAATTTAATTTTTTTTTTTTTTTTTTTTTTTTTAAGAAATTAGAAAAAATGCATTTAAAAATGTTGTTTTGTTTTGTTTTAAGTAGTTTTTTTTTAAATACATGGATTTTGATTTTTTTTTATTCAAAAAAAGAGAAAATTATTTAAATAGATTTCAAAATTCAACAAAACTAATGATTTCCCTATAGAGATTTCTTTTGGTTTTTTTTATTCATGGGCCAATTTTAAAAATAACATTATTTTTATAAGAAATTTTTATAAAAAAAATTTAGATTATCAAAATTTATTTGACGCAAACATAATTTCACGCAATAAAAAGGTAAAGATTTTGGATAAAATGTTTAAATTTTTGAGAAGTGCCATTAGGCAAACTTGGCGTTCGAGTTTTAAAATGCCCACCAAACACAATATGAAGTTCTGGAATGGTTTGCATTCACCTTATCAAAGAAACTTCACCACTCAACCCAAATCGAAAGAACAATTACTAGAGCAACATAAAATAATGATGAGCAAACAATTCGCACAAAATATCAATGAAGGCAAAAAACATATAGAAAAAGGCCATCTTCAGGATGCCGAAGAATCTTTTCTTTTGGCATTAAGGATATCTAGTATGACAGATGGTGATTACAATCATGGCAACGGACTTGCATCATATTATTTAGGTGCCATTCATCAAAATCAAGGAGATTTTGAAAAGGCGCATGATTTTTATGAAAAAAGTGTTGAATGTTTCATTCATGCAGCATCCACTAAGCCTAAAACAACAATACAAAACCCAAAAAACGAACCAGAAATTGCAAAAATCCAAGAAAAAATGAATAATTCTAGTGAAAAACTCAATGAGCAATATAAGAGGTTTGAATTGCCTGATAAGGATGTCAATAAACTATTCGACAACATTGTTAAATCCGTTATTGAGATTGAAAAAGCGAATTATTACGGCCTGCTTTCAAGCTATATAAGGAAAGATAACTTTGTGGAGGAATTTAAAAAACTACCTAAGATGCTTGAGAAACCTGAAGAGAACCTCAAAGAGATTGCTTCCTTGTACTTCCGAATGGGTGACATTCTTTTGATTGAGAGAAATTTAGATTGTGTTGATATGAAGATAAAGGGTTTGGAATATTTTGAAAAGCTGCTTAAAGACAATCAACAAGAGATGTTCAATGTTTATTTTGAAATGGGTAGATTTTATAAAAAATTAAACTTTCCCAAAGAAGCTGAGATCTTCTATCTGAAATCATTACCCTTCATTGAGAAACTTGAACCTGCATTCCGTGATGCCTGTCTCTTTAACCTGCATTATAAAGGACTTGCTCAAACATACAGTCAGGCAGGTGAGTATGAAAAGGCTATGGGTTCATTGAAAAAAGCAGTGGAGTTGATAGACAATTCACTTAAGGAGAAGGTGTCTCTGAAAGAAAAGGCGACGATTTATCATCAGGCATCTGTCATGTTAATGAAAATGAAAGACGAAAAGGAGGCAATGGCTTTGTGGGAAAAAAGTGTGAAAGTCTTTGAAGATGCTGGAGAGATTAAATTAGCTGGGAAAATGTGGCTTGACAATGGGATGAAATATGAGAAGATGAGAGATGTTGAAGGAGCGAAAACTGCTTTTGAAAAGAGTATTGAGTTGCTTCAAAAGGCTTATGGAGAGGAACATGAAGTGACAAAAATTGCCAAGGAGAAAATGGAGAAACTCTTGAAAACGGATCTGAAAGAATGAAGGTAAAGGTTTAATGAGGATTCGAAAAATAAGTTTAGTTTTAATGGCAAATGACTTTTAAGAAAATTTCTCTTGATTTTTATAATGCTTGGTGTTCATGATTGAATACCATTTTGTTATAAGGTTCCATTTTTTTCGTAAGGAATTATTTAAAATATGCAAAACTCGATTAAATTTTTAAATAAATTACAGATGAAAAAATTAATTTAACAAATCCGAAAAAAAATGAAAAATTAATAAAAAATTGAAAAAAATGAAAATGAAACTTAAAAGCTTAAAACCTAAATAATTTAATTTTTTTTTTACTTAACATTAAATTAATTAATTAATTAAATTGCTTCAACAATAGCAAGTGACTGAGAAACAATTATCATGGGAGAAGCAATCATGAGGAACAATGCCTCCAGAGCAACAAACCGAAAACAGTTTCCCATTACAAATTATGATGTTGCATGCATTCACCGCTTCTGGAAAAACTTGAACATCTGTCTTGTCTGTTGACTCTCCCATCCATCCAACACAAAGATTATCGATGCAAGCATGTGAGCAGCAGTCATCACTGTTGGTGCATGGATGAAAATTATCGATGCAATTAGGATCTTGAATTTTTGCTGTCTTTAAATCATTCCATTCAATACACAGATTTGAAAGACATGTTTGAGAACAACAATCAGCATTATCGGAGCAGGGATGAAAATTGCCATTGCAATTAGGCTCGCTGCCTGTAGTTGTTTTTGGTTTCCATCCAATACAAAGATTGCCGATACACGCATGAGAACAGCAATCAGCACTATTAGTGCAGGGATGGAAATTGTCGATGCAATGAAGATCGTTCTTTGACAATGGCAAAAAGACATCCTCGCATTTTATCACCGAAAGAAGGATAATAAGAACAGAAATCAGCTTTAAATTTATCATCTTTAATTTGAATTTTAGAAAGAATTAGAAAGAAAAGTATTTATGGTAAATGTTCCTAGAATATTATTCTATAGAAAGAAAGTATTTATGGTAAATGATCTAGAATATTATTTTATAAAAGAATTTTCGGAATAAAAGAATTTATTTTTTTATTCCATAACAAAATCTTTCATAAAATAATACTCTATGAACATAAAGGGATAGATAAATAAAATAAAAACTTATATAAGATGATTTTTTATTCCTCATATGAGGAAGAGAATTATGTATTTTAATATAATATAAAGAAATTAAATTAATGAGAAATCGAAAATAAAGAGCGAAAATAAAGCAAGAGGGAATTATTAAATACTTTATTTTAAACAATATTTTTTTTTTAAAAACACAAAAATTAGTCCCTTTTGGGTTTGCTCAAATTCATCTCTTCATTACTTTTTTCCTGCCCGGTCTCGAATATTTCCCCTGTTCAAGATCCCAAACACAGTGCTTTTGATAATCTCATTTTTCATCCTGAAAGCAAAACCTCATACAGTAATTTTGTGATCTCAGACCTGTCTTTGAATTTATTAATTGTTTTGAAGGTTTTTTGGTTGTTGTAACGACGATGGAATTCAAGAAAGAAAATGATGATCAAGCCAATTTGATTGATTATAAAGAAAAAGCAATAGAGATTGGTATTCTTTTTTTGAATGTTTTTGGGTTATAAAATTAAATAATTTAGGTATTCAAAGATGCATAATGCTAAAAACATACTATACTCCTAAACGGCTTCCTATATTAGACCTTATAAAGTTCATTAGCCATAACTCCAAAAACATTGAGCCAAAACCGCAATTAATTAATTAAGAAGAATTTAAATGTTCTTGCTTGGATAAAAGGCGAGATGTGTTGTTTGTTATGAAAAACTATTGCAAATTAAAAAAAAAAGTCAAGGCCCATCTTATCCAAAATATCAAAAAGACAAAAACAGACTCTCTATTTTCTAGTATTTTTATAAACTGAACTGAATAAAAACATTCCTCCCCTAATTAATTAAACCCTCAAATTTCTGTTAATTTATTAATTTTCAATTTATCTTTCAAAACCCCCACTCTCAAAACCATTTTCCCATGTTTTCCTCGACAAAACCCTCTTTCCTCATATTTCTCCTGCTTCTTTTCTTTCCTTTGACATTTTGCCGACTGCCGATCTGTGCCTCAACCTCAGATTTCTTTATAGGCCAGCAAGTAATTTCCCCATATGCTGGAACCTCGGTCCTAGCCTACGCGGACCCCACGCCTTATCTTTTTGTGTATGATGATTATTCTCAAAAATTAAAATCCGTCAACATTGAAACTGGTGAATTCAACGTGTTCCATCAAGTGGATTTCGAATTGGGTCAGATGTTATTCTTCCCACAAGGATCAGTTTTTATCCGCAACAATACAGCCGGGGGTCAGCTGGTGCAATGGAACATATACACGAGTTTGGAATTGCAGGCGACGCAAATCCAAACTGCTTTGCTAGGATTCAACATGAATCCTTTCTATCCCGTTTATGACCAATTTTCCGCAGAGCCAAACTATTTCCTCATCCTGTATAATAGCACTAGAGTGGAGATACGATATTTAAATGGAGGATACCTGGCCAACTACTCAAATGATTATGCCAATTTCGAAAGCCTGTGCACCTTCCCCGAAAGGAACCTCATCGTCACAGGAGACGCTTATGGCAATGTACAGGTCTGGAACATCACAAGCAACAATACCCTAAATAACACCTTCAACTTCACAGAGACCCAATCATATAAAGTTGAGTTCTTGGAACGAGGCAAAAATGCGCAATATTTCCTCAGTGCAGATAATCTTGAAAAAAATTTGATAGTCTGGAGCATCCAAAACCTCAATGTCACATATAGTATCCCAGTGAGCTTCCCAGAGGATTCTATTTTGGGAATAAAATCGGTCAGCAATCAAAGCGCAGTGATCTTTGGGAACGGCTTCACCTTCGATTATGTCAATGTTGTGAATGGATCCATCATTACGAGCCCTACTGTGCCAATCAACACCTCAATCGTGTCAATCGATGTTCTACCCAATACCTTTGATGGTTATGAAAGAGTGGCAGTGCTTTGCAGCGACGGAGAAGTCAGAGTGTTCCAACTAAGTCAGACCCTTGGTGTTTCTTCAGTCAGCGACCTTTTTAATCCGATTTTCCCACAATTCAAAAATATTACCTTCGCCAATACGTTCAAAATAAGAAACATAGATAATACCGCAACAAGTTATATGGCAGTTGTCACCGATGCATATAATAAAACAGTATGGTTTATTGATGAAACAAGTAAAACCAATGTGACGAGTTTTACATACCCATTAGAAGTCCGTGGACTTTATATTGTCATGGCCAGCTACCTCAGCACCTTCCAAGATATGATGCTAGTATGGTTCGGGAATTCCTTCAGAGTCTATCAGATGGATGACAACTTGAACGTCATACAAGTGCAGGGTTGGGATGCCCCACCTAACATCACCATTAAGGACCTGAACCTAGTTTATCAAGTCATCACTTATTCTTACGCCTATGTCTCAGTGGTAGATCAATACAACGTCACCACGATCCTTAACATCACAGGAACCAATGTCACTAGTTACGTAGAACCTGCAGGCATCAAGTTCTTCTGCAATCAGAACTTTTTCTCCAACTTTGCTTATTGCTTGTTGAACGACACATTGAAAGTCCAAACTATGAGCAATACCAACTTCAGTATGAGTAGTGTTTATGGACTCAACACTGCAAATACCATCAAACATCCAGGAATGAATGATTGCTTCAGCAAGAATATCATTGGAGGAGGCTATTATATGACCACAAACACCTCAACAACCATCAATTGGGTTTGGGATGGCAGTTATATCAGTTACTACAACCTCACCAATATCACATCGTTGATCATAGAAGGTAATCCATTGTACACAACTGTGGATTCAGTAAGCCAAAGGGTATATGAAGCAGTTCCTGGACTTGGAATTGTCACAAATTATTCTGTGGGATCCGCACCAAGCAGAAATGGGTTTATGTATCAATTCCTTGAGAATTACTTCTATTTGATCAATCAGAGAGAACTCGCAAGATATTATTTGACTTGTCCAATGGGAACAACGCAATCAACTACATTGTTGGGAGCCTGTTTTCCAAATTGCAATAATAGTTTCATTTCTTTGACGAACTCAAGTTGCGCCACACAATGTTTGACCGGGACCTATGCCACACCAATTCTCGATACATACAATAATTTCACTGCAATGTTATGTCAAAACTTCAATTCCTCGATTCAATACTGCCAAAATGGCATAAGCATAGGAAATAACCAGCCTATTTGCTCACAATGTCTGATTGATTATTATCTTTTAGCCACAGATTCAACAGATAAAGCCAGTTTATATAATCTCTGTACATATTACGGCTCAGATCCTAGACTTGCAGCTCCTGACGGAACTCCTAACGACGGAACTGGTATTAATTTTAATTTTGTGGATTTTTGCCGCGAATTTTATTTATTTTAACAGGTGTTGCGGAATGGTGCAATCAATTGATCAAGAATTGTTATGAATGTGATTGGGACCCTCATCATTGTCAGCTTTGCGAATGGACTTTTTTCCGGCAATTGGATGGACTTTGTTCGAATTGCACAAATAATACTTTGTTCCATAACGGCAGTAGCAATGGCACAGGATTCTGTTATAATTGTTCCGTGGCGTTGCCTTATTGTTACGTTTGCAATGGAAATGATACGAATTGCACTCAATGTTTTAACAATTATTATTTTGATGAAAGAATCAATTTGACTTGTAGTGATTGTTCCACAAAAAGATACGCGAAAATCGGCAGTGATAATGGGACTGGTTTCTGTAAAAATTGCAGTGATGTGATAAATAATTGTTTGGATTGCACGGAATATGGACAACAATGCACTTTATGTGATCCGAATCTTTATATTGATGTGGATTATAATTGCACGATGTGCAATGCAAGCAACAAATATAAAAACGGCAGCAATAATGGACTTGGGTTATGTGAATATTGCAATTATACATTACCGCATTGTTTGGATTGTTATGGAGATGATGCAAATTGTCAACTTTGTATGAGCTATTATTATTTCTATACGAATAGCAGTTGTGTGGATTGTAATGAATCGAATTATTTCCATAATGGCTCTTCCAATGGTTCCGGAGAATGTTATGATTGTTATCTGGCAAGACCCAATTGCAATTGGTGCAATAATAATCCTGATCACTGTGACCTATGTTTTCCTAATTTCTGGTTTGATGAAAATAACACTTGTTCCAATTGTTCACAGACTTATTTCCCGAATATGTTTAAAAATGGAAGTTATAACGGTAGTGGAGAATGTCTCTATTGTGAAGACGCGATCAGCAATTGCAACCAATGCACTAACAACGCGACGGCATGTCTCCATTGTGATCTGAGCTATTATATCTATTATGGAATCTATAATTGTTCGCATTGTCAAGATAACGCGAGCTATTTTAATGGTTCTGGTGATGGTTATCATTATTGTTATCCTTGCGATGTGGCCTTTAATAATTGTCAGCTTTGTAATTATACTGCCGATGAATGTCTGTTATGCACAGAAGACTATTTCCTGAATGAATCGTATCGATGCCAACCATATACTTTCCGTCCTCAATATAACAATATGTCATTAGATAATAGCACATTGAATTTCACCATTGTCAATAATAATAGATATTTGGTTCTAGATAATCCTTGCAATTATAATCATAGTTTATGGAATCTTGATGGCAGATTGCATAATTATTGGGTCGCTTCTCTGGATTTCGATTTGGTGAATCAATTAACGCTTGGAGATATAGAAAATGTCGTTCAACCGATGAATCTCACAGAAACCCAACCGAATTATTCAGATCCTTCAATGACTTTCTATGGTAACTCATTACATAACATTCTTTCGTTCACTGGTATACAAAACGCCCATTATAATGTCAAATATTTCTGCATTTATGGGAATACTTTCTCTGATCAGACTAGACCTGGAGTTTTTGATTTCTATTTCCCAGATAATGTGGGAGACAATGGTTTACTCTATATGAACATGGATCAAGAATTCGATGCTCCGGATCTTGATCTTGGTCTTTCTATCATGGCCTGTGCCTTACAACAGGCTTTTACCCTTGGCGATACTAATCAAATCAGCACCCAAAGTGGTAACACGTGTCCAGATCATCAGCTAGTGAACATTTCAGCTATGTTGGATAATACTACGAATTCAAGTAATAGTAGCAATAATAGCAATAATGGCAATAATAATAGTTTAAGGATGTTACAATATAGTAGTTCCTTCGCACAATCAAACACTGGTAGTCTAATCACCTATATTTTCTCTGTGCAAAAAAACCTCTTTTATGTCAATGATCCCACAGTGGCCACCATTCAAAGCCAATTGCTTCAAACAGGGTTCAATCAGAATCTTAGTCTTTATATGCAAGCCTTTGATAATTCAATATTTTACCCGAATCCCATTAGTGGACAATTCGTTATAACCACCAACATGCTGAATATTAACATTTCCTATCCTTTTGTTCAGGCCACTTTCAATGCTACTTCGAAAAGCACTGGGGTTCTAACCATTATTACTACGGGTAATGATGGATTCATCTATATTGGGATAGAAAAGAACACCACTTATAATAGCACACCAACAGTAGCGGAATTGATTAATGGAGTGAATGACATGGGAATATTGATGGACTTTAATGCAGCGATGTTGATAAAGCAGAACCAGACAATAAATCTGACACTTAATAAATTGAACCCTTCATTGTTCTATTATTTATATTTAGCAAGCCAAAATCTCTACGGAACAAATCAAAGCCTGGTTTCTGAATATAAATTCGCAACTGATGCAAGAAATGTAAGATATAATTTATATCTGTATAATTTATCTCTATATAATTTATCTATATCTAATTTATCTATATCTAATTTATCTCTGTATAATTTATATAAATATAATTTGTAGATCATCCAAAATATCCATACCGTAGAATCCTCAATTAATGCCACTCCAATCATAATTGGTGTGGTTGTGGGTGTCGTGGGATTGATCCTGATAATTGTCATCGTGCTTTGCGTGATCCATCGCATTAACATGAGAAACGAGGAAAGTGAAGCACAAAGCCAACAAAGCAAAGACAAAGAAAATCAAAATGAAATAAGAGAGAAATATTTGGCTGTGAATCGAGGTCCTTCAATAGAAAATATGGATTTGAAGCATCCAGAAAAAGATATAGATCCGAAAGCACCGACTTTTGAAACGATCCCTTTTGCAACTGGGGTCAGTGAACGGAAATAAGACGAAAACAATTTTTTCTAATTAGGAAAAAAAAATTAAGGAAAAAAGAAAAAATAATTTCATTTAATTTAATTTTGTTTGAAAAATACAAAATCTCTTTGAAACGTGGAAACATCATAAAAATCACAAAAATTTCTTAAAATCCTTTAAAATTTCATCATGACCTCTTTTATCAAGACCTGGCTTTTGCTTTTCCTCCTGTTTTCCTCATATCTTTGCGATCGCGAATATTATCGCATACTCGGAATCAAGCAATCTGCCACCCAACAAGAGGTCAAGAAGGCCTTTCGTCGGTTATCTCAAAAATTTCATCCGGACCTGAATCCCGAAAAAGACGCCACAGAGAAATTCTCGAAAATCAACGTGGCTTATGAGGTGCTTTCTGATCCAGATAAACGTCGCAAATATGACCAATATGGTGAAGAAGGCTTAAGACAAAACCTGGATGCAGCCGATCCTTTCGAGGATATTTTCTCTCAATTTTTCGGTGGGGGTGGTCAACGTCATCGTAAAGAAAATAAAGGGCCTGAAATGCTGATAAAGATTCGTGTGACATTGGAAGATATTTATAATGGTAAAGATATCACCATGTTCATGAATAGACAGATAATCTGCCCACATTGTAGAGGATCTGGCGCCGATAATCCAGATGATGTCAAGACGTGTCCTGAATGCAATGGCACAGGTTATACAATGAAAAGACAACAAATCGCACCGGGCTTTTTCCAACAATTCCAATCGACTTGCGAGAAATGCTTCGGAAGAGGGAAAGTATATAGAACCAAATGCCACGTATGTGGAGGCAATAAGGTAAATTTCAGAGATTTTTTTGAGTTTCCCCAAAAAGTGGTTCTCCCAAAACGATTTCTAATTTTTTGAGTTTCCCCAAAAGAAAAAGTAGTTATCCCAAAAGGATTTCTAATTTTTTTGAGTTTCCCCCAAAAGTGGTTCCCCCAAAAGTGGTTCTCCCAAAACGGTTTCCAAATTTTAGATTATCGAGGGAATGGATGATCTCACGATTTTCATAGAAAGAGGCATTCCTGATAGACATCAGATCAGATTTCCAGGCGGAGGCGATGAACATCATGATAAAGCGGCTTCTGATCTCATATTCGAGGTGATAGAAATCAAGCATTTGAGATTCGAAAGAAAGGGCAATGATCTGTATGCGTCCTTGAATTTGACTTTGGAAGAAGCTTTATTGGGTTTTTCGAAGGAAATCGATCATTTGGATGATCATGTGGTCACTATAGAGAAAAATCGAGTGACCCAACCCGGAGAAGTTGAAGTCATTAAAGGGGAAGGCATGCCTTTCCATAATGACCCTTCGACGTTTGGAGATTTATTCGTGGAATATCGAGTCGAAATACCAGAGAATTTCTCTGAGGAACAAAAGGAACTTTGGCAGCTGTTTTTCAAGGATAAATAGAGGAAATATTAGGAAATATTATTAGGAAATATTATTGGGAAATATTAGAAAATCTTAGAAACTATTAGAAATTAATAAGAAATTAATAAGAAAAGAAAATAATAAGAAAATAATAAGAAAAAATAATGAGAAAATAATGAGAAAATAATTAAAATTAATAAGAAATTCGTTAAATTTTCAGCTCGCTAAGAAAAACTTAATAAAGCGGCTTTTTGAGAAATTTGAATTACAACAAACTCAAGAAAAAAAGACTTAAAAAATCATAAAAAATCATGGAAAACGAATTATTTCGTTTATTGAATATCGAAAGGAAAAAGGCAGGGTTAAGACCTTTCGCCCAGGATTTCGAAAGTGAGGAAATCCTGCGAAATCTCATCCAAGAAGCCCAGATTCAAATAGAGAAATCTGCGCTTTTCAATGCTTATGACTTCTTTTGTCGAGAATTCGATTTCGAATTCCTCAATCTCGAGAAATTCGGACTTAATATCCGATCAATAGGCTTTCAAGAGAATTTGATGCCTTTGGCTATGGAAATCATGAACCATAACCTGATTATCAATAAATCGGCTTTTCTCTCAGAGAAATATACCCATGTGGCTATGGTTTTTATGGAAAAAGGGCTGAAAATATTGATGATATTGACTAGAAAAGCCCTGATTATCGAAAGACTTCAAATCACTAATGAAAGAGTGGATATATCAGGAGTTCTTATTGATAAAACTATGCTTTTCGATGAAATCCGCTTGATTAAAGCTGAAAATTCATTAGAAATCGCTAAAGTCCAAAGACAAGAGGTTCGATATGAGGAAAATAAGGAAAATCTAATGTTTTCCAGCTCTTTAAGACATCAAATGAATGAAATTTCAGGTGTTTTTCTGGAGTTTTTGACTTACGAAGAAGGCTTTTCGAATAGAAAAGTGCTGATTTTCCGCATGTTATTAAGAGAAATTTCTGGTTTTGATGAGAAAACAGCTGATATCAGCAATATTCACAATATTAATTATATTAGAAACAACAGTCCTCGACCAAAATCGACCATGCTAAATAAACTAAAGGAAAAAGCCTTTGAAATGGCAGGCGAGGAAGATTATCTGCAAAAAGCAATGAAATTAATGAATAAGCCCAAAATCGAAACTGGATTGCCTGCAATTACTGAGGAATTACCTAAGAAAAAGGAGTTTCTCGCAGGAAAAAGCCTTGGTCTTGGACTTGGGAGCAAAATCACTAAGAGAAAAAGCGTTTTCGATGAGTTTTTCGATAAGAAAAAAGAAAATCAAGGATTTCAAGGCTTTTCTAATAATAATAATAATAATAATAGTCTTTTCCCTGCTGATATCCAAATAAAAGCAAATATTGATAATAATAAGGCCTTTCTTGAACCGAATAATGGGCTTTTCTTGAATAATAAGGAATTCTCCCCTATGAAAGCCAATAATGAATCGAAAAGTCCTTTTTTCCCATGTAATAATATGAATTCTGCTTTATTTCCCATCAATAACAACAATAACATCAATAACAACAATAACATCAATAACAACAATAATATTATATATAATAATGAAAATATCGCAGATATTCCACAAATCAATCAAATTTATGAAGAAAAACCTTTGAATTTCTCTTTATTCCAACAACCATCTTCTCAAATCCCTAATAATCAGCAGATTCCTCAAATAAACACAATATTCCAGCCTTCTCCAATAATTCCTCAATATATAAATCATAATTCCAATCCTTTCCCTCAAACCTCGTTTTCTAATCTCCCAATTCCTCTTCAATCGACTTCCAATTATTCCACTTTTATCGCTAATCCTTCTTTTCTTCAACCTCAATACCCTTTAATATTGAATATCCCAAAAGAAAAGCCGTCAGAAAACCCCAAAAAAAGGAAACTTCTGATATCCCCTTCACGAAAAACCCCAGAATCCCTCAAAAAAATCAAGGAAAATATCAAAGAAAAGCCCTTGAAACTGATAAATCTAGCGAAAAGCCCTGAAAAACCCGAGAATTATGATCTCGATTGTTCTTTTTTCCAAAATAACGATATCGAGCTTCAATCCTTGAAATTGAATGAAATCGAGAAGCTTTTCCTTTCTCCTCAAAAAGCAGCTTTTCCCTCATTTCAGGAATTCTATAAAGGCTCGAAACATACTGATGTTATATTGAAAATCAAGACTCTCGAGGAATTTCGACTTCATAAAATGGTCCTAATAACGGCTTCTCGATATTTCAATGAGATATTAGAAAACCATACTTCCAACGAAATCATCAGAATCACGCTTCCCGATTTTGTTATGAAAAAACCATTGGAATTCATGATAAAATTCATGTATTTCGGAGCTTTTAGCCAAGAGGATTTAAAGGATATTGAGGCTTTTCTAGCTCGAGATCTCTTTATTTTGGCTGGGTTCTTTAAAATCCATCTTCTGATGGAATTCATAGGACTTAGAGTCTTGATTCCTCAGATGAATATCGAAATTTGTCTGGATATCTTGAGAGAAAGCAACAAATTGCTGAAAACCTTGGTTTCTAAGGAGAAAATCCTGATGATTTTATATCGATTTTCGCTCAATTATCTAGCCAATAATATGAAGAATTTCCTTAGAAAAGAGGAATTGAGGCAAAAACTGGAGAATTCAGGGTTTGAAAGAGATCTTTATATCAAAATAGCTTCTTTAGCCTTAGAAAAAGCCCAGGATTTCGATTCTATTGAGAAAATCCTCGCTTTTATAGCGAAAAGAGGAGATTTAGGCTCTAATATCATCGAGATCTTCAGAAATATAGTGAAGAATTTCCCTGAAAACATCAGAAAACATCAAATTCAGGCCATTTCGAAAAGGTTCTTAGAGGAAATTCAAGGACTTAACCCAAAAGAAACCTTCTTATTAAGATTAAAGCCTGAGGAATTAGACGAGATCTTTGAATTTCCTGAGGGAAAATGCTTTTTATTAGAAAACGAGAAGTCCGATTATTCCTCCAATAATTCCGCTCAACTTCTCGAGCTTTTCAAAAACAGAGAAACGAGCTTTTCAGGCGAATTTTCCTTAGCGAATATCAACGAAAATCAAAGGAATTTCATAGTTTCTCAAAGCTTTTCTTCAGAAAATAGAAGATTCCAGGCCTTTTTCGATATCAAAGGGAAAGTCCTCGATTTCTATATCCAAGATCTCGGGTTTAAAAAGCTCAAATATTCATTTTTAAGCTTTTCGAGCGTTTTAATCAGAATTTCGATATTTAGAGAAAGGAATTATTGGCTCGATCTTTGTTTTTTCCATAGTTTTTCTAATAATTCTAACGAAATCCTAGCTTCGAAGTCCATTCCTTGGTCTTTTCAAGCTCAAACCCTCATTTTCAAGGTCTGGGTCATCGAATATCCTTTATATGCAGGTTCTTTGCAATATTTATCAGAGAATTTCAAGAAAATCGTTAAAGAAAAAGATTTGAATATCGTAAGGAGTTTATTGCTTTCTCAAGAAAAAGAGAAAACCCCTGATTTCTATACTTTAGGCGAAAATGAAGTCTTCGATTTATTGAGGAATTCTTCTGAGGAAAATAAGAAGATTTCAGCGGTTTTTCTCTTCAAATATCTTCAAGGGAAAAACCCTGAAATCATCGATTTTCTATTGAAAACCTTCAGATTTTCGCAAATCGATTTGGAGATTTTATTAGAAATGATACAAAATCATAAGGATTTGAAGAAAAGCCCGTTTTTCCAAGAGAAATTAAGCATTGAAGTCTTTAAGAGGATTTCAGGGAATTTCGATAAAGGGAAGCTCGTGGTTAAGGAAATCATCGATTGGCTTGTGAAACAAGAAGGCTTTTCTGATAAAAGCAAGGAATTATTAGAGAAATTAAAGGAAAAAGATGAGGAAAATAAGAAATTAATAGAGAAATTGAAGAAAAAAGAAGCCGATATATCGAATTTAATAGAGGAAATGAAGAAAATGCAAGAACGAGGCTTTAATGTTAATAATGTTAATATCAATCGTCCTCCTATCAATATCCTAAATCATCAAAATCTCTCAGAATCAGAAGAACGAGCTTTTCGATTAGATAATTGTCTGATATTTTAACTTTTTTTTAAAGAAAACACAGCTTTTCATTTCATTTTTATCTAAATTCCTGTTTTCTAATAATTAAAATCGATAAATAAACAATAAATCAGAGAAAATATATATAAATGTATGAAACCTTCCCTAATATTCAAGAAGAAAGAGAGCTTTTGCCTGAGATTTTCTCTATTTCCTCCTTATGTTCGAAGCCAGAAAACGAAGATTTCAATATAAATCTCAGCAATACAGGTATTTTCTTCTAATTTCCACATCTTTTTCCTTATATTAGAAGAAGCCAATAACTCCAATAAATCGCCTTCTCATAGTCTCGTTTTCAGGTTAAATAACCTCGAAAAGCTTCTAGATCAGGAATTGTAATAAATAAATCGAACTTCTCAATTATCAATAAGTCATTTTTACAAAGGTCTCAATCTCAAGAAGACCCAATACGTGAAATCCCCAATAATTTCTCTGAAGGAAGATTGAGCAAAATGAGCGAAAAAGAAGCTGCCATCTATTACGAGAAAAGGAGAAACGAGCTTTTTAGAGGCTTTAAACAAGGAAAAACCCCGATAGAAAAAGCCAAAAAGCCCTTAATTCATAATAACAACAATCTCAAGGAATTCGTCGTTTATAACCCAAATCCCAAAAAACCCCTCCAAAAGTCCAATTCTCAATATAAAAAGCCTATTAAGGACTTAAAGAATGAAAAGCCTAAGAAAAATAAGGATTTTCCTATGAAATCTAATCAAAATATCAGGAAAAAGGACTTCCCGATAAGCGAAAGCTCTATAAAAGCCATTTTAACTAAGAAAACCAGGACTTTTAATACTATGAAATCGCTTACAGTTATAGAGAAAAAGCCTCTGATTCTAATGATCGATCTCAGAAAACTTAAGAAGCAACTATCTAATAATAGACTCTTATCCTCCTCCTCAAAGCCTTTAAACCCTCAAGAGAAAAGGCTGAAAATCACTAGGATTTCAAGGAATTGTTCTTTAATTCTTGAAGAAGAAACGAATATCATGAAAGAAGAACCACAAAATCGAAGCAGGAGCTTTTCCTTTAATTCCTATATGAACACTACTACAGAAAAAGCGTCTATTAATTAATTAAGAAATTATCTATAAAATAAAAGTTCTTCTATTGATATTAAATTATAAAGAAAAAATGTTAGTAGTTTTCTTATTTTATCATCGAAAAAGCTTCTTTATTTAATAGAAAAGCCTTGAACTCCAATTTGGAGCTTTTTTAGTTTAAAACTCCCTTGACTTCGGCTTCTTCTCGGCTTATTCGGGTTCTTCACATTATGGAAATGTAGGGTATTGTCATTAGTGACTATAAGGGAATTAGTGAGATTTGTGACGTTTATATTGAGATTTGAAGTATTAGGATTTGGATAAAAGCCGTTGCCTGATAAATTAGCAGGATTTCTAGGGAAATTCATGTTTATTATATGACTTTGAGGGAGATTAATCATATTATTATTATTAGCAGCTGGCTTCTTGCTTTTGAAGATGTTTTTCAAAGAATTCCCATAGATTTGGCTTATTTCAGCGAAGGCTTTTTGAGCCGGAAAGGAGATTTCCTCGAAATTCCTTGATTTTGTAGAGACTTTTGGGTTTTTCAGGTTCAAATTCCCGTAATTCTGAAGTTTTTTTGGGTTTTTCTGGTCTTTTCGAATCAAAGGACTTAAATAAGAAGAGGATTCTTCATGATTGCGTTCAGAAAGCCCTTTTTCTTCTGAATTCGCGCCTCGAAATCTCATTTTCTTCTTCAAATCCTCAAGGCTTTTCTCATGAATTTCTATAGTTTTCTCATAATTCCTCATCTTTTTTTGCAGATTTTCGATAGAATTCGAAGAATCGAACAATTGAGCCTTCAACTTCGCGATTTCAAGGTCTTTCAGGTCTTTTTCCTTGAGAAAATCCTCTTTTTCTCTTGATAATTCATCGATTTTCACTTGGAAAGTCTCAGCGCAAAGCCTCAATTGTTGTTCTATCGCGATATGGTTTCTTATTTGATTCTCATGTTTTTGAAGAATTTCTTCTAATCTCTGATATTCCTGAGAGAAATTGGTGTTTTCGTTGGAATTTTGCCAAAAATCGAGTTTTTCCTCTAATTTCATTGAGAAAATAGCCCAAATCTCATGAATTATCTCTAATAATTCATTCAACGACTCATAATCATGAAGCTTTGATTCTATTAATTGGATTTCTTCTTGAGAAGAAACGAATCGCTCGAGAAAAGAAAGGATATTTTCTAATAGGGTCTTCAAAGGAAGTTCGATATTTGGACTATCAGAAATCGTAGTATGAGGCTCGGTCATTTATCAATATAAATATTAAGATAATTTTTTTGATTTGATTAAAAGAAAAAGAATTTTACACATTAAGAAATTTATTTATAAAAGGGGGAAATTTGGAATTTTCAAGGTTTTTTTAACAGTCAAAAGAAATAGAGAATATCGACCAAAATTCATTTATTATTAGATTTATTGCGTTTTAAAAGTT
>Ga0302186_10001153_pt1 | contig 22550 bp, 17 predicted proteins | sample II_Bog_E1_2_FD_198782 | JGI IMG/M metagenome (GOLD analysis project Ga0302186, IMG submission 198782) | Peat permafrost microbial communities from Stordalen Mire near Abisko, Sweden - II_Bog_E1_1 | ecosystem: Environmental > Terrestrial > Soil > Wetlands > Peat | place: Sweden: Abisko...
ATTTTATTTATGAGTTTAATGATTTATATTTTGTATTTTGAGAGAAATAATTGGGATAGGGTTGGAATAGGGTTGTGAAAGTTTCTCTCAAAAACAATAAATCAAATTATGATTTGGTATTTTATTTATGAGTTTAATGATTTATATTTTGTATTTTGAGAGAAATAATTGGAATAGGGTTGGAATAGGATTAGAATAGGGTTGGAATAGGATTAGAATAGGATTGGAATAGGATTGGAATAGGATTGGAATAGGATTGGAATAGGGTTGTGAAAGTTTCTCTCAAAAACAATAAATCAAATTATGATTTGGTATTTTATTTTTGAGTTTAATGATTTATATTTTGTATTTTGAGAGAAATTTTCTATTCAATTCCCTCCTCCAAAAAAACAATATAAAGATAATTTAATTAATATATGATTTTAATCACAAATAACGCGAGAGAGAGAGAAATTCTCAAAATTGCCCATTAATATTTGTTCTATTAATTTCCACCCATTATAAAATTATCTTTATATTGTTTTTTTGGAAAAATATTGGTTTAGATATTCAAATAAAAAATAATAAAAAATAATAAAAATAAACGATTATATTTTATTTAAGAGAGAGAGAGAGAGAGAAATTTAGTTTAGACTTTAAAAGTTAAAAAATGAATAATAAAATATCAATGCCATTTATTTTATTGATATTAAATTGCACTAAATATGCACATAAACGGGATTATCAACGTAAAACATGGCTTAAGGAATTACCCGATTGGCTGTCATATTTTCACGTAATTGGAAACCCGAATTTAGATGTTCCTTATTTAATAGACCCAGACCCCGATAAACACATACTTTATGTTAAAACCGACGATGATTATAATTCATTGCCAAAAAAAGTAATAAGCGCATATAATGCGATTGCCGAATTATATGATTTTACATATATTTTTAAAACAGATGACGACCAGCAAATGATTTCGGCACCCACAAAGTTTTTTAATGTATTAAAATTATGTTTGGAACAACGACAACCAGCGCCAAATTATGGAGGATATGTTGTAAATGTGTCTGCAGACCATATATCACAATATTATCGTATTCATAAAGAATTACCACATAATTTGTTGGTTCAAAAAGGAAAATATTGCAATGGTAGATTTTATGTTTTATCACAATCTGCAGTTAATCAGTTGGTCACAAAAATAAAACTATTTGATGACGAATACTTTGAAGATTATGCAATCGGAAAATATTTAGACAATTCATTGAAAGACCCCATATTCTCAATTGATACACTAAAAAATTTTAGAGATATAACCGATTCCGAATATAAAACATAAAATGAAGATATTGATTGCATTACTTTATATTTTATAGTTTTATATTTTATGTTTGATGCATTTATGGTCAATTGAGAATGTTTTTGTTTTATCTTCTTGTGGAACGATTTTTAAAATGCATTTGGATTTTTTCCCCCATAAAGGTTCGGTACATCCTTTATGTTCGTTTTTTTTAGTAGTGGCGTTGTTCTCTCGTTTATGTTTCATTGTTTTATTATATTTTGCATTTTGTGTGATTTCTTTACTTGAAAATAGTTTGGGCTGGTCTTCTGCATTTTGAGTGCAACGGGACCGAAAATGCTCATATCGTTCCCGGACATCACAGTAGGATAAACCCGATTGTTTTTTTAACATATGATTGACTAATTCGTGAAGTTCATAAACATAGCGCGAAAAACTTTCTCTATTTTTCATATGTTCTAAAGTAAGGGGCATTTGTTTTAGATTTTTTTTAAGATTTATGCGACAATATTTACAAGGAAGAATATTTTTAAGTGAAAAAATGAAATTGCGATAATATTTTTTGTCTTCTGTAGTTGGATTCGCTGGATAATTAAATGAAATCATATGAATAAAATGCCATATGGCGGGTCCCCATGTGCTGGTAACCATTCCATCCCCACTATTATATTCTTTTAATGTAAATGTTCTTTTATGTTTTGCATTGTGACGATTACTTGTTTTGGTTCTTGTTTTCATAACCATATAAATACGTAATAAATAATAATAATATAAATTAATTGTATTTATATTATTCAAATAAAATAAAATAAATTGTGTTAGTTTGAATTATTTGGAATGAAAATGAATGTTAATTATAGTTGGTGGTATTGGTATTATAACCCAATAATATGAAAGTTATTCTTTATATCTAAATCCAGTATCTCTTTGCCATTATTTGCGATATATTTATTAATATACATCTCACAATTCAATAATTTGGACAATAATTTTTCATAATTTATCGTAATAAACATATTGCGATAACAACCAAAAACAATGGGGGCAATTTGTTTTTTAATTGATATCTGTTGTTGGTTTTGTTGTTGTTGTTGGTTTTGTTGTTGGTCTTGTTGTTGGTCTTGTATCTGTTGTTGTTGGTCTTGTTGTTGTTGTTGTATCTGTTGTTGTATCTGTTGTTGTTGGTTTTGTTGGTCTTGTATCTGTTGTTGTTGTTGGTCTTGTATCTGTTGTTGGTCTTGTTGTTGGTCTTGTATCTGTTGTTGTTGTTGGTCTTGTATCTGTTGTTGGTCTTGTATCTGTTGTTGGTCTTGTATCTGTTGTTGTTGTATTTTTAATTGACAAAAAGAAATGATTGTGTTTTTATTTTGTTGGAAATGTTCAATTATGTTGGAATAAAACAGGTTAAAAAATGGAATATAAATGCGTTTATTTTTGCAAATAATATTACAAATTGCAATATCAATGTTTGAATATTCAATAATATTATTATAAGTATGAATTAATGCAATGTCGCGTCTATCATTAATATGAATGCCGGGTTCATTTATGAGAGGATTTTCGCATAAAAGCGAACTTAATGACAATAAAACGGATGATATTGTTTGACATGATGTCCATTCTTCATTTTGCCAAGTATTTAATATGCTTATACATACTCGTCCATTCGTATATAAATTTGGATTAAATCGGATATTGTTTTGATTTGTTTTAAAAATAACGGTAGGCGGTTGAAATGGATAATTTGATGGAAAATTAAACTCAAAAAAATAATACCCTCCAAAATATGGTGTTCCATGCGTTCCCACAATAAGCGCGTATCCTTTAAACATATCGTTTTCATCATGTTTATAGTATATTCCATGTTCATGTAATGGATGTTTTTGAATTGTTCTTATATCTTTTAATAATCTACGAATCATTATTTGACTTACATATTTTGGTATTGATGGTAATATGTTTGTGGCATCAGGAACAATAGAAGCGGTTTCCATAAAATATCTTTATATATTTATATATTTATATATTTATATATTTATATATTTATATATTTATATATTTATATATTTATATATTTATATATTTATATATTTATATATTTATATATTTAAAAAAGTATTATTATTATTATAATAAAATATCTTTATATATCTTTATATATAAAGATATTTTATATATTTTTGTATGGGGGGGGAGAGATGAGTGTTAATAATGATAGTGTTTATAAATGATTATTGAACGCATTATTTTTTCATTTTGCCCATCAAAAAAAATGAATTAAAGTTTTTTTAGTATTAATTATATAATATACAATATAAACTTATATTATAAGAATATCCCACATTTCTTTTAATTATTTTACAATGAATTTTGAAACATATTTAAGAAGCAATTTGAAGGATAAAAATAATACATCACAAATTGTGACGCATACCAGAATTGCATCTCCCGCTTTAAATATTTATGGCGGCGCATATTCCATTTTACCAGAAAAAAAAGACGAATTTTATAGTAATTATTATAAGTTGGCATATTTAAATGACAAAACGGAATATTTAACCGAAAAACAGATAGCAGATAACACCACATCACTTTCAGGAAAAATAATAAATGGTCCAATTTTGGTTGATTTAGATTTTAGATATGATACAGAAATAAAAGGAAGACAGCATACAGATGACCAACTATCAGATATGGTATTTGATTATGTTGATGAATTGAAAAAATACTTTATGTTTAACAAAAATGAGACATTTAATGTGTTTGTATTGGAAAAGCCGAATGTGAATTGTTTAGAGGATAAAACGAAAGATGGTATTCATATGGTTATTGGTATTCAAGCGGACCATATTATTCAACGAATGATACGCACTACAATGTTAGAAATTTTGCCGAAAAATATTTTCGGTAATTTGCCTCTTAAAAATGATTGGGACACTGTATTGGATGAAGGAATTACGAATGGTCATACGAATTGGCAACTTTATGGTTCTTGCAAACCAGGAAATGAATGCTATGAATTACGACATCATTATAAGGTATCTTATGATGAGAATGACGGTCATTTTTGTGTGGAGAAACAGACAACACAGACATTATCTGGGAAAGTGAGCAAGGATATTTTTATACAATTGACCGCACAATATGAGGATAATCCAGTATTTCCAATGAATCCAAAAATAAAATCGGCATATGACAGAATTGCATCACAAGTGAATAGTAAAAATTCAAAAAGAAGCACAACTCCCACTAAAAAACGTATTATTGTGGATGAAATTGTGGAAAATGAAGGCGATGATGTTTTTACGTCTTTTGAAAACATTTCTATTCACAGCATACATAATCAGGAACAGTTAGATTGTGCAATCGAAAAAATGATGAATACATTTCGTCAATCACAAATTAATTATGATTTGCCAGAATTGCATGAATATACACAGATATTGCCGGACATATTTTATAAGTCGGGGTCGCATGAATTAAATAGAAAAGTTGCTTTTGCATTGAAACACGCGGATGAGCGTTTGTTTTTATCGTGGATTAAGTTGCGTTCAAAGGCGTTAGATTTTGATTATTCATCAATTGCGAAATTATATGGAGATTGGAAACGATATTTTAATCAGTCATCATCGTTAGAGTCTCAAAAGATAACAAAAAAGTCAATTATATATTGGGCAAAACAGTATGCATTTGATGAATATACACGTATTAAAAAGAATGCAATTACGTCATATATTGACATTACTTTAAAATATAAAAATGCACATCCAGAATATGATATTGCGAATGTTTTATATCAATTGTATAAGGACGAATATATTTATATTATTGATGGAAAAACGAGAGAATGGTATCGTTTTATAAATCACAGATGGATATTGGACCCAAATGGAACGTCGCTTAGAAAACGTATATCAACCGAATTATTTGACTTATATTCTACTAAACAAGACCAGTTAATAAATGAGAAAACGATGTTAAAAATGAGTGAAATAGATGCGACGACGGACATCAATGAAACGGTTGATATTGTGGAAATTGAAAAACAAAACAAGGATAAGGACAATTATATTAAAACGAAATTGGAGTCTATTACACATTTATTGATTAAATTGAAATCGACGGCGAATAAAAACAACATTATGGCCGAGGCATCGTCGTTATTTTTAGACCAAGAATTTATAGACAAGTCAAATGAGAATAAGTGGCTTTTAGGATTTACGAATGGTGTTTATGATTTTAAAGAGAAACGTTTTCGGGATGGACAGCCCGAAGACTATATTACATTATCCACAAACAGTCCTTATATGAAATTGAATGTGGATAAAAACGAGGAACATCGCAAAATAACGAATGAGATTAAAAATATGATTAAATGTATTTATCCTGAACCGTCATTATGTGATTATATGTGGGAACACTGGGCATCTATTTTAATTGGTGTAAATTATAATCAAACAATTACATTTTATTTGGGCAATGGTAGTAATGGTAAATCCAAAATAACTGACCTATTAAAATTGGCTTTAGGAAATTACTGTGAAAAATGCACGATTCAATTAATTACATCACAACGAGGCAAGATGGGTTCTGCATCTCCTGAAGTTGCACAATTGAAAGGTAAGCGTCTTGTTTATATGTCCGAATCAAATAAAGGAGAGGTATTAAATGACGGAGTTACAAAAGAATTGACGGGTGATGCCGAAATTGGCGCGCGTGGTCTTTTTGAAAATCTACATACATTTTCCATTCAATGCACACTTATTGCTTGTATGAATAATTTGCTTGAAGTGCGTGGGAATGATGATGGTATTTGGAGACGTATTCGTGTAGCATTGCATGAATCCAAATTTACAGATGCCGATAAAATAGAACAATATAAAACCGCAAATAAATATGTTTTTGAAAAAGACTTGTCATTAGATGCGAAAATGACAACTTATGCTCCATATTTTATGTCAATGTTAATCGACATAGTAAATCGCACAGATGGAAAGGTAAAAGACTGTGATATGGTTTTATCTGCTTCAAATGAATATAGAAAGAATCAGGACTTTTTGTGTGCATTTTTGTCGGATACAATCGAAAAAACTGGTCTTAAATCAGACCAAATACGTAAAAATGAGATTTGGAATGAGTTTAAAAGATGGTATTCAAATGAACATGGAAATAGTAAAGGAACACCGATTAAGTCAAATGAATTATATGAATTGGTTGATAAACAATATGGCACCAAAAAGAATAATATTTGGTATGGAATTAAAATTAAATATGATGAAATTGAACAAGAAGATGATGAACATACTGAACATACTGAACATACTGAACAACTTTAAAAAGTAACATACTTATTTTGATTACTTATTTTGATTACTTATTTTGATTATTTTTTCTTAAAAAAATAATTAAATTAAATATTACTTGAATACTATTGAAAAGAATACTATTGAAAAGAATATAAAAAGAAAATATGATATTACTGAATATATTGAAAAATTTGCAACATTATGTGTCTTAAAGTAGCCCTTTGTTTTATTTTAAATTACGACCATATTCTTATAAAAGAGGATATTTGGAGAAAATGGATTGAGTCAAATAAGGATATTATTAATGTTTATTTTTTTTATAAAGACATTACCAAAATTAAATCAGACTGGATAAAAGAACATCTTATCCCGAGTAAGTATATTATAGACACATCATATCTTTATGTTATGCCCGCATATATTGCTCTTATGAGATATGCATTAAAGGCGGATAACAATGCAAATGAGTGGGTCATTTTTTTGACCGATTTTTGCGTTCCATTGATTTCTCCTATTAGATTTCGACATTTATTTTATCAACACTATTATAGGTCCATTATTAAATGGCGATATTGTTGGTGGAATGTTGAAACCAATGCACGTGCGAATTTAAAATATCTCCCTGAAAATTTCCATTTAGCAAATTCACCATGGCTAACTATAACCCGAAAACACGCGGAACTTGTTTTGAGATTTATAAATGAATATCCTAAAATGGCATTAACAGTGTTTAATGGTATTATAGCCAATGAAAGTTTTTTTGCAATTGCATTAGAGAAATACGGAGCATTAAAAAACAAATTGGGTGTGCCTAATCAAAATATATTATGTATTAATAGTCATATTGCGGATTGGGACCGAATGTCAAGCGCAACAAGTCCTCATATTTTTGCTGTAGAAAGCAATAAAAAAGACCGAGTTTTTATTGAGACAAATTTGGCTGAAAACCCATTTGCAATGTTTATGCGTAAAATTGCGCCAGAATATCCTGATAAAGTAATTGAACACTATATTTATGAATGGAATGGTGAGAATGATAAAAAAATAGTAATTAAGAAACCAATTATATTTAATGTTCCTATTTGGCTTTATCGTTTAATAAATCATAAATATGTTTATTGGTTATATTCAAAACAAACATTTGTTATTACTATGTTTATGATATTATTAGTTAGTGGTAGTATTCGCTATTTTTCATAATAATACATCAAAAAAATAATTCTTCAAAAATGGTGTAAATTATAACTGAATAGGACTGGGAAATCTATATCCGTATTGCAATAATATTCCCGTAAAATTTCGGTTTATTGGCAATACGGGCGGGATATTTTCGATTTCTAAATTATGATATGTATCTATATCATTTTCATTCGCAATATATGGCGTTGTCATTGTATAAATGCTATCATCAACAAACGTATTAATTCTACTATCAAAATGATAATTATTACAAAAATAATTATCATTAAATATGTTATATAATTGTTCTTTAACATCTAATATATCAACTAAGTTAGGTTGAGGCGTTTGAACAGTTGTATAAATATCATATCGACACATAGGACACTTTATGGTTTGACTATAACAATCAATGCATAATGCATGACTTATTTGATTACAATCATGACATATAAGTGGTTTATCATTATAACAGACCATACATTCTCCATTTGTATTACAATTTTTAATGTCTAAAAATCGTTGCATAATTGGAGATGGATAATTAATAAGTTCTGCCAAACGAATCGTTCGCGATTTGCATAATAATTCGTTTAAATAGGGGCGATATAAATACATGATTTTGCTAAAAAGATGGATACCTTTACTATATTTGTGGTCTGCTAAAATTAGCAGGTTTTCTTTCGCCAAATTCTCTTGTTCAAAATATAAATAAATAATTGCCAAAAAGTATATGGATTCTAAATTGCCACATGCTTTGCCTTTTTCCAATAGAGGAATAACATTTATTTTTATTTTTGCACAAAACTCTGTATGAGATAAGGGTCTATTATAAAGGTCTTCATATTTAATGCAAGATAAAATATAGATTGATTCAATGTCTCCTAATTCGATTGCTTTTTTATAATAATATATATAGGGCAATATTTCGGTATTATCTGTATCATAGAATTTAAATACATTTGACGGATATATGTGAGTTAAAATTCCAATCCATTTCCAATATTGAGGGTCCGTATTTTCGCGATTTCTCTCAATAATATCCTTACTAAAATTGCTCGTTAAAAACTCGTAAATTTGATTTATCGTTTTATAGTTGGTTATTGTGGTGTCTAATAGTTTATAATAATAATTTTCATTTGCAAACATAATTTTTGCTTTAAAGTTGGATTTAATAAAATTACTTTTATATTCGATTGATTCGTTGTCCGTAGTAGCGGTTGTTGGTTGGTGGATTTCTTCTCTTTTTTCAATTTCATTAATAACATCAATGAAATTAATAAGTAGTTGTTCCATTTTTAATAGAACCACGAATAACAAGAATAACAAAAATAACAAACTATAACAACAACCAAAAACAATAAGCAAACTAATAAGAATAAACATTTGATTTTGTAGGTTCTGTTTTGAATTCGTGAAAATAAAAAGTTTCCTTGATTATTGATTCATATACTTTAAAGACAAATAAGATATAATTCATTCATTTTTTTATTTTAAGTTATTTTATTTTATATTTTTCTCCACAAAAAAAATGATATTAGTTTTATATTAACAAATAAAAGAATATAAAGATAATTTAATAGTATTAAATTTAATAAAAGCAATAAAAGCAATAAATGTCAAATATGCAAATTTTAAATCCAGATGAATTTCGCAATAATATTAAATTGAAATTAAATGATAAAATAGGGAATAAGAATCGCAGTCATAATTTAGAGATTAGCATTTATAATTATTGTATTCATGAAGCAATAAAACAAAAAATCCTGCGTAAATGGACAAACAAATCGTTTATTACACTTTATATTGACCGTTTGCGTTCAATTATAAATAATTTAACGCCTTATGTTTTGGAGTTGATTGAAACCAATACTATTAAAACCAGACAAATTGGGGAAATGAGTTTTTATGAATTAAATCCAATGAAGTGGGTTTCATATATTGAAACAAAGAAAGCAAGAGATAAAAATAAATATGAAAATACACAACAAAAAGTGGTTTCACAATTTATTTGCAGAAAATGTAAAGGGCGTAATTGTTCATGGGTATGTCAGCAAGTTAGAAGTGCGGATGAACCAATGACAACCTTCATTTCATGTCTTGATTGTGGAAATAATTGGAAAATGAATTAAAACAAATATATGACTCCCTTCTTCCTCTCCTCATTATTTGATTTTTTATTTCAATTAATTAATTTTAAATACTCATCTCCTATAAATACAACAAAAAAACATAAAACATAAAACAAAAAACATAAAACATAAAACATAAAACATAAAACATAAAACATAAAACATAAAACATAAAACATAAAACATAAAACATAAAACATAAACATATACATAAATATTGTATTATTAATTTATGTTTATGAGGGAAGGAATGAGATTATTTTATTCATTATTATCCTCGTCATCGGTTGAGATATAGCCTTCGCTAACTAATTCATCTTTTTCTAATTGACTTAAATGGAACATTTCCATTTCCGTGTTTTTTCTTTTCTTTGAAATTGATTTATTCTTTGAATGCTTTGGTTTCTTGACAACCATGCTTGTGTCATTATCATTATCATTATCAGATATGGATGCTTCAAAATCATTATCCGACATTTCAGACAAATTATCTTCTTCAACATCCGACTGTTCGCTTGCGGAGGAATCAGATAAACTGTCAAATGAACTACTGCTATTTGAACTTACAACCGATTCATTATCACTTTCATTATCTTTTGTATCAGTTGAGTCCTTATTTTTATTTTCACAATCGTTTTCGCATTCGTGTTCGTTTTCTGCATCATCATCATCATCATCACTTACTACAAACCCATCTTTTAAATAATTACCATTCTTTGTTTTTTTATTAGATAAAACCTCATCTAATTTGTTTTCTTCCGCTTCGTCTTCTTGAATTGTCGCAGACAGTTTCTCAAATCCACCGAACAATTTTTCATATATTTTTTCCCAATGCAATACTGTTAAATTAATCCAACAATAATTATCAGCCTTTTTCGTTTCGCGATTATAGATTACTTTTTTTAATAAAATAATACAATTTCCAAAAATAAGTGTATTATCTAATGGAGGAGGAAAATCATACTTATTTTCCGTATTTGCTTTACCATTTTTTTTGCCATAAACCACAATATTATAGACAGTTTTATTTGTGTCATTATTAATCTTGGTTGCATTTACCGGTGCAGTTTGTTTTTTCCATTCGCATTGAACCATAAATCCATCATTCTTTTTAAATCCGCACTTTTTATATAAATCCAATTCACTGAAATTTTTAATAACCAATGATTTCAAATCTCCTGACTTATTTACCAAGATAGCCGAAACCGTCGTTTGTTGTTGTGGCGAGTTCATATTTAATTACAGTATTACAGTATTGCAAATATATATATATATTTATAAATTACCATTTATATTTATTCGTAATCATTTTTTTTATTTTCCTCTCCTCTCTCGCCCACCCCCCGAAAAAATCGCCTAAATAACCCTCAAAATCCCCGATTTTAACGCACCTCCCACCCCCGAAAAAATCGCCTAAATAACCCTCAAAATCCCCGATTTTAACGCACCCCCCACACCCCCCACACCCCCGAAAAAATCGCCTAAATAACCCTCAAAATCCCCGATTTTAACGCACCTACTACCTACGCCCGAAAAAATCGCCTAAATAACCCTCAAAATCCCCGATTTTAACGCACCCCACCACACCTCCGGGCACATATTTTATTTTCTAATTATAAAACAAAAAGTGTAAAATAAACGTCTAAACTAATAATTTGAATTTATTTTTTATATTTACATAAAATTCCTAAATAAAAATCCCCCTAAATATATAAGATTATGTGTTTATATTTTTTTGGGAACATATTTAAAAGGAAATGGAATGTCAAAAAATATATTGATTCATTGGACAAAGATATAACAGAATTGAATTTATCGAATAAAGAATTGTATGAATTGCCTGACTTATCTTTATTTTCTAAACTGCAAGTGCTTAAGTGTTTCAACAATAATTTGACTACATTGCCTCCTTCTCTCCCAGCCTCCCTAAAAGAAATTTATTGTCAAAATAATAAAATTGTTGTTTTGCCCGATTGTTTGCCTGTGTCATTGTCTGTATTGAATTGTAATAATAATTGCCTTGATTTATTGCCAATATCGCTCCCTATTCATTTGGAAAAATTATATTGCGAAAATAATATATTACTTAATTTGCCTCCTATATTACCAGATTCATTGAGAGAAATATTTTGCAAAAACAATAAATTGATGTCATTTCCCGCTTTATTGCCGGTTTCATTAATTATTATTAGTTGTGATAATAACGATATTGCTTTATTGCCCTTGGTTTTTCCGCCATCATTGAGATTATTTACTTGTGCGAATAATTTTATAACATCATTGCCTGATAATTTGCCTGATACATTGAAAATATTAAAATGTTGCGATAATCGTTTGACTGTATTACCTGAAAAACTACCCGCATTTTTGAAATCATTGAGATGTAATAATAATTTATTAATTACAATGCCGAATAATTTGCCCGATACATTGGAACGACTTTATTGTGCTGGTAATTTATTGACGCGTTTGCCTGCGAAAATGCCTAAACCTCTAAAAATATTGGTTTGTTATAATAATCATTTGAATAGGTTGCCGAATAATTTGCCGAATAATATACAAATATTGGATTGTGGTTTAAATAATATATGTGTATTGCCTAAAAAACTGCCTAATTCATTACGCATATTATATTGTAATGACAATCGGTTATCATCTATAACAGATAGACTGCCTGATACATTGGAAATATTGAATTGTAATAATAATCCGTCTCTAACATTTTTACATAAGAATCTACCATCCTCCTTACAAGAATTATGTTGCAACAAAAATCAAATACGCAAAATGACCACAATTTATGTTTAATTGTGTTCAGTAAGGGGGGATGGATGGATGGACTATTTCATTAAAAAAGTCCAACAATGTTAAATATCATTTTGTTTTTAGATTGTTATTTTAGATGTGGTTAGGGAGGGGGATGGACTATTTCATTAAAAAAGTCCAACAATGTTAAATATCATTTTGTTTTTAGATTGTTTTTTCTCTCTTTATTGAAATGAAAATTTATATTATTGAATCCGATAAAAAAACAATTCATAATTTAGATGTGGAAAATGTAATGAATGATTTAAAACAATACTTGGTTTCATCCACAATAAAAACTGATATTATTACTCCTTCTGGAACATATTTTTTATATAATAATGAAAAACAAGAACAACTTTATGAATACAATAAAGAAATGATTTCTCCTTTATGTGTAAATAATTATTTGAATCATTATAATTTACTTATCGATATAAGCGATATTAGTCTTATAAATGATTGTTCGGATAATGCAATATTCCATAAACAAATTAAAATACCTATTACAATTTTTTATTATAAATTAAACCAACATACGGACCTCTATTTTGTGATTGAAATGCAGTCTATGAATGTTTTAAATACTTACAATATTATAAACAGTTTTTATTTTGAACTTAAAATACCAAAATATAAATATTTGTCACAAATAATTTCAAACGATAAATCAATCATATCCAAAATAAATGAGAGAAAAATTCAAAATGATATCTCATTCTTTTTAAATTTAATCAATTCCTCTTCCCACTTCCCTCTTCCCACTTCCCTAATTATAGACCAGTAGTCTTAATATTGGAACCCCGGGGTAGCGAGCCCCGAAGGGGGGCGAGCGTGGGAGCAAGAGCCGTTTAGGCTCGCCGCGACTCATACAATATTTAAATAAAGATTAATATAGGCGTCCTATAAGTTCATTCCCAACACAAATCAAAATATAAATCTCAATTTAAATAAAGATTAATGTAGGCGTCCTATAAGTTCATTCCCAACACAAATCAAAATATAAATCTCAATTTAAATAAAGATTAATGTAGGCGTCCTATAAGTTCATTCCCAACACAAATCAAAATATAAATTAAATATATTTATGAATAAGTTTAGAATTTATTTATGAATATATTTATGAATATATTTATGAATAAGTTTAGAATAAGTTTAGAATATATTTATGAATAAGTTTATGAATAAGTTTAGAATAAGTTTATTGAAATATCTCAATACCCTACCCTTGCCTTAAATTAGGTTTTAATAAATTTTATTTTATAATGGTTTATGTTTATGTTTATGTTTATGTATATTTTTCCGTTAAGTTTGAATAAATATTATAAAAGGTAAAATATAATATACCTGTTTTATTTAGACAATAAAATGAATTTTTTAGAATTAGTTTATTCTATTGCGATTTCTTTATGTGTAATTGTTGTAGGTAGTTATATTTATGGTATTATATATTCCAATAATAATACAAATAATGAAAATGACGATTATGACAAATTAAGAACAAACGATTTAAACACACCAACCTCCATTTATCCTATTCAAGAAAGTATAGACGGAACAACACCATTAATACAATCTTCTAATATGATTGACGATAAAAATAAATATCCATACACACAAGACAATCAAAACATACACAATCTTACAAATTCAACACAATTTAATAATAATATAGGAGTAGGAGTAGGAGTAGGAGTAGGAGTAGATGATTCAACTGAATTATTTCCAAAACGACAACAACGATTTGGGAATGGTGCAATTCCAATATCAGAGGCTTCAAGAAACCAAACACAATTAATGGGGGAAGGACACCAATCTTTATCTATTTTAGGTAATGAACCAGAATTTGAACCAGTTCAACATATGATGAATCCCATTCCAAATGACCGTTTAATGCCAATCAATGGTGCAAAAGATGACCCAATTAAATCCCGTTTAGATTCAATCGAAAGTATGGGACTTTACAATCATATATTAGAAAAAGATATGGGACAGTATAATGGAGTAAATAAAAATAAATTCTTTGAAATGGAACCACGCGATAGTGCATATCATTTATATGATAATCAAAATTCTTCACAAAATAATACCTCTACCTCTAATATGCCAAACTCATTCCAACAACAACAACAATTTAATACTGCAAATAGACAAGGACAATTTATTGACCAACCTAAACATCCCAATTTCGATTTAGGATTTCAAATTAATTATAAAGAATTAGACCATAATAATAGTGTAAGCAAAAATGCCAATAATTTATATACATCAATTTTAACAAAATAAAATAAACATTAATTATGAAAAAGATATTAAAAACAATTTTATATATTTAATATATAGCATTTTTATTAAGTCGTTGCCCACCGCAAATGAAAAGAAATAACCAATCTCAACACAACACACAATATCGTCAAAACAATGAACAACAACGACCTCAACACAACACACAATATTATAAACATAAACCAACATCTATTAATACTATTAATGCACCACATAATAGTATTAATGTTATTAATAAAGAACACGCATATAAAATACGAATGGAACAAATGCGCAATTATTTTATGGGCTATGAAACCGAGTCATACAACAAAAATGATAAACAACCATTAAAACTCTCTTATGATAACATATTTAATGCAACTCCATATGAATATAATGTAGTATCCGCAATTCCTTGTGGAATAAAAGGCTTTTGTTGGATATATAATGACATGATAACTAATCAACCAGTTATCGAAATTATACCAATAAATAATAAATCATCAACCCAAACAATTCATTCGTTCAAAAAATATAATGGAACTAATATTCACCCAAAATTAACATATGGCGGAATTGAAGGAACCATTTTATATGGCACCTTATATGATTACCATCCCACACACCATAAAACAAACACACCATATCAAATGTTTTTTATCGAAGACATCTTTTATTTTAAAGGGAACTACGTTTCCTATCAAAACTGGAATGACAAATTTATTATTTATAAAGACATTTTCACAAACTATATTTCACAAACAATAAATACTATCCATTTTATATTGCCGTTTATGTGTTCCCATATTACACAATTAATTGATGCATATAATAACCATAAAATACCTTATGATATTGATACTATCCAATATAAAAAATGGAAAAGTGTTAAATGCTCTCAATATAATACGCTTGATTACTTTAAAAATAAATATATTCGAAATAATATTCATTATCCACACCCACCACCACCACCACACTCACACTCACCACCACTAACACAATCACACTCACCATCACTAACACAAACACAATCACACTCACAAACACAATATAAACCACAAACACAATATAAACCACAATCACACTCACAAACACAATATAAACCACAAACACAATCACAATCACAATATAAATCACAATATAAACAGTCTGGAGGAGGAGGCAGAATTTTGTTTTGGGTTAAACCAGATTTAAAAGACGATATATATCATTTATATAAATCAAAAGAATGCAATAAAGAAAATTATGCAGGATTAGCACTTATTCCAAATTATATTACAAGCGTTAAAATGAATTCTATCTTTAGAACAATAAAAGAAAACAAAAATTTAGATACATTGGAAGAAAGCGATGATGAAGATGAATTTGAAAACATAAATGACAATAAGTTTGTTAATGTAGATAAGTGCGAATCAATATATTTCTTATGGAATTCAAAGTTTCATAAATATTATCCAATTTTATAATACTTGTTGAAGTAAAAACATAAATTTTTCTCTCGTTAATATAAAAATAAAATAGAAATTCATTTTAATTATATTATATTATCCCACAAATAATAAATGTCTGCAGGAAGTGATGCCTCAAATATTGGATATGGCAATTCGTTTCCCAATTCAAATATCAATAATTCTTTAGTAAATGTAAGCGCAACCAATAATCCATATTCTTTTTCAACCAATGAAACGGGATTAGCCGCATCTGGAGGACACGGCATGTTAGGTGCAAGTAATAATGCAAATGGCGCCAATGGATGTTTAGGAGGATTATGCAATATGTCTTCAATGCAACAACGCGGAGGAAGTAGAACAATTCAACGCCACAAAAAAAAAATATACCATAAATATAAAACACTAATGAAACGACAACGACAACGACATTCTCGTTCGCGCTCTCATACACGACGTTATTCACGCTCTCACACCCGCAGTCGTCCCCGCAATCGCGCATTCAGTCGCAAAATGGCGTTATATAAACGTCGTATGGCCTCATTGAGTCGCAGTTTAATGCGCAGTCGTTCGCGTCGTGGTGGCTATTCACAATATAATAACACACTGAACCCCGCACCTGTTAAAATGCAAGGTGGCTATTCACAATATAATAACACACTGAACCCCGCACCTGTTAAAATGCAAGGTGGCTATTCACAATATATGGGCAATATACCAACCACAAATTCATATAGCGTTGCTGGAACAACTTTAAGTGCATCCAATAGTGCATTGGCAAATCCACCCCCTATTACAGCATTAAGCAATTGCACGAATTGTGTTGATAATTATAATAGATATACAAACAGCGGGTTTCAAGTATAATTTATTTTCACAAAAAATATAATATATGAATTAACAATGATATATTATATTTTATTATATTTTATTATATTTTAGCATTCAAATAAGAGAAAGTGCGTGCGTGTATGTTATTATTATTTAGTTATAGTAAATAAACATTTACTAAATATTTTATTTGAATCACCACCATCTCCATCCTCCTCCTCTAAATAATGAATCCCATTCAAATCTTGTTTATTTGGAGACGATAATACAGACCACAACGATACATCTGGAGAATATTTGTCATTTGTTGTTGTAATAATGCGATATTGTTCTTTTTTATAAAAAGCAATGCGTTTCCTCCATTGATTTTTGAAAATCGGATGATTATCAATAATATCATATATTACTGGCGAACTTGTATTTTTTGCACGTAAAATACGACCAACCGATTGAACAATATCGGTTTTTGATGTAATTAAAAACAATGTTGATAATGTTTTAATGTCCAATGCTTCCGATGCCATTGCATATGTTGCCAATATAATCGTTTTTTTTTCACTCGCCTTTAAATCAATATCCTTCATTCCACCCAAATAATATCCCACTAAATTATTCAATTTATTATGAATATTCCTCAATTGCAAAATAATATTATCCTCATCCTCTTCTCTCATTGAAGCAGAATCCGTCATCGCATTCGCCATTGAAATTAATTCTGCTGTTATTTGTTGTCCCGTTCGTTTCTCTAAAACTGCATACATTTTATCGCGCAATGTAGTCTGTGAATGATGACGAATTGAATTATACATATATTCCAAAATACTGCGATTGTGCGCCAAAATCATCACCTGTTGATTTGAATTCTCCGCCAATGTATCAAATAATAATTTGATAATAAATTCGGTTCGCCTCGTATTCTCACATACACACGAAATCATACAACTATAAAGTGGATTACCTCTATTGTCCCGCTTCAATTCATCATACATTGAAAGGTCGCTATTATATTGAACACCTCTAACTACAACACCATAATCCACATCCCGCTTTGTGGCTTTATATAACACATCACCCAAAAAATCCTTAATTACCCAACTCGTCTTATCTTTACGCTCTAATGTCGCCGACAATCCCAGTGTATAAGTAGTCGTTATTTTTGACAATGCACGACAAAATACAAAACTACTAATATGATGCACCTCATCCACAATTAAAAACCCAAATGATTCAAATACCGACGATGGATATGTTTTCATAGACAAAGATTGCAACATTCCAATCACAATGTCTTTATCATGAATATCCACTATTTCACCCTGAATACGTCCAATTCTCGCCTGGGGCATCGCAACCGTAATGTTTTCAATCCACTGATTCATTAAAAACTCCTTTTGCACAATAATAAGCGTCTTCTTTTTCAGTTGAGCAATTAAATTAATGGCAATAAGTGTTTTACCGAATCCCGTATGTAATTCAAATAAACCACCCGCTTTCGGCTTACTAACCACACCATTTAATGTGTCCTTAATATGAGATAAATAAGCATCAATTACTGGCTTTTGATTGTCTCTCAATGTATGACCCCTATAAATCGCATTCTCATCCGGTATATTTTCTCCTTGCGATATTTTAACCGATTTTGGAGCGCCAAATTCACGCACACCATAAAAATAAGGCACATAAATTTTAGGATTTTGTAAGTCCTCCAAATAAATAGGATATGTAGCGGTTTCAACATTTGCACTGAAACCCATATTTAATGGGGAAAACGGTTTGACTGTTAAATCCTTGCGAATTTTACTCAATTGTTGATGTGAAAGTCCATCCTTATATATCGTATATCCCTTATTGCCTAAATATGTTTTATATACAACCACCGACAATGACATCTGTTTTTTATTCATTGTATTCATTGTATTCATAATTAAATATAAATTTGTCTTTATATAGTTATTGAATTGGTATGTTATAAACCAAATCGTTTATTTTTATTTTATTTCATTTTTATTTATATATTTTTCATTGTATTGTTTTCTCTTATTATATTATATTAAATTAAAACATATTAAATTATAATAAAATAACAATACTTAAAACAATAACGTTTAACAATGAAATTTGAAATGGAAAAAATAAATAAAGGAGAAATGTTATTGGCTGGACTATTCATTATTTATATTCTTTCAAATTTACACCCCCCGCAAATGATTGCATCTATCATCGATTCCGTTTTAGGACATATACTTATTTTCTTTATCATTTTATACCTATTTGTTCAAAAACATTTTATTTTAGGAATATTAGCAATATGGGCATTTTATGATTTAATGCGTAAAAGCGCTGTCAAAACGGGCAATGAAAATTTAATGCGCTATATGCCCACTGAAAAAAAAAAATATACCGAACTAACCGCACTAAACCAATTCCCTTATACACTGGAACAAGAAGTCGTTTCAAAAATGACAACCTCCCATTTCAATAAAGGTCAGTCCCTCACAAAATACTCATGGAAACCCAATCTTGAACGCTCCTTTCGCGACTCCATTTCTGTTAATAAAATGTAAGTATGCAACTCCATCATAAACTAATATATTATTCATTACAACTATACATTAATGTGTAATGAATAATTGATAGGGATGCAATGGGATGCAATAAAACAAAAACAAAAACATAAACAAAAACAAAAACAAAACAAAAACAAAAACAAAAACATAAACAAAATTTAAAGTCAATTAAAATTATATTTTTTTGATGCGGGATATTGGTCGTGAAAAATGAACATGCTTTATGTGATGTGGGTACCCGCCTGTTTGTTTTGGACTTGATGTTGATGTTGATGTTGATGTTGATGTTTTTCCACCTCCTATAAAATTATTATACCCCATATAAATAAGCCAATATACGGTGATACAAATCGTAAAAGCAATCAATATTTGAATGATTGTTTTCCACACAGGATTTTTAAACGCATCGCCCCAATTAAAAATCGTCGGGTTTTTTGAAGTAGAAGAAACCATAACCTCGTCATCCGACGTATTTGTAGGCTCACACGAAATATATACCTCCCCCGTTTGGTCAGAAGGCAAAGAATTCGCACCCTTTCCATTAATAAAAAGAACATCCCCAGTAAGACCATAACTAAACGGCGTTATTATTTTTGTCAATTTGTCAGCGTCATCTTGTGTAATCGCTATTGCCGAATTATAGCCATAAACAATCCAAGGGGACATATAACTGTCATTTACATTATTGCCGGTATAACTATAAAATGGAATTTTGGATGGAATAATATCATTAAGAGAGAAATTTGTTATACTTAAGGCTACACTATCATCCTCTGCTGGAGCACTCGTTGATGCTTGGTCAATTATTTGTGAAATAATTGATGATGCGGATGTAGTATTACCACCATTCACCAAAATCGGAATTGACACATATAAATTGTCCCCTCCATTTTTCGGTGAATGTAAAACAATTATTTCGGCGGTTGTTGTGGAACCATTAAAAAGATGCAATGATGGCGCATAAATATTTATTTGTGATACTAAATAGGGTTGCGCATTATATGTTACTGGGGCCATTGATGTCGCATCATATGAAAGTGATAAATATATACCCTTATTTGTTAATGTTGAACCACTTATAGGATACTTAAATGTATAGGCACATTTTAAATCACATTTTCCTTGAATATTGTTTTTAGTAATATTTGTGGTTGTTGTCGTGGTGGTGGTTGTGTTTGTGGGTGTGGTTGTGGTTGTGGGGTCTGACATCCTTGAATATTTAAATTATATAAATCGTATTTGTATATTATCTGTATAATATATAAATATATATTTTTATTTATTGTCTTATCATATATCAAAAATATAAAAATTACAATAAAATATGTCCCATTTTAATCGTAATAAATATATGAGCCATAAAAATAATTTAAAATTAATAAGCAATGACACCAATTATACACGAAAAAAACAAAAACTATATAAAAGAAATAAATATTATCGCACTTTTAGGAATAAACATAATAATCTATTCGATAAAAGTTTAAAAAAATATGTTGGTGGTGTTGGTGGTGGGAACATTATAAGCCGTGCGGCGACAAGTGCGGCGACAAGTGTGGCAAACGTGGCGAAGGCTTTATTTGGCAAAGAGACCCCTCCTCCGCAAATTAAACCCGATTATGCCACCTTTACTATAGACCAGTTAAAAACCAATATATCATATTGGTTATCAACAGTTCAATCATTGAACACATACGCAATAAATGCTATTAACGCAATAGATAAAAGTGTTGTTAGGCAACCAAATCAGTTTGATACATACGATATGAAAATGAACAAAGATTACCTGAAAAATTTTTGTGACAATATACTTGACTTCATAAACACAAATACACTCCCTATTATTAACAAAATTAAAGTCGTTATATTGAATAGATTACCTAACTCCATTGATAACGACACGTTAAACGATGTGAATACACGCGTGAAAAATATATTAACGACCAATATTGAGAAATTTAAAACCGACATTTACAACAATTTGGCCAATTACACACAAGCACAATTAGATGACGTGAAAAAAACACATCCCGAGACCCCTGACCTTAGCGATGAAGAAAATAGTAACATTAATGATTCTGTTATTAAGGTGATCTATAAGTCCGACGATAAAAACCCCCCCCAACCATACTCATATAAATTTAATGGGAACAATAACCTGCAAAATCGGGTCGACAATATATTAAACACCGCAAATGACTTGTTAAACTACTTGAATGCATATAAATTACTCATAAACTACCTCAACGCACTGCACACAAGTTCATCACCATCATCAACTGAGTTGAGCGACGATACAATTAATAAAATTTTTGGAAAATTATTAGTCGCCGAATCACCATTTACTGCCAGTATATCCGCAATGATTGCAGAATTGTACAAAGGCGTTTCCGCAGCAGCAGGCACAACAGGACCAGCAGGCACAACAGGACCAGGAGCACCAACAGCAGCAGACGCAGCAGCCACAACAGCAAAAGAAGTATCAGCAGGACCAGGAGGACCAGGAGCAGCATTAGCAGGACCAGGACCAGGAGGACCAGGAGCAGCATCACCAGGACCAGGAGGACCATCACCAGGAGGACCAGGAGCAGCAGGACCAGGACCAGGAGGACCAGGAGCAGCATCACCAGGACCAGGAGGACCATCACCAGGACCAGGAGGACCAGGAGCAGCATTAGCAGGACCAGGACCAGGAGGACCAGGAGCAGCATCACCAGGACCAG
>Ga0302186_10001154_pt1 | contig 22533 bp, 51 predicted proteins | sample II_Bog_E1_2_FD_198782 | JGI IMG/M metagenome (GOLD analysis project Ga0302186, IMG submission 198782) | Peat permafrost microbial communities from Stordalen Mire near Abisko, Sweden - II_Bog_E1_1 | ecosystem: Environmental > Terrestrial > Soil > Wetlands > Peat | place: Sweden: Abisko...
ATATTACTATTGCAAGTAATAATAGGAGGACTTACAAACTGATGTCCAAATGGATTAATATTAAATGGAGGATAAATATAATTAGGATAGTATACTGGTATTTCTAGATTAATACTATCTATATAGTAATCTTCATAATAACCCAGATCTGAATCTGCTGGAAGTAATTTTTTAAGAGTAATAATAAGATCTTTAATCTTTACCCTATTCTCTATTTTAATAGTCTTAAAATCTGTATCTATTGTTAATTTCATAATTAGTTTTTAGTTTTAGGTATTTCTCTTGAACCAACTTTTGTTGATCCTCTTTTAATTCCTTTCTTTGATATCTCTTTTTCTACTGCATCTTTTAATCCATCATAGTTTGCCACTGTTTCTTTAACTTGTTTTAAAACAGCTAGTATATCTTTGGTAGATGAATCTGGATGTTTTAATACATCTCCTAAATGGTAAATGGCTTCTCTTGCACATTCCATTAAATACATTGTAGGAGTTCTTCTTAGTTCCTTGTATTTAATAATAGCATCTTCTATAGCTTTATCTGGTTTCCAGTTAGAATTAAATATATTAGCTATAATAGTTTTAATCTTCTCATCCTCTTTATAATCTGCATAAGGTGATTTGAAGTCAGTTGTAAAATATATATACTGAAATTCTTTATAAGCTTGTTCCTTATTAGGAGACTTATCTCTATCATATATAGTAGCAAATTCATTTACTACTATTATATCTGGATCTAAAACTAAACTTCCATTACTAAAATTAAACATTTATAATTCTAAATTTATTTGTATCTGTTTTATTTTATTTAAAAATTGTTCATAACCAAAATTACTCTTCATAAAATTACATATTCTACAACAAGGTAGACAATTAAAATATTCATAACCTATGTTATTATCTTTTCTATCTATACCATTATAAATATATTTAGAATATTCTTCTCTTTCTTTATATATACTAGTTAGTTTGGATATTTGTTTTGGTAACTCATTACAATAATAACATCTAGAAGATGTTAAAAATTTAAATTCTTCTAAAGATAATTTAAAAGTTAAATCTCTTTGTAATGCTCCTCTATTATAAGTATAATATAATAAGTTAAGACCAACTTCTCCTATATCACTTTTAGAATGCTTTAATGAACAACAACATGTATCATATTTTAACTTATTTCTTATATAATTTCCTTTTAAAGATCTTACTACTCCACAATCACACTTACATTTCCAAATTACTTCTCTTGTACTTTTATATTTAGAATCTAAATCTCTTTCTAATATTACATATGGTCCAAATCTTTTACCTACTAAATTATATATAGGTTTAGATCTTTTTATTTTTTTAGGTTTATTATATTTATTTTTCATTAGAAAATTGAAACATTAGTCTAAGATTGACATTTTTTGATCAAACCAAATATTATAACTTGGATTATATATTTGTACTGGTGTTATCTTTACTTCATTAATATTAGATGCATTTAATTTAATATGTTCTAATACATATTCCAGATCATTATTACTAAAGGTATAGTTATTGGTATTTATTTTTCTATGTACTATAGTCTTTTCTTCATTAAAGATTATTGGGTACCTGGTTGATTTGAGTGTTATTAGTACTGTCATTTGATTGTTTTATTAATTTAAAAATTTTAATTTTACTTTTTGCCATTTTCCAAGTGGACATTCTTCATCTGGTACTCTTGTTTTTAATTCTAGTACACATGTACAAATAGTGCAGTAGGCTTGTTTATTAGTTCCTATATATTTGTTAAGACTATTATAAGGACAATCTTTACAAATACTTAATCTTTCTTTAGATAATTCTTCTATATGCTTATTAGTGAAAATAAAATAATAGATAGATATAAGTATACTAGGAAGATTGAATATTCCCAACCTTATTCTTTTTGCGATCAGCTTTAATTCTTCTTTCTTCATTTATCTTCTCTATATTTATATCTATCCTTTTAATATATTCTTTTATTTCTTCTATTTTAGAACTATTCCAAATTGTTTTATTTTTAAATACTTCTGGTCTATTAATAAGCTTATCAAGTATAGATTCTAATTTGTATTTATAATTTATATATTTTTTTCTTGTTACTGTTATAGTTCCTAATTCTTCAAGGTAAATCCTATAATGTTTAAGAGTTTCCATTTCATCTATTATAATTTTATAATGGTCTCTTACAATCTTTTCTCCTTCTTCTACTGTAATTCCATATTTACTATTAAACTGAGGAATGAAGTCTACTAGTTGTTTTAACATTATAATATTTCTAACTGTTTTAAAAGTACCTCTAGTTCCTTTATATTCTCTAACTTAATAGGATTAACTCTAATATATTCTTCCTCTTCTATCATCCAGCTATTAACTCCTTTATGCTTGGCTATAAATAACATTGGTTTATTTTCTTTCCATGCTTCTATTATAATCTCTTTAGAAGATAAAAATCCATTATTATATCCACCACCTGAATGGTCATTATCTATAACATCATAGCTATTTAATATTAATAGATCCTCTATTTCTTTTCTAGTTATCATATAGGTTTAAAATTAAGTACTATTACTAATGATGATTCTGAATCCTTTAGATTAATTTTTGGATTAATCACATATAGTCTTCCCTTTACTTTAACTATAAGACCTTTCTTTCTTAAGATACCTTTATAATTATTAAGTTGTGCTTCTGATATATCCAGATTCTTAGATATAGTATAAGCATCAAATCTTCCTATCTTTTTAACCTGGGACATTATATCCAGTTCAAGCTGTGAAAGTTTTAATGTATCAGATCCCGCACATAGTATCTTAAGATAAGTTTTAAAAAAATCTTTTGGATCTTTTTTAAAATCAATAGTTATAGGTTTAATCTGTATTTCCGTTTCCATAAAATTTCTTCTGTAATATAATACTTCTTGTCCTATCATCCTTTGATACTTCCATATCCTCAGGATTAAGAGGATCTATACCACATACCCAATCTCCATTACATTCCCATTTATCCAATGGTTTATTAGTATCCTTATTTAGAGCTACTCCTTTATTAATAGGCCTAAACCTTGTTAATACAGTAGCTAATCCACTTTTGTATTCTTTTTCTATTCCCTTAAACTGTTTAATATCTATTGAAATCATATTAGTTTCTTTTAAATCCTGCTATCCTTTTATTTTTATCAGGATAGATTAAATTATATATTCTCTCATAATTACCTTTAACTACAAATCCATTACTATCTTTTCTTAGAATAAGACACCTATCATTATAATGCTGGCTTCCTCCTGGTTTTATAATCTCCCTAACTCCTTCGAGTGAAGACCTATCTATTGTTAATTTAGAAATAATACCATTATACCTTATAACTTCAATAACTGGAGTTGATATACTTTTAATAACTTTTCCTTCTGGAGTATTATCCTCATACTGAAGTTCTTTAGTTGTCATTCTCTTATCCTCTATATTCTCAATTACTTCAAAATCTAACTCTTCTTCATTTATATTCATTATGCAAAGATAAGTAATATTATTATAATAAACAAATTTAATTTACAATCTAATATAAAAAATTAGAGAAGATGATTAGTCTTCTCTAATTTCAAATATAAGTTATAGTTAATAAATATTATAATCTCTTATCCTGGTCATAAGATAATTGATCTTCCTGTCTCTCATGGAAATATTTCATTAGTCCATCTCTTAATTGTATCTTATTTCCAGTTAATTGATATAATCCTTGCCAATCTCTTTTTAGATCAGTTAAAGGATTAAACTTATTTTCTGTTAAAATTTTCCATCTATTGTGATACTTTCTATGAAGTTTATCTCCATGATAGTTATGTAATATTACTCCATCAACATATCCAATATTACGCTGAATATGCTTTTCAGCATTCTTCTCCCATTCAAGTACCATATTTTTATATTCCTCTCCTACTCCTTCTGGTATAGATAAACTAGCTTTACCAATTAAAGCATAGGCCATATGCCTATCTCCCGCACCACATATACCAAAATCCATTAACCCTCCAACCCCATTAAAAGCTTCCCTTGTCATAGCCCATACATATCCAGGATGTAAAACATACTTACCCTTATTAACTGAATAATAGTTATCACTAGTATCTAATTCAAAATCTATTTTGTTACTACCAACTAAATCAAAATTATTATGGTAGGTATATAGAAAAGAGTGTTGGATATTTGTAGGGTGATATCCTGAGTCCAGGTCCTGAGAGGCTGAGAAACACTGAACTACCTTATAATGCTGTAACTGTTGTATAATCTCTCCTACCCAATCAGGCCTTGCAAATGTTATATCAGAATCACACCAGCATACATACTTCCAATCTTCTGGAAGATGTTGAATAGCTAAATTAATTAAATTTTCTTTGATCCAGATTTCATTAGTAGTCTGAACATGCAAGATAGTATGTCTTGGAGATACTGCTTCTGTAAATACCTTCTCTCTACTTCCAAAGGTACATTCAATAGTAACTAGGTTAGCTTCTTGAGTATCAAGTACATATCTTTCAAAATACTTATATAAAGTCCAACGTCTCCTGAATCTTGGACTATTAAATATAGGAGTGATTACATATAAAGGATCTTTGACCTTATCAGTCCTATGAAATTGTGCTGGGTGTGAATCTCTAATTTGAAACATTATAATTGAAATTATTAAACTGGTTAGCGATAGCTAACCCGAAGGTTAAAAAACAAGCCCCTTGTAGAAGAAAAAACAATTCTAATATAATGGGGACAATTCTTAGATTTGGAAAGTTCAAAACTTTCAAATTAATTAATTTTAAATATCAATTTTACCTGATCCAACAGATGTAAGATCTGAAGTACTATGGAGTCCTTACTTTATCCACACCAATAAATTGGAATTAGATTCTTTATTTTTACTTCAAAAATAAGACCTTACGGGATCAGTACTTCAGAAGACAAATATTCTTGCCAAATATTTATAATGCAAAGATAAGTAATATTTAGATAGTAAGCAAATAAAATCTATAGCTGCTTCTATTAAATAAGAAGGATTATCTAAGAACATTCCTAATCCTGTATTACACTCCCTACATAGAATACCTCTAACTATCTTTGTTTTATGACAGTGATCTATATTAGGAAACTTACCTAGTAAATGTTTATCTAATGATTGTTTACATATACCACATTTATTATTTTGTTTTAATAACATATTATTAAAATCTTCTATAGTAATTCCATATTGAGTTTTTATAGTTTGTCCTAACATCTTTGATCTAAACTCTTCTTCTCCTAATCTTTCTTTCATTTTTAGATATCTTGATTTTTGTCTATTATTTTCTTTTTTAGGATTTTTCTTTCTTTTCTCATCTCTATATTTATTAGTACAAGTCTTACACCTAGTATCTCTTTGAGTGGGATATTTTTTAGATCCCTTAAAAGGAAATTGTTCTATATCTTTTTCTAAATCGCAAACTCTACAAATTTTAGTATTCATTATATTTTATTTATAATACAAAGATAAGATAAATTTATTCCCCCTCCTAATTTAATTTTAGAAAAAAATTTTATTTTTTAAAAAATTTTAAATTTTTATAGAGTCCAAGGGTACCATTTCTTAGCTCCCCTTCCTTTATCTGCGCCGGGGGGTACCCGGGTACATTGAATCACAAATCCACAAAAATCCACAATCATGGAAAAGTTCACAAGATTAACAATTGTAGAATTTAAGGCACAAGCTAAGACTGCAGCTTTGCAGATAGTTAAGAACCCAAAGACAGACAAGCTGTTTGTTAGTACAGATAATGGTACTAACTTTAAGTGCCAGCAGAAGATAGATGTTACTAAGCCAATGGAGTTCCTCAATACTGAAGGAGCAGCATTTAATGATTATTGCCTAGTTAATAAGGGTGATAATAATGTTTTAGCAACATTATAAGATATTGGGAATTAGGGGAGCAAAAGCTCCTCTAATTTCTTTTTTAAAGGCTGATTACCAAGTTTATATAATAGCTTCTTATATACTATAAATGAGCTTATATATTTTAGCTTAATACTAAGATTATCCTTTGGACTTAGCCATTCTAGATTATTTATATTATTATTACTTGTATCAAAATCTTTATGATGTACATGATAATTCTCAGGATTATTAATAGGATTAAATTTCATTAATACTAATCTATGAATTGCCATATTTCTAACTCTATTCTTAGTAGGATTTACCACAAGTATTTGATATCCATCCTTATCTGTTTTAGGTTTTAATATTTTATCTGTTCTATTAGACTTAACTCTTCCCTTATTAGATACTGAATAAAGATTATCTAATTCTTCTATTTTAATCCACTTTTCCATAATATAAAGATACAATATATTATTGATATAAACTACTCCTTTTCTCCTTATTACTAACTAATTTATTACTATTATTTAAATAAAAGTAACATATTTACTAACTAATTAACTCTTAATCAACTTCTTATGAAAAACCTCTTATTAATCTTATTTATGTGGAGTCCTATTATATTTATACTATTGAGTTTATTTTCATTAATAATAACCATTATAACAGGAAATGAATATATCTTTGGATTTCTAGTTATATCAATACTTGGTATAATAATATCCTTATTTGCTAATATTACATATGATTTAAGTAAAGTTTCTACTAAAAGTTAAACAAGTGTTTAATTTAATCTGCGAAATTTTGAGAAAATGAAGGATATTTCCACCCTACCTTTATTCCCCATTCTTACTATCTACTAATTACTAACCAATTACCTTTTAAATAGCTTATTATGAATAATCCATTTAATTTAAAAAGAGGTGAAACTGCTATATTAGATAAAGATTGTAATAATTCTTCAGAAGTTATAATAGTAGACTTTACTCCTAAAGAATTATATACTACTGTTAGAAATTATGGAGAAATAGTTACATGGGATGTAATGACTAATAGATTAAGTCCTTTAATTAAATAGCTTAAATAACTAAATCCACTATTATGAGTACATTAGAATTGAAATCATTTTTAGATACTAATTATGATATTACTATTGATAAAGATGATTGCCTAAAAGCAGTTAGTTTAAGACCTAAAGGTAAAAGGATAATATATTATAATCCTAATGGTAATTGGCTTAATATAAGAGAAGATGGTGATACAAGAACTGTTTATTATGGAATAATAGACAATTTAGATGAATTTGTATTAATTAATCATTTGTATTAATTAATCAAAGGACTAAAACTAATTAAAATATAAAAATAGGGCATTTAACTATATAATAGTCATTATAAGTCCCTATTAAACTAATTAATTAAAAGTTGATTCTAATGGAGGGTAGCAAAGCAAGACTAAGACTCATTATCTTAGACACTGACTCCAAGTACGTACTATATAATAGTTACATTAGTTAAGTCCTATCCTACACAGACGCTCTTTTGATTATTAAACTAATAAGCGTAAAATTTGATAGTTGTAATTACTAAACTATAAAACTAGGTGCTGAGTATCGCATTCTTATAAAAGAAACTATAGGGTAATACTTATAGCAGTTGAAGTATAATGAGTTATAGCTCACTAACACTAATCTAATTAGGAAACTCTAGTTATAATAAATAAGCTTTTTAATCTTTTTATAAAAATATATTAATAGATGAAACAGGTAATGCTGCTTACCCTAAGGTCCAAGGATATAATCTATTAACCAGGGAATAGAATGTGTAGTAAAATTCTATAGCAAGAATATAGGTATTCAAAGACCTGAGTTCTCATTCAATTTCCCGTAATTTACTTAACTAAAATCCATTAAAATGACAAAATATTTTCAAATGCTATTAAATCTACTTCTAGGAAGTGGAGCAGCTTTTTATTCTCTTATAGGTTCAATGATTAATAATTTATCAATAGTATTTATAATAATAAGTACTATATTGATAATATGTTATTTAATAGCATGGTTATTATTCTTTGATAAGTTAAAATCAGAGATTAAACCCTGGAGTTCAATTACTCATCTTTAAAGATTTCGTAGTTAGATACGATAATAGTAAAACTAATAGGTGTTAAATACGCGCTCAATAAGTACATCGAGAGTGGCAACTTAACTGTAGAGTGAATTCACTGGGGTGATGTCCTAAACATACAGTCTATTAGTTTTATTTTAAAATAATAAACATGAAAGTAGCTATTAAACCTAATTCTAGTATCTCTAAAGAGCTAAGATCTTTTTATATTAGTGGATATGATTTTATTAACTTTGAATACTATTATTTGATAGATAAAGTTGATAGTAAGGATGCTCATATAGATCTGGATTCTGCATCTCAATATGAGAATAGAAGAGCAGGAAAAGAATATAAAATTATAGATTTTAATGAATGGAAGCTATTAACAGGAAAATCAAGTATTAATGAATTTTCTATTTTTTAATAATAAAATTGAATATAATGACTAAGTTTGAAAAGGCTATAGGAATAATTTTAAAGTCTAATTATGATGAGATTAAAAATATAGCATCTATTACTAAAGTAGATTATAAAGAACAGGGAGTTCAAGTAGGATATAACTATATAGATGAAAAATATAATACAGTATATAGTTCTAAATTCATATATAATAGTGAATTAATAGCTTTTCAATTAAATCAATAATTATGAGAATAGCTATAAAACCTGGTGATGATAATTATGAACTGTCAAAGTATTATGAAGAAAATAATAATAGTGATAGGTCATTTGCTTGTTGGGATGAATATTATCACTTTAATCATAATAATATAGAGGACTTTGATAATGAAGTTATAATTAGTGAGAAATTAGTATCAGGCTATAAAGTAATGACTATTGAAGAATGGAGAATATTTGTAGGAGTAACAAAAATATTAGATTGTATTGATAATGCTTCTATATTTTAAATAATGCTTAACTTTGGATATCAGTTTGAAAATACCTGAGAACCAAATAGTAAACTAATAAGTTCTTAAACATTAATAATAATTAAGTTTGGTGTTAACCTTATATATTATTAAGACAAAGAGGTAACTGTATCTATAAGTAATTTCTCCGGGTTATAATAATAGATAAGCTTATTAGTTTATTTTAAAATTTAATATAGAGAGGCAATGGTCAAGTCCATTCATTTTGTAGTTTAGTGAAGAATACTCTATATTATTAATTTCCCATTGAGCCTAATTATTAAGGGAATATAGTTAGGAAACTAAAGAATCTATCCATAACAGAGAATGTAGACTCAACAGCTTAATTAGCTGGTGCTTTAGTTATTTTTAAACTTTTAAATAAAGATTTAAGTAAGTCATAATAGGACACCAGTTCTCTTGGGTTCTTGAATTAGCTACTAGATAGATGGAAAGAGACCTATAATATCACATTGATCAGTGATACTACTTTCGATATAGTGAAGTGTAAATAGCACTATACATAGAAATTCTATTATGACTTACTTATAATAAATTTAATCTTAATTTTAACGATAAATGAAAACAGAAGATATAAAGGATGGTTTCTATAACTATAATAATACACATACTATGTATATTAGAAATGGAATAATAGAAAGCCATATGGACAATAGTTCTAAAAAGCTTACTCTCAATTTTAATTCAAATGTTAAAAACTATAGTGAGAGTATAAAACATGTTGAATCTCATATTAAAGCTGAACATATGCAACAGTGTTTAGATGCAAAAAAAATATGTTGAATATGTACCATCAATTAATACTTTTTCTATTTTTTAAAATATAATTTTATGGCAGAACTCTTTAAGTTTCTTGGATATTTTACTATAATATCCATTATAATATACATTTTATTTGCATTTATAGACTGGAATTTGTACTGGTTTATAGATTCAATAGGAGGAAGAATAGTTGCTATTATTGCTTTTATTATAGCATTAAAAGGAGCTGCATCTTCTTTATGATATTTAGTAATTACAGGCTTTGATTGTTATAGACATAGACTGTTTCATAGTTACTAATTTAGATACCATTATGCCAAGTATTATCTAAGTGCACATTAGATAATGCTATGTAGGTACAAGGCTTAATTATTACAGTTCTACTGAATCAAATAAATTTTCGTTGGTTTAATATATTGTCGCACAATAATCAAAATCAATAACTGTAATAAGATGATCTAATAAAATAAGTATTACTAAACACTTAATATTTTAATTATGTTAATAAAAGATTTACCAGAAAAGCTTAAAGAGATGGCTTTTAATAATCAAATAAAACAAGGTAATAAACCTAATGAAAATTTATCTATTGATGAAACGAAAGCAAAAGGAAATTTTACCTGGACAGATACTAAAGAAGGGTTTAACTTTTGGCATAAAATAAAAGAAGGATATTTTCCTAAAGAATTTTTAGGTGAATCTATTAAAACTATTAATGAATATTCAATATTCTAAGTATGGAAAATAAATTTAAAATAGGAGATAAAGTAAGATGTATACCTGGATTCAAAAATTGTAGAGATGATTATCCTGATGGTGGAGGAGCTGGATATAAAGAAAATCTTGAATTTATAATAGATAAGCGTTGGGGTAGTATAGAAAGATATCCTGAGAAAGGTTGTATTTATAGTGGAAAAGAAACTATGGATGGATATGGAGTTTATGAGTTTGCATTAGAACTTGTAGAGGAACTAAAATTAAATATTAATGAGATTTCAATCTTTTAAATATGAGAAATAAATTGCCTGAAAAGTTTTGTGTTATAATAAATAAAGATACAAAACCATATATACAAGCTATATTTGGAGAGGTTAATAATGATTATAGATATATTGATGATGGATTTTATTATTATTTTGATAAAAATAAATGTATAAATTCTGGTGAGAGAAGTAATTTTTATGATGATTGTAAATGTTTATCCGTTGATAAGTTTCTTATGATAATGGAAGAGAAATTATCTATTAACTCTTATTCAATTTTTTAGTATGAAAATAGCAATTAAAGTTAAGGAAGAATTTTATAAGAAGCTTTATAAACATTATACAGAGAAAAATGGGGCTAATTTCTCATTTACTTGTTTTAATAAGTATTATGTATTAGATGGGAATAAAGTAGTTTCATATGATTTAGATGAAGATGAACTTCCTGATGATTGTAAAATTATTACAATAGAAGAATGGTTAAGTTTAGTAAATTCTTCTGAAACTAATAATATAAATATGAATCAATTTTCAATTTTTTAAATAAATTAAATTAAATTAAATAAAAACAAATAAAATGGCAGACAAGAAGAAAGCAACAGGAACAGCATTAGCTATTGTAGACAATAATCCATCTATTCCTGATGTATTATTAGCAATTAAAGAAGAAATTAAAAATCTTGATGTTGTAAAAACTACAACCTGGAAAACTAATGGTACAAGTGAGAGTTTTAAAGGTATTGACCTTAAGACTGAGACTAGTATACCAAATCTTATTAAGGCATATGCTATTATATGTGCAAAAGAGAAAGCTTATAATGAAGCTATTGACGAATTAGGTATTACTGAAGCTCCTGTATGGAATGATGGTGGTACTAAGGAAGAATGGAAACATGATATTCAATTAAGAATTAAGATTGTTTCTATTGATTCTCGTCATAAACAACTGAAAGAATTTGAAGCTGAAGCTAATAAGTTCTTAAGTGAAGAAGACCAGAAGACTATGCTATTTGCTAAGATGTCTACTTTTTTAGCAGGCAAATCTTAAAATATGGCAGTGAAGCCTAAGAAAAAATCTCAAACAGTTAAAAAAGTAAAACCTATTCCTGCTGAATATCACATGGTATTTACAGGTATTAGGGAAGGTGAAGAAAGATATAGGATACTAAAATATATACTGGATAGTAAAAATCCAGATTTTAGCAGACCTATACCTATTGCCAAAGATTTAACTGAGAGAGAAGCTAATAAGTATCTTAAGACTTTATAATTTAATAGGTAATCTGTTAAAAACTTGAAATTAAATAATCATTAAAATTTTAAATCCACTTTTATGAAAAATGATGATAATAAAAAGAAGAGTACAGTTTTTAATGGAACACTGGATCAGGCAGATATATTTGAATATCTGGAGCCTGATAAAGTTGTACCTTTATATTTCTTTGTAGACTTTAAGTATAATCTTACAGGTTTACTTGCTCAAAGGCAAATTGAGGATGAATATTTTCTATTTTGTCCAGGATTAAGAAATTTAGAAATAATGAGATTAACATCTCAGAATTAAATGAAAGAATAAAGAAGATTACAAAGAGTAGAAATAAAACTCTACCCGTGGTTCGGGATCACATATAATTCCACGCAGAAAGGTATGTAATAATGCATTAAAATCTTAATCTGTAAAATAATCCTCAAAGTATGTTGGTTGTGTTGGTAACACAAACTCTTTGTAATTTTCTTTTTCTTTTATTTAAATCTATTTATTAAAAATTAAACTTCATAAGATATGGAAGGCCTTGAAAACAAATTATTAGAAATTAGAAAGTTTATAGATATATCTATACTTGAAGCTGTAACTCTAAAAAAACATTCTTTGGTATATTCATTATGGAGAATGAAAAGAGAAACTATAGCTACTATTGAGTCTCTGGGTATTAAATAAGCTTATATAAAAATATGTATGATGACTCTATCTCATACTAATTACTATTAAGACAATTAAAGCATTTTTATTAGGATTAATTCCTAAATTTTATTATTCAAGTGTTACCTATTGTAACTATATATGACGTAGGTTTGCCCGACAGGTTTGAATCCTGGAAGTAGTTTGAGTCTGGTCAAGGACTCACTTAATTTTAATTAGTATTTTAATGAATTGTTAATGAATGTTATAGAAAATAGTAAACTATTTAGATGTACTTATCCATTTGGATTATATATTTCAGATAATCTTTTTTTAGTTAAAATTATGATTGAAGAAATCCTTAAATTAGTAACTATAGAAGAGGAAAAAAGACTTATATGTAGAGGTTCATCAGGTGCTATTATAGCTGGTATAATAGCTAATAGTATACCTAATTGTAAAATTATTCATATTAAGAAGGAAGGTGAAAGCTCTCATGATGCTTCCACAGAATATTCTTTAGAGAATATTTTGGAAAATAATTATAAAAACATAATAGTTGATGACTTAATTGATAGTGGTTTTACTATGAAAGTTATCACTGACTATATGAAAAAATATATAGGAGAAATTGATATTATTTGTGTAACTGGGGAAGTTATACAAGGAAAAATTGATTCTATAGAACTTCCTATTAATAATTTAATCTGTTATAAATACTTTAAATAGTGTCCCTTTGGTTAAACTATAAAAATCAACAAATTTCTCCAGGTAAAACAAGAATAATAAGAAAACAAGACTCCAATATGTATCTTATTCAAGGATATCATAATGAAAAATATTGGGGAGCACAAATTTTAAGTATGTACAAAGATAATTATGAACTTGATACTATATCTATACCTATTAAAATAGAGGATATACATAAGGTTCATATAATATAATAACTTTAAGTGGATTTTAGTTATGGGGATCTAGGAAGTTCAGCAGGTAGAACAAAGCTAATTAATTAGTTTAAGCCCCAGGTTCGATTCCTGGCTAGATCACAATAAGATAGTAATATCTTATAATAAAAACTTTCATTTCTCATTTTTTAATTTTAATTTCAAATTTTTTTAATTTTTAAACTTTAATTTTATGAATTCAGGAACAGCTTTAATAACAGTAGCACCCTTCAGAGGAACTACTAGCCTTGACAAGAATGGTAAGGCTCCCGTATTTTTAGTAATAAAAGCGGGTAAAATCCCTAATCGTCAGACTCTGTCAGGTACAGTAGCTGAGAATAAGGGCCTTCAAATGGGTAAAACTTATGTAATTTCTTATCGTGAGACAGGAGATGATGATGAGTTTGGACCTCAATATAATATTGATATTGATATGGAGGTTTCAACAGTAACAGATTTATTGACTGCAAAGAAAGAACTGGGAGATCCAGTTGTTTTTACAGTTGAAAAACCTGTTAATGGTGACTACAAAAGGAAGTCTAATGTAGTTACTGGCCAGAATAAACTTCGCCAGACAGAAGGTAAGTTTCATCCTTCAATAGTAGCAGCAACTAGCTTAACACCTGTTGCTGAAACTAAGAAACGTGATTTAGCTATTAGCTAAATTATAGAAAATAATCCTATGAGTTTATCAGAGAGAAATGAAAGTTCTCATAGGATTATTTTTTCTTTTTTTAACCTATTAAAATAGATTCTTAAATTATGATTATAATTACTCAAAATAAAGGATCTCCATAAATTAGTAAAGTTATTTATAATAAATTAAAATAAAGACTTTACTTAATTTAAAATTAATAGGGAATATAAAAAATGCCAATAATAGTACCTAAGGAAATAGCAGATAAAGTTTCTGAAGCTGAAACTAAACTAGTAGAGCAAATAAGAGCTAGACAAAAGGAAAAAAGAAAAATAGAAAATAAACAAATAATTGATAAGGCTCATAGAAATTTAATTAATAGGCTTGATAATCATCTTATTTACCAGGGTAAACAGAGAAGAATTATACAGCAAATAACTTCTAAAAAAGCTACTAGCTTCTTATTTGATATTGTTCTACCAACATTACAGTCTGCTTACAATAATACAACTATTGAATAAATAAAATAAAATTAACATTAAATGCAAATTATAGGTACTTTAACAATCTTTGGACTTGATAAATCAGTTCAAAAGATTAACTTAAAAACTCCTTTTTTAAGTAATGAAAGAGGACAAATGAGAACAAGAGATGAATTAGCTAAAATTGCTTTATCAGTAGCATTAGATACTTCAAAAAGCTTGTATCATAGTCACCATTTACAACTCAATAGTTAATTTAAAAACTAATTCTATGAATTTCAAAAATTTTATTAAGAGCTTTAAGTCTTTTAGACATAAACTTTCTTATTTAACTTATGGGAGTATTGTAAAAGAGATTAAAGCTCTTACTAAAATTGAAAATTGTATTGATTCATGTACTACTTTAGAACAATTAGATTCTTGTTTCTTTTTACTAAAGAATTTTAATATTCTATTTGAAGATCCTACTATCTATGGAAGATTACTAACTTATTTAAAAACTAAAAGATTAAAATTTCTAAAGTCTAATGTCAAAGCATTGCAAACACATAAAAAATGAAACCCAAATACATAGATTTGGTGGTAAGAAAGTTCCTTTTCAGACTATAGAATATATAGATAAAGAAGGATTTTTTGTAAGAAAAACAATTCAACATAAAAACTGGAAATAATTATGAAAGATATTTTAAAAAAGTTTACCTGGAGACAGGGATGTACTATTTGGATAATAATGATAATATTATATCCATTTTTAGTATTTTTTCTAAATAATGCACTACCTTTTAGATTATGTAATTCTTCTCCAGATTTTCCTACTTTTTTAGGATGGTCTTTAGGAATTATAGAATTAGCAGCTATAATAGTTTGGATAGCTTGTGGTATATCCTGTTTATTTAATGAAGATCGTATTGTAAAAGAATATTGGAAGAACGAGTTTACTTCAAAAAGTGATACTAAATCAATTAGTATAAGTAAATTCTTAAGATATTCTTTTACTATTATATTATTAATATTTATAATTAAATGGAGTTCTTTTGGAATACAAAGTAGCTATGGTATATATAATAGATCAACTTTATATCATAATGCTTATAATCAAAAAACTAATGAAAGAATTGGTTTTTATGATAAATTATGGAAGACTTATTTAACTAAGGAGAAGATTACTAATGTTAATAAAGAGACTTTTATTGAAGTTAGTAAAATAATAATGGAAAATAGAAAGGATGGTCAAAATGTAACCTGGAAATGGTTACAAGAAAATCAACAAATTCCCTATTCAGAGTTTGTTAAATTCTATGAAGATCTTTCTAATTTTATTGAATCACAAAGAGAAGGTTATTATCAATTAGAAATTCAGTGTCAGAATATAGCTACTGCTAATAATATTCTTTTAGATACTTTTCCTAATAATATGTATAATAAGTTACTTAAATGTGAACATATTAAATTTGAATATGGTTACTTGTCAGATTCAACTAATAATGTTTTTAACTCTAAAAAAGAAAATCTAAAATGAAAAAACTTTTTCTAATCCTATTGCTGGCTATTGTAGGTCTTACCTCATGTAGTCATTCAAAAACAATGGTTCTTAATGGACAGATGCAAACTATTGAACCATATGGACTAGCTACACAATCAGAGAAAAATGATAGTGTTATTTATGAAGCTAATGGTGAAGATGTTATAGTTGGTATAATATTCTCTGAAACATTAGTAGCTCCTGTATGGATATTTGGATGGGATGTAATGGAACCTGTAAAACCTAAATATTCTAAATGAAATCAAAGAATTTAATTCCATTAATTATTTTCTTTATTTTATCCTACGTAGAAATTAATGTAACTAAGAGTATGAAATATACTCTAATACTTTGGATTTCTTATGGAATTTATAAGATTAAATTAATGGAGACTAAATATTACCTAAAAGATGATAAAGATGAAGATGAAGATAAAGTTTAAGATATTATTAATATTAATATTAATAATATTAAGCTTTAATAGCTGTACATGTGTAAAACATCCATTTATAGTAACTAATGTTAATAAATCAGATGATAATAGATATAAATATTATATACAAATTAATGATGTAGCTGATTTATATCTTTATACTGATTATAAATATGAAGTAGGAGACACACTTAAATAAATTACATTTTAACTTAAAACTAAATTAATATGAAAAAAATAATTCTATTACTTCTAACTTTCTCTTTAATATTCACTTCTTGTTCAGAAAACTATTCTAATGGTAATCGTGTAGGTTATTTAGCTAAGTTTTCACAAAAAGGTGTTATATTTAAGACATGGGAAGGAGATTTAAATGTTTCTCAGACAGGATATAATGGAACATCTAATGATTTTGAGTTCTCTATTGATGCTAATAATCCACCAGATGGCTTAGTAGATAGTTTAAACTATGCACTAAATAATGGTAATAAGATTAAGCTTACTTATCATCAAGTATGGGGATTTAAGAATATGTTATTTCAAAGAGGAAGCACAGATTATTTTATTACTAAATGTAAGATAATTAAATCTCCAATAAAATAAAGTCTTACTAATGCAAAGAAATAAAAAGCCAACAGTTGAGTTATCTTGAAAAATAAAGGGAGAAAAATTTGATTTATTAGATTTTTCTCCTTATCTTTGTATAAAAAGATATGCCATTCAAAGATGAAGAAGCTGGTAAAGCTTATAAAAGAGAGTACTATAATAAAAATAGTAAAAAAATAAGTGAACAAGTTAAAAATAGGAGATTAAAAATTCTTTCTTCTCCTGATAAAGAAAAATATTTAGAAACAAAAAGAGAAATTTGTAGAAAATACTATCATAATAATAAACATAAATATAAAACTACTAAAAGTAAGAATCTAAAGTCATGTTATAATATGACTATTGATGATTATAATATTTTATTGGCTAATCAAAATAGAAAGTGTTTAATATGTGGTTCTACTTCTTGTACTAGAAAGCTTAAGGATCCTAGATATCCCTTATGTGTAGATCATGACCACTCTACAGGAATTGTAAGAGGTCTATTATGTCATAGTTGTAATGTTCTTTTAGGATATTGCAAAGAAGATATTAATATTTTAAATAATGCTATTAAATATTTAGAAAATTGCAAAAAGTAAACAAAAAAGTTACTGTAGATTTACAGAAATTAGACCTAGATCTGTGTCCTGAAAGACATCCTGATGAGAGTTATTCAGATTATCGTAAAAGAAGAATTCTTAATTTTTGGACTTTGAAATATAAGTTTCAAATGGGAAGACAATCTAAAAGAGCTTATGGAACTAGTGAAATATTCAGGCCTGGAGATATGAATCCACGAACTAATATAATTATGATGCAATGATGATTGGAATAGAAAATGGTTGGAATAATTATAATTTAACTGATGATCCTTCTGACTTACTAAAAATAGTAGTAAGCAGGGGATTATCTGTTAGAAACTCTGGAAGTGTTAAACCTTATATAGAAGAAAGAAAACTTATTAAGGCTATTAACAAAAAAATGGAAGGTTATAAAGATAGTATTTTAACTACTCTTAAATGGAGTGAAGATAAGTTAATCTTTGTAACTACAGATAAATTATTTGGTTTATCTCTTAATAACTTAGAGAAAGCTAATAGTATTATTATTGAAGAAGGATTATGTCCCTGTTTAAAATTTATTAGCAAAGCTAAAAATATAGAAAAAGAAGAAATAGATAGCTAATTTTGTAAGAATCAGCTAAAATATAAATATAAGGTTCCTATAGTTTGGTCAATTAGCAGTTAAAGAGAAGAAAATCTATAGGATATGCATATCTAAATAGAAACTATTCCATGATTCTTTTGAAAGTACCTGGATCCATAGGTTCAAATCCTATACTTTATATTTATTTAAAATTATGGGGAGGACGGGAAAGACCTTTATATAATACTTTAAGTTGCAAGTATCCAGATTCCTATAGATGTTTGGATTCATAAATTCATAGGAAAAATTAAGTGGTAACACCGATGTTAAACTTGGTTCAATCCAAGAGTTAAAGCATGCACTGACTCATAATCTTCTGATAAAGAAGGTTATAGTTACAGAACAAGTTGAGGAACTTGTAGCAGCTTAAGCTTCGCCAAAAATCCTAGAGTTTACTACTTTACATAAAGTGGCCTGGGTAAACTTTGCATAGGATAGATTAAAGCTAATAGTTGGAAGACTATTTTATTTTGTTAGTTTAGAAAAAATTAACTAAACTTGTAGTAATTTACTGTCTAATATATTGGACACAGTGGTTCAACTCCACTCCTCTCCACTTTAATAAATTATTTTAAATTTATTACAATTACATTAATAAAATCCAGAGTTTGTTTCTTTGTATATCTATTTTTCATATAATTTATACCTACTGAAATGAATTCTATATTATCTTTACTATATCCTTTACTAGAATCTATTCTATCTACAGAACCATAATGAAAACAATCTATTTCAGTTTTTAAACCATGTTTACTATGTGTTTGTAGTTTTAATTCTATTTTAGTATAAGGACAAATACCTTTTTGTAAATCCCATTGATTTTTAAGATCTTCAAGAGTAAGTGTACAAAGTTTATGCTTACTTTTCTTTTCATTAAAATGAGCTTTACAAGATTTAAGATAATATCTAAAAGGTGTAAATTCATCAACTGAATTTTCTGGTACAGGATGTCCCTTTTTAAAGTAATGTTGCTTTCTTATTTCTAGAGGAATATTATCTATACTACTTGAACATTTAAGAGAGCAATAAGAAGGCCTATTTAGCTTTAGATTTCTTTTATATTCACTTTCATCTTTAGAATATGAATTTTTACAATTTGGACATATTAAAGTTATTTGTTTTCTTGAATATTTCATTTATTTAGTACTTTATTTGTGGAGGTGTAAAGATACGAAGAATACCTCATACTTCCAAATAAGAATACTTTTCTCTTGAATTATGTAATAGTAGAGGGAAACTCTATAAACTTAACATAGGTTCTGATAGAGCGTTTATCGATAATAGGTATTAAAGCCTTAAGATATCATAATAATTACGTCAAAAATTGGATGGCATCCAAAGAAGATTATTTTAATTTTAATAACTAATTTCATGAAATATACAAAAGAATATTTACAAGATAATAAAATTGTTATTAATTGTTTAACAAGGGAAGATCTTACTAAATGTGTTAGTTTAACAGGTTCTAATTTAAAAGTACATGATCTTGATAAAGGTTGGAATAACTATGGAGATAAAATATGTATTTCACTATCTAGTTATTCTCCAATAGATTACTGGAAAAGTATTGGATATAATTATATTACTTCTACTGAATTAATAAATGATAGTAAAGATAGAAGTCAAGGTCAGATTTATGGTTTTAAAGTTGGTGATAAAGTGAAGATACCAACTAAAAAAACTGCTGATGCTATTAATTTTCCTTATGAAGAATGTCTTGCAATTAAAAAAGCTAAAGAAAAAAATCTAAAATTCTTATATATAACTTCTATAATGTCTAATAATAATAACTATAATTTAGGAGAACAACCAAATAGTAGTTTGTCTACATTCTCTTTATCTGATTTAGAGTTATATGAAGAACAAAAAGATAAAATATCTATTAAACAAGAAGAAAGTAATTTTCCTTTAGATTTAGAAAATTATCAAGGAAGAGAATTTAAAGTTTATAAGAGATATGGTATTTCTGAAATAAATATTGGAGATATTATTACTTTTAATGATTATAAAGATAGTTTCTTTACAATATCTACTATTAATGGTAAATCTTCTAATAGACGTTGTGTTTTAGATAATACAGATAATAAATTTGAATTACTTCCAGAAAAGAATAAACCTATTAATAGCTGGTGTGTTCAAGTTACTATAGAAAATAGAGAGAAGATTAAATCTTTTATTAATAATGATAATTGGTCATATAATATAGATGCTTATTATGGTATAGATAAAAGTAATACTAAACTTGGTATAAATAAACTTCAAGGATGGAAAGATTCATTTTCTGAACTTATTAGTACTGAAGAGTTTTATAAGAAAATAAATTATAAACCTCAGGAAGTTTTTGGAGATTCTAAAACAGAACAACCTTATAAGTTTTATGTTTATGACTATCCAGCAATTAAGGAAGAAGTATTATTTAAAATAGATAAAATTCCTCATAAAAAGTTTGATGAGAAAGAACATCTACGTAAACCTTTTAATAGGGAATTAACGATTAAAGTAAGTAAATTAAATAAAAAATCAAATAAACAATTAGTTAAACTTTAAAACAAAATTAAATGTCAGTTCAAAAGAATACCTTAGTTACTAAAGTTATGGCCTTTTTAAAAGGTGGAGATGAAGCTAAAGTTTCACGTTTTAGTGGAAAGTTAGAAAAGTATATAGATAAACAAATAGCTATTAGAAAAGAAGCTATAGAAACTATTAATGAAAAAATTATAGATGCACAGGAAACTGTTACTGAGGCAGTTACTAATATTGAAGTATCTGAAATTCAAACTGCAGAAAAAGTAGAAACTTATTGTGAGACTTATGTTAGTAATCTTGATAATAAGTTATCTGTTATTTCTGAATTAGAAGAACAAATTGAAGAAATTGAAGGTCAGGTTTCAAGGTTAGAAGAACTTAAGAAAACTATTTTTGGGGAATAATAATAGATTTACTTACTTAATTATAGGAAGGATAGTTTAGTTACTATCCTTCCTTTTAATTTTTTTAAAATTTAATGATGTTAAAAATAGCTTTGATAAAAAATAAAAAAGTAAATGGTAGAAAACCTAAGGTTTTAACTATTACTAAAGATAATAACTCTTTATATATTATTTATCCATATAAACAAAATGGAATATGGATGTTTGATGATAAAGAAAGAGATATTAAAGGAGAAGCATTTGTAGCTGGAGCAGATACTGTTCTTGATAAACTATGCAAAGGAAGAGTAGATTGTACTATAGTATTTAGTCATATTAAATTTCCAAGTGCTAAACTTACTGCTAAATATATTAGTGGGGATATTACATCTGGTACAGATTATTACTGTCCTGAAGTTGAACAGAATTTATGGCTTTGTCCTACATTAGGAGCTTATTATAATTATTCTCCTGAAATAATCTATTTTGATTTTAATTAAGTTTAATAAATAAAGAATTAATAAAAAAATTAATAAAATAAAATGTCACAAAATAATAAAGAATTTGTAGCAAATGGTTATACTGCAAGATTAAAAAATAAAACTTATATATTTGGATGTGGTGATTTTACTATGTCAGAGAATTAGGTTAATGCAATTACTAAACTTCTTGTTAGTCCTGAATATAAGGATATTAAAGCAAGTATGGAGAAGATTAGATCAAATGGTAGGAACTTTGATCCATTTAATATGGATCCTCATGAATTAACAACTATTAGAAGGGTTTTTGGGGTTCAAAAGGCTAGGGCTGCTGCTAAGAAAGCTGCTAAGAAACCAATGAAGAAAGTAATTAATAAAAAGAAGAAATAATTAAATAAAATGGCAACAAAGAAAGTTATTAAGAAAAAGGTAAATAATAATTTAGTAAAAATAAGTGAAGGACAATATTTTAGGGCTATTATTGATGGTCAACCAGTTACAGGAAGTATTAAACGTATATATCTTCTTAAAAGTAGGCCAGTTATAGTGGATATACCATATGACGATGACCTTCAGGATTATGGTTTTAGGTTTGATTATGATGATAATTTAAAGTTATTTAATATAACTACGGATGATAGTGTTACTAATTTTAAAATCATAAGTAAGGAACAATCTAAGGCTTCTCAAAAGATTTATGAAAATCTTATATTTGAGATTAATGGAAATGCTGCAAGGCCAATTATA
>Ga0302186_10001155_pt1 | contig 22524 bp, 25 predicted proteins | sample II_Bog_E1_2_FD_198782 | JGI IMG/M metagenome (GOLD analysis project Ga0302186, IMG submission 198782) | Peat permafrost microbial communities from Stordalen Mire near Abisko, Sweden - II_Bog_E1_1 | ecosystem: Environmental > Terrestrial > Soil > Wetlands > Peat | place: Sweden: Abisko...
ATATGGAGCTCCGGAGTTTATGAGCTTAATGCAGAAAGTTCAACCTATCCATTAATTATCCATTTTTAAATGAAAGAAAATCCGGATTCATTTTGAGTCCGGATTTTTTATTCATAATAGTTATATTCTGAAGATCGCAAATACTCATGATAAAAATGAAAATGGCTATCGGCTTTTGCACCCAATATGTCCTTTTTTACTTTATTGTTTTGTGATTATCCGTAAAAGCCCCATAGCTTCAACTAATATATTCCGGTACTCTGTACCTAATGTTTATTAGATTTTCCTGGTCTACAAATAGGATTATACTTCGTATCTAATGAAAGGATCTGCAACTTACTAATAATCAATTATATTAAATTCATTCTTTCAAATCTTGTATTAAAAACCTTTCCGATAAACCGGAATGTACCATATTTTTATCCTTTTTTTCGCTACTATATAACTCTTTGCAAAGTGTTGCTAATCAGGGATTAGCAAATAGCCTTTTTCAGCCCTTCACAGTTATCTGTCTTGATGTTCGATCCCTGATCGTGGGGGACTTAGTTGAAAACCTAAAACCCCACGAATCTGCCCTTATTTCCCTTATTAATCTATAATCGATTCTTTAGTTCTACTTTACCAGATTAAAAATTAACCACAATAGGTCATAATAGAAAGACTACATTTTCTAATTTTGTATGGATTAAATTCTTAAAATACCGTTAAGTATTTATCTATTGTGTTCTATGAGTGTGTCTACTGTGTTTAATTTGTCTTCAATTGTAAATTGTAAATGAATAAATTGTACATAATTATTGTGTTTTTCTATTGTGTCTACTGTGTTTAATTTGTCTTCAATTGTAAATTGTAAATGAATAAATTGTACATAATTATTGTGCTTTTCTATTGTGTCCTATTGTGTCTACTGTGTTTAATTTGTCTTCAATTGTAAATTGTAAATGAATAAATTGTAAATAAATTATTTTTTTGTTATTCAACTTAAGAATTTGTTGTTTTATTTAAGGAAAATAGAAGCAAATACGATTTTAAAGAGTAAGAATTCAGTATTGATTTGAACAATTTGAGTACATTTGTTTTTTTTAATAAGAAATCAAAGAGTATTGAATACAATAAACAGAATGGGTGTAAAGACAATTTCCGGGAATATAGTGGATGTGGTATTAAAAACCATTACCAAAGGTATTGTGACATTTGAAAACGGTATCATCACAGCTATACACCCTTCAGATGACGTTGATAATCAGTATATAATACCGGGGCTGGTTGATGCTCATATTCATATCGAAAGTTCCATGATGCTGCCTGCCGAATTTGCGCGTTACAGTATTGTTCACGGAACAGTGGCATGTGTATGTGATCCGCATGAAATTGCCAATGTTTGCGGGATTGCAGGGGTTAATTACATGATAGAGAATGGAAAGAATTCACCTATGAAATTTTATTTCGGTGCCCCTTCCTGTGTTCCTTCAACAAAGTTTGAAACATCCGGTGCTGAACTGGATGCCGGTGAAGTTGAAAAATTATTGCAACGGGAAGATATTTATTTCCTTGCTGAAATGATGAATTTCCCTGGAGTAATACATAAAAATAAACAGGTTCATCTTAAACTGCAGGCTGCTCATACGGCAGGGAAACCAATTGATGGACATGCACCTGATTTATCAACAGAAGATCTGATAGCCTATATTGCAGGTGGAATCTCAACGGATCACGAATGTATGACTATTAAAGATGCGGAGGCGAAAATTGCATTAGGAATGAAAGTACAGATTCGTGAGGGAAGTGCTGCTAAAAACTTTGACGATTTATTGTCTTTACTCGACAAACATTCAGAAAATATCATGTTTTGTTCTGATGATAAACATCCGGATGATTTAATAAAAAACGGACATATCAATTCTTTGGTACGCAGGGCTGTAGCGAAAGGATATGATCCGGTCGAAGTATTAAGGGTGTGTACCTTGAACCCGGTCAGCCATTACAGGTTGGATGTGGGGCTTTTACAAACCGGTGATTCAGCCGACTTTAATATCGTAACCGATTTAGTGAATTTTGAAATCAAATCAACTTATATACGGGGAGAAAAGGTATCAGAGAATGGAAAACTTACCTACCCACGCTACATCCCAACAGAATTAATTAATCAGTTCAATGCGGAAAAAATTACTGAAGATCAGCTCAGGGTTATACCGACAGGAGATAGTCTGAATGTAATACTCGTGGATGATGGCCAGTTGTTTACACATTCAGGAAAGATGGAACAGAAAATTGAAAATGGGAATGTAATTTCGGATATAGAAAATGATGTGCTCAAAATAGTGGTTTATAACCGGTATCAGCCTTCCGTTCCGGCTATCGGATTTATTAAAAATATAGGATTAAAAAAAGGAGCGTTGGCTTCAACTGTTTCACACGACAGTCATAATATTGTATCAGTAGGTACATCGGATAAGGAAATAGCATCAGCCATCAATCAGATTATCGAAAGTAAAGGCGGTATTCTGGCCTGTGTGAACGAGCGCACCTGTTTGTTACCTTTACCTGTTGGCGGAACCATGTCGGATGTTGAAGGTTCTATCATTTCTAAACAATACGAAGAAATTGATGCCATGGCAAAAGAACTGGGTTCGAAATTGAAGGCCCCCTTTATGACCCTGGCTTTTATGTCTTTGCTGGTTATCCCAAAACTGAAATTAAGCGATAAAGGGTTGTTTAATGGACAAAGTTTTAGTTTTGTTGAGCTTATGGAATAAATAGCAAGGGATTCTCTGAAAATGAATTAAATAAAGTGAATCTATTCTGATAAAACAATGAAAAAATATTAGAAGTAAATTAAGAATAAATATATTTTATTTTTTTATCTGAATTATTTAATATCTTTGTTGAGTAAAAAAATGAAATTTAATACTGGACGATAAAATCAAAGAATTGAGTTGTATACGAAATTGATTTATAAAACAAACAAATCGATTGAAAAATGATTCCTAAAGTTGAACTCAGACGAAGAGCAAAAGCAAAATTAAAAGATGCTGAAATTCTCTTTCTAAACAGAAGGTATGATGGTTCCGTATATTTGTGTGGTTATGTAATTGAATTAGCATTAAAGGCGAGAACATGTACAACCCTTAAATGGCCTGAATTTCCTGAGACGAATAATGATTTCAGAAATTTTCAGAGTTTCAAGACACATAACCTTGATATATTACTCACACTTTCTGGATTAGAGTCAAAAATAAAACTCAATCATTTTCCAGATTGGAATAATGTAAACCAATGGAATCCTGAAATGAGATATGGACCAATTGGATCCATTACTATTTCGGAAGCAAATGATATGATTCTATCTACAAAAAAATTATTGAAAATAATATGATACCGGATATCAACATAATTAAAGAAATTGAAAAAGAAATAACTGTAAAGTATGGCAAATTAAATTTGTTTGCTCTATTGGAACGGGAAGACTTAAAAGATAAGTGGGACGTCTTAATTAGTGTGGCTATTTCATTAGATAAAAAAAATGAATTACTAAATGACATAATAAATAAGTTTAAAAGTAAACTCCAACCTATAGAATTACTCCAAATATCAAGGTTTATTTATTTAGAGCCAAGTCACGGGTTTGTTTTAAATATTAATAGAGTAGCACAAATTGAAAATTCAGAAGTCGAAATTAAAAATAGTACATTTAATAATGTTCAAATCGGACATGCTATTATTATATCATCGGCAAGCTAACTTATAATTAATAATATGGATTTCATTTTTTAAGTATATCTATATTTTTTTTTCATTGGAATTCTGTTTATACTTACAAAAAATCCCTTGCAACATTGAGTTGCAAGGGATTTTAGTATTTATAGAAATAAATTTTGTATTTCAATTTTCAGAATCGGCATATATCTGATAATAATTCCCCAAATAATTCCGTCATCAATTTTGTCATAACCATGAATTACTCTGTTTCTCACACCTATTATTTGTCTTTTGCCTGATATGTTAATGCTCGAATCCAACTTATCAATCCTATTTAATGCCTCACCTATTATTTCAAATTCTCTTTCAATTGCTCTGCGTAACATTTTGTCAGCAAGGTACATGTTAAAGTCTCTTTTTTCACCAAGATAGTTTTCAATAGAATTTATAGACTCTTGTATATCAAAAAGATATTTTTTAATTTCAATTTCCATAGAGTAAGGTTTTCGATTTGTTAATTGACTCTATGAAATATGGATTTGATAATGACTTTTCAGTTACTAAATCTACCGGACGTTTGAAAACTTTTTCAAACTCTTCAGCTAATTCAAAATAAGTGTCGGCATAATCACCAAAATCCATAGTATTAAAAGAAATAAGCAAATCGACATCACTTTTATCGTTAAACTTATCGGTACAAACCGAGCCAAAAACATATAAACTATTTACATTATGTGAGGCACATAATGCTTTGATAGTATTTAAGTTGTCTGATATTAGTTTGTCCATATTAAGAGTGTTGTTTAATGCAAAGATAAGGATTATGCTTTGAAAAACAAAATGAATTTATTAATACAAAAATCCCTTGCAACATTGAGTTACAAGGGATTTTTTTTATTTATAGAAGGGTCAGTTTATTTAACTGAATCCATATGTGCAATTAAGTCTAACACTTTGTTAGAATAACCCCATTCGTTGTCATACCAGCTAACCAGTTTAACGAAGTTACCATTCAAAGCGATACCAGCTTTAGCATCAAAGATTGATGTACGGGCATCATGAATGAAATCTGAAGATACTACTGAATCTTCGGTATAACCAAGAACACCTTTCATTTCGTTTTCAGAAGCTTTTTTCATAACAGCTTTGATTTCGTCATATGTAGCAGCTTTTTCCAAACGTACTGTTAAGTCAACAACAGAAACGTCAGCTACCGGAACACGTAAAGACATACCGGTTAGTTTACCATTCAATGAAGGGATAACTTTACCTACTGCTTTAGCAGCTCCTGTTGAGGAAGGGATAATGTTTCCTAAAATTGAACGACCACCTCTCCAGTCTTTAGAAGAAGGAGCATCCACTGTTTTTTGAGTATTTGTAGCAGCATGAACTGTTGTCATCAAACCTTCTACAATACCAAAATTATCATTGATAACTTTAGCCAAAGGAGCCAGACAGTTTGTAGTACATGAAGCATTTGATACAATATCCATGTCTTTAGTGTATTTTTCTAAGTTTACACCGCAAACAAACATAGGAGCATCAGCAGAAGGAGCTGAAATAACTACTTTCTTGGCACCACCTCTTAAGTGAGCACTTGCTTTTTCAACTGTTGTGAAAATACCTGTTGATTCAACAACATAGTCAGCACCAGAAGCACCCCAACCAATAGCAGCAGGATCTCTTTCAGCGAAAAATGCTACTTCAACATCGTTGATGTGCAATTTGCCGTTTTTATTTTCTATTTTGCCTTGAAATTTACCGTGTACGGTGTCATATTGTAACATGTACACTAAATAATCGATGTCCAGGAATGGATCATTAACTGCAACGATTTGAATATCGTTTCTTTCTTGAGCAGCACGGAAAACCAAACGTCCGATGCGACCAAAACCATTGATACCTACTTTAATCATTTTATTTATAGTTTAAAATTGAGTTTTAAATTTCGCCACAAAAGTACAAAATTCTGTCCAATTGACAAAGATACCTCCTACATTATTTACACTTATTTTGAAATTGTAAAGTTGAGATGGCAAAATGTCAATATAAACTGAATCTTAATTCTTTAAGTGTGAAAATATGCATTCAGATTCCCTTATTTCATAAATAAAGTGAATATAAAATATTATGGGATCATTCAAAGAATGATAATCACTTCAGGAATCAAACGATTCATTTTTTTAATGGATTGATCACATATTATCCCTTTTCAGCCCTTTGAAATACTAATCCGGGTGTATTATAGATCTAAAAAAAGAGTTCATTCAGTACCCAAAAGCTTTAAAAGTAAGATAATAAGTAGTTTGTAAAATGAGATAAAAAACAATTTCCTTAAATGAATTAATTACTTATTACAATCCTTTGTGCTTTATTTTTTCTTCATTATCTTTGCTGTTCTGAAAATAATAATTTAAAGAACTAAAATAATGGATGTATCAGGAAAAATTATTGCAGTGTTGCCGATAGCAACCGGACAAGGCAAGAACGGAACATGGCGTTCACAGGATTATGTATTGGAAACAGCCGATCAATATCCAAAGAAAGTATGTTTCAATCTTTTTGGAGATAAAATAGATCAATTCCCTATTGCCATCGACGATCAGGTAAATGTAAGCTTTGATATTGATAGTAAGGAATACAATGGTCGCTGGTTTACAAATATCCGTGCATGGAAAGTCGAGAAAAATGTAGTGAGCGCTTCAGCTGCACCTGCTTCTTCGTTTTCAGCACCTGCCCCTTCTTTTGATGCTTCACCCGGTGCAGTTGAAGGAACCGATCTTCCTTTTTGATTTGGTTAATTGGTTGATTAAGTTGATTGGTTGATTAGTTAATTAGTTGATTAGTTAATTAGTTGATTAGTTAATTAGTTAATTGGTTAATTAGTTAATTAGTTGATTAGTTGATTAGTTAATTGGTTGATTAGTTAATTGGTTGAATAGATGGCTTATTTAGAAGTATATTATTTCGATGGATCCAACCACCAATTAACCTGTGAAACAAAATACTGACTGAAAAAGAATAGCGGCACTGATAATTCGGTTGCCGCTATTCTTTTGTTGGTGAAGGACTGATTTTTTGTTATTTAGGGTCTGCTGAATAACTCCAGAGGAGTTACCTGTGCCATATTCATAGGAAATCCTTACAGGATTTTTATTCTCCAAATAATTTGAGTGCATAAGTTTTAAACAAAAAACAAAGTAAACCTTGCAACAAACAATAAAAAATACTTTGTAATTGTATATTAATTTGAAATATAACTATTTTTCAGCAGACCCTATTTATCCGTTTACACAACGGGTCAAACCTCACTAAATTTTCAGAGATTGTCGATTTAAGTAAAAATATGAGCAATGCAACAATTAGTTAGGGCGTCACCTCCCGATAACGAGTTGTACCGTCATGAAATTGGTTTGCTTTTTACTACCTACTCAAATACCTTCTCAATTACTTAACATCTATCCTTACTACCAACTACTTACTACCAACTACTTACTACTTATTACTTACTCCTTACCTCTTACTCCTTATCAACCTGCCTACTCATTCCTCACTCCTCATTCCTATATTTTTATTTTCCATATGGCAATAAAATGGCAAATACTTCCGCCCAGCACAAACAGATGCCAGATGGCGTGCATATATTCAATTCTTTTGAATGAGTAGAGCACTGCCCCCACAGTATAAAACAATCCTCCACCTATAAGCCACCATAGCACATTCATAGAGTTTGTTTGTGTGAGTGAGTCAATTAATGGTTTAAAAGCAATGACAACTACCCAACCCATTGCCACATAGCATATTGTTTCCAGTTTGCTGCCTTTTTTCAGGTTCATGAAACTCAATGAAATGCCCAACACTGCTGCTGCCCAGATTACTCCAAATAACGACCATCCCCAGGCTCCGTTCTGACGCAAAACAACCAAAGTAAAAGGCGTGTAACTTCCTGCAATTTGTGCGTAAATGGCTGCATGATCAAATTCTCTGCGCAGCGGTTTGATCAATTCATTCTTTTCGGCATGATAAAATGTAGATGAAGCATACATGGTAATCATGAATATAATGAAAACCACATCACTCACTATCGCCCGGTTATTTCCGGAAGCAATGGCTTTCTGAATCAGGAATATCCCGGCAATGATTCCGAAAACTATCCCGATTGCATGTGTATAAGTATTGGCTCTTTCTTCTTTGGCGGAATAACGCATATGAAAGTTTGAAGAGTTTGAAGAGTTTGAAGAGTTTGAAGTTCCGCGTTCCGTGTTCCGCGTTCCGTGTTCCGCGTTCCGTGTTCCGCGTTCCGCGTTCCGCGTTCCGCGTTCCGCGTTCCGCGTTCCGCGTTTCAAGATATTAAGTATTCATAAATATTTAATGATCTATTTGTTAATCAACAAAAATATAAATATCAGCATTTTGACAATTGACAATTATTAATTACTTATATGCCTCTTAAAACACGGTCGATGACATTATTTTCAAAACCCCGGCCCTGGGCAAAACGGAATAACTTGCCTTGTTTCTCATATTCAAACTCGTACTTTAAGCCTGTCAGTTTGGTCTTTATCAGAGATGCAAGCATTTCTTCATATTCACCGTCATCAATGGTTGCAATGGCATTCAATATGAGTTCTTTATCCAGTCCTTTCCCTTTCAGGGCAAATGTGATTTTGATCTTACCCCATTTGTTAAACCTGAATTTGTCTTTTACAAAATAAGTGCAGAATCGTTTTTCGTTGATAAAGTCTTCCGAAATCAACCTGTCGATAATTTTTTGTTTGTCTTCATTCGAAACCCCCCAGGCAGTAAGTTTGTCTTCTACCTCAGAGACACAATGTTCGGAAATAGAGCAAAAGGATGCAGCTTTGTGTAATAACTCATCGATGGTATATTCTTTTTTCATAATATTTTTAAGAATAAAATAATTGGGAAAAATCACTCACAAATATAACTGTTTTTATTGTTTGCCGGATAGATAATTCTCTCAAAAGTATAATATTCTATAAAAGTGAAACTAAAAGGTAACAAAGTAACGTTATATAAATAAAAAGTGTAACTTTGCACAGAAAATGTATCCTAATTAAGAAAATGAAACTTACAAAAAAAGAGCAAATTGAAATAACAGCCAAAGATCTTTTTTGGAAGCACGGATTTAAAAAGGTCTCGATAGACGAAATTTGTAAAAAAGCAAACGTAAGCCGGAAGACTTTCTATACTTTTTATGAGAATAAAAATGCATTGGCTATTTTTATACTTCAATCATTGGTTGAAAGTATTAAAGATTCCTACGTTGATATTCTTGAAGCTGATGTAAGTTTTGCCGTGAAAATGCAAAAAATACTTGTGATGAAACTTAAAATGAGTGAAAGTTTATCAATGGAGTTTATTGCAGACTTTTATAATCCGGATGCCGGTGAGATTCTTGAATACTTTACAAAAATGAGCGAGGAATCAATTGCATTCTTAAGGGAATTTTTCCGTAAGGCTCAGGAAAAAGGAGAGATGAATCCAAACTTAAACCTTGATTACGTGATGTGGATGATTCAAAAAGTAATGGAACTTTGCAGTTCACCCGAATTAACGTTGATGTTTCCGAATGCTGAATCATTAGTCAGGCAAATTACCGAATCTGTTTTGTATGGAATTATGCCTGTTGAAAAGAATTTAATATCCATAACTCATAATGCTTAATTCTCATTTTTATGGTTTTACGTTTAAAAGTCACTTTCCTTTTATTATTGGCTTATTGTCTTTTACAGGCTCAGGAAGATTCAACTAAAATTACTTTCAATGGTCAAGCTACTGTGTGGGGAGTAGGACAATTCCAAAACCCTTTTGGAATACAACTTGCAGGACGTTTTGTCCCGACATTATTAGGAAACTTCAATCTGACAGAGAAAACAAAAATAGATTTCGAAGCTTCATTGAATATCAATGGTTCGGTAAATTATACAGGTTTGCGTTATGATAGTGTGATGGGTCAGTTTAAGCCATACCGTGTATGGGTGCGTTATTCAACGAGTAATCAATGGGAAGTAAGATTGGGGTTACAAAAAATCAATTTCGGATCTGCAAAATTATTTCGACCGTTAATGTGGTTTGATGGAGTGGATATACGTGATCCGTTGCAATTGACCGATGGGGTATACGGTGCATTGGGACGATATTATTTCCCGAATAATGCCAATATCTGGTTGTGGACATTGATGGGAAATAAAAACCCGAAAGGATATGAAACGATTGGCAGTGCCCAATGGCAACCTGAAATTGGCGGAAGGGTTCAAATACCGGCCGGACCTGGTCAACTGGCAGTAAGTACTAATTTCAGGGATATTGATGTGCATAATATTATCCTTAGCGTACCCGAAAATACATTATTAAGTGAAAAGCGTGTCGGATTGGATGGAAAGTGGGATCTGGGAATCGGCCTATGGTTTGAGTCGAGTGTGACAAAATTGGATGCTAATATATACAACCTTAATACTGTCCAGGACTTATGGAATTTAGGAGCCGATTATACTTTCGGAGTAGGAAACGGATTAGGAATGACGCTCGAGTACTTCAGGTATCATACAGGAAATGAGTTCCTGGTAAGCGGTACTGCTGTAAATGTGATCGGAACTTTGTTTACTTATCCGGTTGGTATTCTTGATAATGTGTCAGCTATGGTTTTTTATATCCCCGGAAATAATCTTGTCTACAATTATGTAAACTGGACCCGGACCTATGATAACTGGACGTTATATGCCATCGGATACTGGAATCCTGAAACTCCGTTATCAATATCACAATCGCAGGGAAAAAACCTCTTTACAGGAAAAGGAATCCAACTGATGGTAAATTACAATTTCTAGAGCCCCCTAAATCCCCCAAAGGGGGAATTAATGTGGAGGTATTCAAATAAAGATAATTAGATTAGAGTTTATAAAACAATAGAAATAAAACAATTTAAAATTCCCCCTTTGGGGGATGAAGGGGGCTAAATTATGATTGTTGAAGTAAAAAACCTGGTGAAAAAGTTTCACATTGGAAACGGTTTCTTCACAGCATTGAAAGGTGTGAATCTGGAGTTTACCGAAGGTGAATTTGCAGGGTTAGTCGGTCCGAGCGGATCGGGTAAAACCACTTTGCTGAACATTATCGGAACACTGGATGTCCCATCGGAAGGAGAAGTAATCGTTTTGGGCAAATCAGTCGGAACGCTTACGCACAAAGATGCAGCACAACTACGAAAAGAGGAACTTGGATTCATTTTCCAGAATTACAACCTGCTGCCTGTCTACACAGTTTTTGAAAATGTGGAATTCCCTTTGTTATTGCTTAATATGAATTCCGACGAACGGAAACAAAGGGTAATGGAAACGCTTAAATGGGTTGGCCTGACCGAGAAAGTAAACTCCCGTCCGTCACAACTTTCCGGAGGCGAATGCCAGCGTGTGGCTATTGCACGTGCAATGGTGAAACGCCCAAAGCTTGTCCTGGCCGATGAACCGACTGCGAACCTGGATGCAGCGAATTCGCACAATATCCTGCAAACCATGGAAAAACTGAATAAGGAACTCAAAACAACTTTCATCTTCGCTACACACGATGAAAAAGTGATAGGATATTTACACCGTATTATCCGGTTGTCCGATGGGAAAATTATTGCTGATAGCAGCCCCCTGAATCCCCCGAAGGGGGAATTAAAGAACGTTTTGTAATTTTATTTGAAATTAATCACGCCTTTCTTTTCCCCCTTCGGGGGTTAGGGGGCTAAAATCAACTAATTATGCTACTCATAAAAACCGCGATGCGAAGCTTAATCGGCAACGGACTGAAGACATGGCTCAATGTGTTTGTGCTTTCCTTTACGTTCGTGTTGATTATCTTTATGCAGGGTTTACTCGAAGGCTGGAACCGCCAGGCCCTGAAAGATACAATCAGTTGGGAAATAGCAGGGGGACAATACTGGAGTCAGAAATACGATCCGTATGATCCGTTTTCCATCGATTCAAGTGCAGCAACTATACCTGCTTCGTTAAAAAGTGAATATAATGCCCATCAGATAGAACCTGTGTTATTTTCAAAAGGAACCATCTATCCCGGAGGAAGGATGCAGGGTGTTTTGCTAAAAGGCATCCGTCCCGATCAGCATTTGTTGGCTTTGCCTACCGCACTCTTAAAAAGCAAAGGGAATGATACTCCCGTTATCATGGGAGCTCACATGGCAAAACAAGCCAACCTGAAAGTAAACGATATGGTGACACTTCGATGGCGTGATGTGAATGGTACTTTCGAAGCGATTGATATCCGTGTAGCGGGGATTTTCAGAACAACCGTTCCCACTGTTGACCTCGGACAGATCTGGTTGCCGCTGGATCAGTTACAGAAAATGACCCTGCAACCGAATACCTCCACCATTATCATAAAATCAGAACAAGTGCCGACTCAAAATATTGCTGCCTGGCCATTCAAAGATCAAACCGAACTGACAAAGGATACAGCTGCAATGATTAAAGCCAAATCAAACGGATATAATGTATTCTACACTATATTCTTCTTACTGGCTCTGATTGCCATATTCGATACACAGACACTTTCAATCTTCCGTCGTCAACGTGAAATTGGAACATTGGTTGCACTTGGTATGACCCGGAAGCAGGTAGTTACCCTTTTCACTCTCGAAGGTACCATGAATGCCGTTCTGGCAATTATCGTCGGTACTATCTGGGGGTTGCCTTTGTTTATTGCCTTTGGGGCATATGGCATTCACTTGCCTGTTGATACAAGCAGTTTTGGCGTCCCCATGGCGGACAGGATGTATCCTTTTTTTACACCGAATCTGATTATTGGAACCATCTCTTTGATTATCGTTTTAACTGCATTGGTTAGTTATCTGCCGGCACGTAAAATCGCCCGCATGAACCCTACTGAGGCTATCCGGGGAAAAGCGCTGTAGAAGTTTGAAGAGTTTGAAGAGTCCCGATAAATCGGGATGTCGCATACTCCATTTGAGGTTTGAAAAGTTCAGTGTTCCGCGTTGATGATTCTGTTAATTGGTTAATTAGTTGTCCCGATAGCTATCGGGAGGTTAATTGGTTGATTGGTTTGATTAGGTTAATTGGTTAAATAAATGATAAAATAGTGGGCTTAAGACAAATTGTAAATTGTAAATGAATAAATTGTAAATCTATGATACGTTTCTTATTTAAAGGATTGATGCGCGATAAAAGCCGAAGCTTGTTACCCATTATTGTGGTAGCTTTAGGAGTGATGATGACTGTGTTTCTGCAGTCGTTATTGAGTGGTGTGATTGGCGACAGCATCGAAACAACGGCTAATTTCACAACCGGTCATGTAAAAGTAATGACCCGTGCCTATTATGATAATATGTCCCAATTGCCAAACGATCTGGCGCTTACTGGCGTTGATACATTGAAGATGAGCCTGCAAAAACAATTTCCGGATATGACATGGGCCGAAAGGATTCAGTTCGGGGGATTGCTCGATGCACCCGACAGCACGGGACATACACGTTCACAGGGTAATGTGGCTGGCATGGGTATTCAATTGCTGAAATCAGACGAAGAAATTGACAGGATTAATCTAAGGCCGGCACTGGTAAGTGGTAAATTTCCATCCAAGCCTGGTGAAATGCTATTAAGCGATGACCTGTTCCATAAAATGAACCTGAAACTGGGAGATAAAGTAACATTGATTTCAAGTGGTATGTTTGGTGATATGGCCATGTATAATTTCACTGTTTCGGGAACATTGCATTTCGGGATTAATGTGCTTGATCGTGGAATGATGATAGCCGACATCTCAGATGTACGATCGGCATTGAATATGGAAAATGCGGCAGGCGAAATACTGGGCTTTTTTACCGGCGAAAGGTATGACAACAAAAAGGCAAAAGAAGTCGTAAGTGCATTTAATGCCCGGTTTAAAGCCAGTAAGGATAAGTTTGCTCCGGTAATGCTTCCATTATCGGGAATGAATGATATGGCTTTTTACGTATCATATTCTGAAAACATCCAGAGCATTATCATAATGATATTTGTTATAGCCATGTCTCTCGTGTTATGGAATGCCGGACTGATCGGTGGATTGCGCCGGTATGGTGAATTTGGTTTACGGTTGGCAATTGGTGAAAGTAAGAATGAAGTTTACCGGACTATTGTCGGCGAATCAGTTCTGATCGGAGTAATCGGTTCATTTATCGGGGCCGTTGTCGGACTGCTTATTTCATGGTACTTCTCGGTTTATGGCCTTAATTACGGCGATATGATGAAAGGCGCCAGCATTATGATCCCGTCTGTTATGCGTGCCCATATAACCCTGACCACTTATTATATAGGTTTTGTTCCGGGTATTCTCTCCACAGTCATAGGTGCGTCACTCGCAGGAATCGGAGTTTACAAACGTCAAACGGCGAATCTGTTTAAGGAGTTGGAGGGATAAAAAAGCCCCTTAACCCCCAAAGGGGAATAAAGAATTTTTATAATTTATATAAATCAAAAAATACTAAAATGCAAACAATGAATCAAAAAACCAAATCTTCTAACTCCCCCTTCGGGGGTTGGGGGGCTGTATTTATGTTATTTATTTCAATTACATGCTTTGCACAAAATTACCCTTCGGGTAAAACCGTTCTCGATAAGGTGGACAATAATATGTCTGCTAAAACCCGTGTACTGACTGCTTCTATGGAAATAGGGTCGGAGCGGACCAAACGCACCATGGTATTGAAAACTTATGGCGAAGGTGATCATAAAGCCTATACCGAATACCTTGCACCGGCACGTGAAAAAGGTACCAAGATGCTGAAACTCGAAAACCAGTTATGGATTTATTCCCCGGCCACCGATCGCACTATCCAGATTTCAGGGCACATGTTGCGCCAGTCGGTGATGGGCAGCGATATGTCATACGAAGACATGATGAACGATAAGCCTTTGTTGGAACAATACAAAGCTGTTGTGACAGGTACCGAAGCACTTGATGGACGCAAATGCTGGGTGGTATTACTCACCGCGATCATACCTGATGTGAATTATTACTCCCGTAAAACGTGGGTAGATACCGAACGCTACGTGCCGCTGAAAGAAGAATTATTTGCTAAAAGCGGAAAACTGTTGAAACGGATCACATTTAAGAATATCCAAAGAGTAGAAGGTCGTTGGTACCCAATGTCGTTTGTGTATAAAGATATGCTTAAAGAAGGACCCGGTACTAAAATGACCATCCAGGAAATTAAACTCAATACTCCGATTCCGGCAAGTTATTTTAATCTGGGAAATCTGAAATAAGATAATTGTCCACTGATTACACAGATTTACACAGAAAGATTTTGTGAAAATCTGTATATCTTAATAAGTAGGCTGAATATTCAAAGTCTATTATATAACTTGTATTAATGAGTTATTATTCAATGAATAACGAATTACTTTTTCATTCTTTAATAATAATCTGTGTAAATTAGTGTAATCTGTGGACAATCTCTTGTAATTTCTTTCTTAATTTTCTATCATTAATAATTATCTGTGTAAATCTGCTATGTGATTAATAGGATTGAGTAATTAATCTGTGGATAACATATTGTTTTTTTTAGCTTTCAAAGTGATCTTATTTGATGTTAGATTACTGATCTTTGGGACTTAATACCGGATCTAAAATGACCATTCAGGAAATTAAACTTAAACAGGGACAGGTTGCTACCTGTCCCTGTTTGTTTTATACTTGTTTATTCTGTTTTCTTTTCAACCTGTATTTCTTAATCCACCTTCGTATGATAAACCAGACAGGGAGTATAATAATCAGATATGGCCATAAACTGAAAAAGTCAAGAATGAAGTCCACCAGACCGTACCAACCATCAGCAATCGATTCTTTTAACTTTTCCCAGAAGCTATCACGTTTCTCAGGTTTGAAAGTGAAATCTTTTTCTGTGGAAATGGTCATATTCAGTGTACTGTAATCCACACAATCTGTCATATAGCGTATCCGTCCTTCGGTGCTTTCAATTTCTTCCTGCAATACACGGATAGATTCCTCGATCTCGATAATATCTTTTACCGAATTGGCTTTCTTCATGATTTCATTATACCGTGCCAGTGAATTCCGTTTGCTGTTGAGGCGGCTTTGTAAATCAACAAATTCTTCAGTTACGTCGCGTGCCTGAATCTCTTTATAAAGTACTTTTCCGCTCCCTCTTTCGGCTGAACCAATAAATCGTTCGAAGTTTACTGAAGGAATACGGATTACAAGTTCATAACCCGATTGGTTATCGGAGTTCTTCAGGTTCTCGTTGGCATAATAACCACCGGCCCATTTAACCAGTGAATCGATCTTCTGTTTGGCATCCTGTAAATTGACTACCTGCAAGCCCAATCGCCCGTCTTTAATAATTCTTTTTTTAATTACTTCAGGTTTTACCTTGTCGGGTTGAATCCTGTGTTCAATGGGCGATTCCCCATTCTCTTGAGCAACTACATTCGATTTTACATCTGCAATATCAACTATTTCCTGATTTGAACCTTTTACTTCGGACATTGAAACTGCCTTGTCATTTTTTATTTCAGCCTTTTTTACAGAACTTAAAGTCGTAACATCAACATTCCTTTCCTTTTGTTTATGCGCACACGAAAAAAGAACTACAGTAAGTGATACAAGAAAAATGATTTTTTTCATACTTCGAATTGTTTAAATTGGATTTGTACAATTAGTTATTAAAACTTCACACGGTATTGATTAATTCTGTTTTTTATTTAAGTCTGAAAACGACAGGAATAGTGTACCAGACATTCACGTTTTTCCCTTTTAGTTTTCCCCGAATAAATCCCGGTAGAGATTTTAACACCCGTAAGGCTTCAATGTCACATGTCCGTTCAAGTGAACGTAAAACCTCACATTTTTCAACTTTTCCTGTTTTCGATACAAGTATACGGCATATTACCTGACCTTGGAGGTCAATGTCCTGAGCAGTGACCGGATATTTTAACTGCTTTGATATGAATTCAAGTAACTTCTTTTCACCACCAGGAAATTCAGGCACTTGCTCTACATCAGAAGATTTAAAAATATAATTTGCTGTATCTATCGGACCAGGATTCACATCATGTTCTTCAAACTCCGATTCATAAGAAGTGTTGGGGATTTGAGAGGAATCATTTTTTTTGATTGTCGTTTTAGATTTTGCTGTCTGCGGATTTTTTGTTTTAAAAGTACAACCAAATACCACCAAACCTATCAGCACCAAAAATATTGTTCTTTTCATATTTTTTCTAATTAAAGGGTTCAACTATGTAGAATATCGGAAGTAATTCTTTTATTATTTAAGTTTAAAAGTTATCGGAACAGTATACCAGACACTTACATTTACTCCATCCTGTCTGCCGGGAATAAAACGTGGCAATGATTTTACTACCCTTATGGCTTCTTTGTCACAGGCCGGGTCAAGCGATCTGACAACCTCAGGGCTTTCAACTCTTCCGGTTTTTGTTACTATAAAACGACAAATTACTTTACCCTGGATGCCATCTCTTAACGCACTGCCCGGATATACCAGGTTTGTTGATATGTAATTCATTAACTCTTCTTCTCCACCCGGAAATTGTGGCATTTGTTCTATGACTGTAAATATATGTTCATTCTTACTAATAACTTCCTTTTCTGGTGTAACCGGAGAATAATAATCGTTATCCGAATTGGGTAACGGCATTTCGTTTACAATAGGTCTATCGCTTGCCTTATGTTTATGGCGGCAAGCAGTGAATCCAATAGCCGAAAGTAGAAGGAATAAATAGAGATATAATGAATTGAACTTAATTTTTCGGGACATGATAATTATTCGAGTTTAAAAGTTATCGGGATGGTGTACCAGACTCTTACATTACTTCCGTTCATTTTACCTGGAATGAATTTAGGGAGTAGTTTTATTACCCTAATAGCTTCTTTATCACATTCAGGTTCAAGACTTCGGATTACTTCTATATTTGAAACAGAACCATCTTTATTGACAATAAACCTACAAATTACTTTTCCTATTACATCTGGTTCTGTTACCGGATATTTAAGGTTTTTATTGATGAATTTAAATAACTCTTTTTCTCCTCCAGGGAATTGTGGCATTTGTTCTAAAAAACCACCACCTGCAGCACCCGGATCTATTATCACATTACTGCTATCAACCGGATTATCTTTTATCTTTTTATTTTGTGCCAGAATCAAGGACGAAACTGATAATAAACTTATCAACATTAATAACATTGTTCTTCTCATAATTTTTCGTGATAAAATGTTTATATATAACGAATAATCGGGTCTTCCACACTCAGTGTCCGGAAGCATTGTTCGGAAGCAGCACGGCAACCTCCTTTACAAACCGGCCAGTGGGAGCAGGGCTTGCAGATTTCAGGTACAGAAGTCTCCCATTCACTGACATAATCAGAATACAGGATTTCTTCAAGGTCTTTTTCGTATATGTTTCCGACCACTACCGGCGAATGATTGCACAGGCGGATATTCCCGTTTATGTCAAGTGTTATGGGACGTTGCAACACATTAAACGAACAATGGCCGAAGCCGATAAGTGGATAATCGTCCGGATTGAGCAGGCAAATCGGGGAACATACATTCGCTGTTAGACTTAAATCCAGTTCCGAAGCGATAGTGTTGGCCTCCGAAAACGCATTGTGTAATTCTTCAGCTGTTGCCGAAACTTCCATTGGGTTGTTGCATCCCTTTCCTCCGATATTGTAACGGTTCAGCATTATTCGTTTGCAACCCAGCGAAGAAATGAACCGGAGCGTTTCACCCAATTGGTTTACGTTATGTTTCGTGATGACCACTACCGGAACCACACTTCCACCGTATTTCAACACTTCGCACGTGGAAGTGACCGACTTTTGCCAACTGCCTTTGAGTTGCACCATAGTATCATGAATCTCAGCCTTTTCCGAATGGATAGGAAACTCAAACAACCCTACTCCGAGTTTAATCAGTTGTTTGTAATCCTTCCCTTTTCCTTTTGTTCCGTTGCTGATTAATGTGACTTGCTTGCCTTCCATCCGGCAAAACAGGATGACCTCGGCAAAACGCTCCGACAGAAACGGCTCACCGCCCGTAAATGCTACGTATTGAATATCTGCCATGCTGAAAGCCAGTTTCAAAGTGGCGATAGCTTTGGAATAGGAATTAAACGGAACCCGCTCTACCGCATCCGTTTTCCATATATTGTAACAATATACACAATCAAGGTTGCAGCGGTCGGTAGTTTCAAAAGCGATATGTTGGAGGTTGAGCATGGAATTTATTCTTGAGTTTTAAAATGAATTGGTAAAGTGTAATAAGTTCGAACAATTTTACCTTTTTGTCTGCCTGGAATAAAATCAGGCATTGATTTAATTAAATTTATGGCAAGAGTATCTAAAATAGGGTCTAAACTTCGCAAGACTTCAATGTTTGATACAGATCCATTTTTGTTAATTAAAAATCTACAAACAACTTTGCCTTGTATATTTTGCAAACTCTCATTAGTTGGATATTTTAAGTTTTTTCCAAGGTACAATAATAACGAATCATCTCCTCCCGGAAATTGAGGCATTTGTTCTGCTATTTCATAAATCCTGTTTGAATCAGTTGGTGCAATTGTTATTTCTGTATCATAACAAGTAACCATAGGTTCTTGAAAACGAATCGAAGAACTTCTAATATTTCTTGAATCCTTCCTGTCTTTTGATTTTGATTGTTTTGGATACTTCTTTTCTTCAGGATTTACAGGTACATAACAATACGAATGTGTATCGCCGAACAGGTTGTTGTTTTTAATTTTGTCATGAAGACCGTTACTTTGATTCACATCAACTATTTTTATTGAATCTGATGATTTAAAGCCTGTCTTGTTTTCAAATTTGTTACCGGCTTTTGTTCCACAGCCAGTCAATCCAAATCCCACAAGTAATGATCCCAGCATCAGTTTCGGTCGTACAAACATCCTCCAACCTCCCGATTTGTCTGCCAGATAAGCAAATAACCGGAATAAAACATGAAAAGTGTGGAATTTAATTTTTCTGGTCATGGTTATTTGGTTAGTTTGAATATTATAGGAAGTATATACCAAACATTCACGTTTACCCCATTTTGCTTCCCCGGAATAAATTTTGGTAATGATTTTACTAACCTGATAGCTTCTTTATCACACAAAGGATCGAGTAAACGCACAACTTCTACTTTCTCAATTAAACCGGTTTTAGTAATTACAAACCGACATATTACCTTACCTTGAATTCCATTCTCTTTTGCAATTTTCGGGTACTTTAAGTTTTTGGAAATATAGTCTGTAAGTTCCGTTTCACCACCCGGAAATAGTGGCTTTTGGTCTGTGAATTCAAATACTTTCTCTTCATATTCTTGAGTTACCGGAATTGTTATGTAGCAAGTAATATCAACTACAGGTTTAGATACCTTTGTTTTATTAATAGGAGTATCCGGTGAATCTGATTTTTTTTTCTGTTGTTGATTTATGTTTTGGTTCTGTGCCTGTATATGTCCTGGTACTGTCAATCCCAATCCCACAATGATCGACCCTATTAATAGTTTCGGTCGTACAAACATCCTCCAACCTCCTGATTTGTCTGCCAGATAAGCAAATAACCGAAACAAAACATGAAATGTATGGAACTTAATTCTTCTGAACATTGTTGTCTTTTTGTATTATGAATTTTATAGGTAGAGTAATATATACACTAACCGGTTTATTGTTTTGCGTTCCGGGTTTGAATTTTGGTAAGGTTTTAATTACTCTTATAGCTTCGGTATCCAATAATGGATCAATGCTTCTTACCACTTCTATATTAGTTATGGAACCATCATTATTTACCTTGAACCTGCAAATTACGTTGCCTTGAATCTTTTTTGAAATTGCTTCTTTTGGATAAATTAAATTTTCAGACAGATATTCAACTAATTTTTCTAGTCCACCTCCCGGGTAAACAGGCATTGTTTCTGATTCTAATACTACATAACAAAAAGTTAAATCATCCCTTTCTGCTGACTGAATTGAATCTTTCAAATTTACGTTTATTGAATTGGGTTTTATTGGAACCTTCTTTCCTGTTGTAGCCGGTTTTTGATTTTGAGCATGAACCTGTTCATTACTCATAAACAAAATCAACGATCCCAGCAACAATTTCGGACTGACAAATCCCCGCCAACCACCGGATTTGTCTGCCAGATAAGCAAATAACCGGAACAAAACATGAAATGAATGGAATTTGATTTTTCCTGACATTAATTTTTTGGTTTAAAAGTTATTGGAATAGTGAACCAAACAGGGATGATTTTCCCATTTTGTCTTCCGGGAGTAAATTTTGGCAAATTTTTTATCACTCTTACAGCTTCTTTGTCACATGCCGGGTTTAATGATTTTAATACCTCTACACTATCAACCGTTCCGGTTTTAGTTACCAGAAACCTGATAATTACTTTCCCCCGGATATTGGTTGCTATTGCAGATTCAGGATATTTTAAATTTTTATCGATAGATTTCAACAATTCTTTTTCACCACCCTTAAATTCAGGATATGCGTCAACTCTGATAAATGTCTTATAACAAGTCTCAAGTGTCTCAGTTTTTATAGGTTCAACTTGTTTACTTTCTGTTTTCTTTCCACATCCATTCAATCCCAATCCAAGAATTAACGAACCCAGCAAAAGTTTTGTATTGACAAATAACCTCCAGCCTCCCGATTTGTCTGCCAGATAAGCAAACAAACGGAATAAAAAATGAAATGTGTGGAATTTTATTTTTCGGGGCATAGTATCAGTTTTTAAGACTGCACAAATATAACTATTTATGAAATATATTAACGATTAAATGCAATATTTATTATTAAATAATATGATTTTCTGCAAATTTTCCAGACAATGTATTTTTTTGAATAAAATGTAAAACCAGACTTAACTTATGGAAGTATTTTTGAATCTAAAAACCTGATTTATTTTATAAAGCGATGTTTATTTGGCATCAGTTTGCCGGGAAATTACAATCACATTACGCTAACATTCAATTCGAATTAAATACATAAACAATACATAAACAATATATAAACAATACATAATAAAACTCTATATAGGGTTTTATTATGTATTGTTTTGTTGTTTGTTTAGAATTCATTATTTCCTTTTTCCGGGTTGAATGTGAGCGGAATGGGATTGTAGTATTTGAATAATTTAATGTTATTTTCGCTTTCTAGTCTTTAATTAATACATCACTATATTTTTTCAAGTACTTATTTGTTTTTCGAATGAGGATTGTTTTACTAAATTATTTTGTAATTTTGGCTCCAAAATATTTGGTATAATCTATAAATATGGAAAGTGTGGATTTTGACACCGACAAAATGATAAAATACTGGGTAGATAGTTCAGACGAGGATTTTGAAACTATGATAACTTTATTTGAAAATAGACGTTATAATTGGAGTCTGTTTATTGGACATTTAATGATTGAAAAACTACTTAAGTCTTTATATGTTAAGTTGAATAATGATTACCCTCCATATATTCATAATCTTTTGAGATTAGCCGAAAAATGCAAGTTGGATTTAAATGAGGAACAACAATTCTTTTTTGTTACTGTTACTGCATTCAATATCAATGCAAAATATGATGATTATAAAATGAGTTTTCAAAAAATATGTACACCGTAATTTACAACAGTTTGGATCGAACAACTTGAAGATCAAAGATTATGGATAAAAACATTAATAGGATTATAAAAAATTATATTAATTCAGTGTTGGAACAAGAGCCAGGATTAATTTCAGCTTTCTTATTCGGTTC
>Ga0302186_10001157_pt1 | contig 22515 bp, 23 predicted proteins | sample II_Bog_E1_2_FD_198782 | JGI IMG/M metagenome (GOLD analysis project Ga0302186, IMG submission 198782) | Peat permafrost microbial communities from Stordalen Mire near Abisko, Sweden - II_Bog_E1_1 | ecosystem: Environmental > Terrestrial > Soil > Wetlands > Peat | place: Sweden: Abisko...
TATGGATCTTAGCAAGGCAGCGAGAAGCTGTGCTTTTAAAACAAGCAAACAATGCAGAGAGAGATGGTTGAATCATTTGAATCCTTTCTTAAATAAGTATTTTTCATCGAAATTTTGAACTTTTTATAATTGGAATTTTTCTGGATTTTTCCGAACACTACTTTTTTCATTTTTAAAAATTTTAAATATGTAATATAATTTCATGAATAATTGCTATTTTTAGGGAAACATGGTCTTCCGAAGAGGACATTCAATTGCTAGAAGAGTCACTCAGCAAGAAGAAAAGTTGGTCCGAAATCTCAAAGATTTTCCCAGGAAGGACTCAACATACGGTGAAAAACCGTTTCCTGGCAGTGATGGGTAGGGAAATGTCTCTTTCTCGCACTGCAATTACAAGTCTGTTGAAGAAACAAAACCATGAAGAGTTGATTTGCGAAGTTCTCAACAAACTTCGCTCTGGATGCCCAGCTAACTTCAATGAAAAGATAGAAAAATTCAAAGAGATAAAAGATCTCAAAAGAAGCCAAAAACAAATTGGACTGAAGAGTCCCTATTTGCCTGGAAAAAGAGCCAAATTTAACCCAGAACCTGACGCGAATCTCATCAACATTGACATAAATCTCACCCAAAAAAATGATTCAACTCCAAATATGGAAAACATAGAAAACAATAATTTGATCGAAATGTTGGCCGATAACTTCAAATTTTGGAAGGAATCTGAAGAAGAAGTGGAGCAAAAGAGCTTCCTTTTTGAGGGGACAAACAATATTTTTAATGTTGACGATTTTTTCGCATAAGCGAAGAAAGGTGATCCTTCATTTTTTATCGTTAATTTTTGTAATAAATGTATAAATTTTAGGTTTTGAGTTCAGATAATAAAAACATAAAAAAATTTCTAATAATTATTGCCATTAGAAAAGTTAGTTTGAAAGAATTTTTTTCTATACAATAACATGAATTAAAATTTTTTTATTCATAGACAACATTTTTATATAAATAAATGTGGAATGATTCCCTTTTTCTCTAAAAAAAATTCAATAAAAAATGATTTAAATTTACTCATTTCTTCTATAATTGCTTTTTTTTATTATAATAGCAATTTATCAATTGCTCTATTCTATCCTATTGAATAGCGCGAATGTAAATATTAGATATCAAAGGGATCCCCAAAATCAAACCAAACCAAAAAAAGCAATTTCCAAAACTGGTTCCTTTATACTAGAGAAAAATTAATTTTATTATAATAATTTGACGATCTTTTCAAACCCGAATTTTCTTTTCAAACAAAATTAAAGGAATTTGCAAAAGCATAAACAAAGTCAAAAATGGTTTGACAAATCTGCAAACCAGAGCCTTAAAATGCTTTATTTATCTGATAATTCTTTTTATTTCTAACTAAGATTATCTCATGCAGAAACGCACTAAACAAAAATGTGTACAGTTGGGCGTTGATCGTAGAAGCCTTAGTTTCAAATAAATTACCAAAAAAATAAATAAATCTCTACTTTATATCTATTAATGGATTCCAAATAAACATGTCTAAATAAAAACTCATGAACTGGCCTATTCCATTTTCTTGCCCATTCATCCCAACCTGAGCAATTCCACCAATCCTTTAAAATTACTTCGAACTTTAATGAGAAATATTTATAAAACTTGATAAAATTGGCGATCTCCAAAACGAGTGACTTCTGCAATGAAGTTTAAATAAAATTCGAATAGAAAAACAAAAAACACAATCCAAAACCATATCATAGAATTCAACAATCTGAGAGTTCCTTCAGTGAAAGAAAGAATCTTTAAATCTAGGAAATGAGGCACCATGAATTCGCTTGCAATGATGTATTCAAGAATCTAAAATGTAAAACATTTCGAATTTTATCTTCCATAATATTATATACCAAACAAGCCAATCCTTTAATTGCCTTATTCACAGCATACCAAAGTCTAAATGGTCCTGATCTAGGATATTCAACCTCATAGCATAAAGTGGGGGCCCACAGAAAATAATTGAAATTTTTAAGATTAACATTTGCTGGGTAAGGTCCTTTTGGAATTTTTCCTTTGCTAAGGTCCTTCAAATATGCACTCCGCAAATCCCGATTTGTGGTGGTATATGAATGCATCTAAAATATTTCTTAAAAATGCTAAAACAAAAACAATACCTTCATAAAATGCACACAAGCCTGAATTATCATAAAGAGACTATGTGTGACTCCCCATCTTAGAAAATAATATTAGAGCCGAATCATTTTTTCATATACTCTCTATAAAATACAACGAAAATTGTCGCTCCAAAGATAAAACCTTGGCTTGTGTGTTGAAGTATGAATAATGCCCATGAAGGGAGACCAATAATAACAAGTTTTTGAGTGAAAAAGGACCTAGAAATATTTTTTCTTAATATTGTATTCTAATAATATATAATTTACATGTATGCCCATAAATAAAATAAAGGCCAGAAACTTATGACCATGAAAAAATCTCTTTTTGCTTGGTTAAATATTTGTGTTTCAAAAAAACTCCCTGTTTCATATGATCTGATCTAAAATTAAGTTTTTTTTACCATTGATAATTTTGAAAAAATAGAAAAATTTACGATTGGCGTCGTTATGATAAACATGATTGCCACCAATTTTCCCAAATTGACGAAACCGAGAAATGCGGAATTGTTCACATAACTATCCTCAAGAATATCGTCTAATAACGAGCTTCGATTTTTATATTCATTTTTTACGAATCTTTCTCTTTTGTATGGTTTCGATCTTGATTCCATTTGTGAGATTTGTTCAGCATTTTTATTTGTTTTTTTGTGAATTTCTTCGGCTTTTTTTAGTCTTTTCGAATTTGCTTTATCAGATTCGGAATTATTATCATTATTAATGCTGCTTTTATCATTTGAAGAAGCTTGGGATAAAATTTCTGATGATTCATTAGAGTTGTTTTTGTTTTTTGTTTGATCTTTTTCTTTGGTTTTCATGACAAGAAAGGCTTTGTTTTGAATGGAAAGTCTTATTTATATCTTAAAAAAATAACAATAAAAGAGAAAAAAATTGCTTCTTAAAGAAAATGACTTATTTTTTATAAATTTATTTTTCTAAAAAGACCAAAAAAATGAAAATTTCTATTTTATTCGCATTAATTTCCCTTGTTTTTTCTCAAAAAACCTCTTGTGATTTTGAGTTGATCATTGTGAAGAACTCAATGGGGAAATACTTGTCAAAGAGTTATAACCCCCCTCAAGTTGATTTGATTTGGTCTGGGTTAAATGACATAAAGGGATCGGTTTTAGCGACATATCTTTTATGTTTTAATAATTCAAGCGCTGCCATCATCAATCCAAAGAGTCCAAATTCAGCCAATTGTCTTCTAAATATAAATAAAACAGCTAATATGGCAGTGGAATATTCTTCGAAGCCAGATTCCTCAATTAAATCTGATATTGATACAATAGGTGATATTATTTTTCAAACAATGGCTGATTGTGAGGATATTCTTCACGTTAAAATACCTGAAAATAGTACTTTTAGTGATATTTGCAAAAACGGAATTATTGATTTTGATAAAAATTTATTATCAAATTATACGAATGAGAGAATTTTGGGGAATGATGGAAGAGAATTCTTAAACAATATTGTGATTAACTTGGAATATCAAAGAAGAAATTGCGATTTTAGAGCTATTGCGAAGCCGAATTATGATGAAAACTATGATAACTGTCAAAGCAGCAATGATTTCTTTGGATATGTGGCGGAAAATATTGAGAACTATCTTGATAAACATGATCTCATTCATTTTGTACAATATTTCAAGTTTTATTATCAAACCTCAATTAAGGCAGCCAGGCTTTGCCAAAATACACAAAGTATTAATTAATTATTTTTTTTTTTCTGAAAACAATATTTTGAGAAATAAAAATAACATTTAATTTTCTTTGGGCACTTCTCTAAGTCCTGCAATGTGAAATCCTTTAAATTCATCTAAAAAGTGAGTAAATTCTTAAAAAACATTAGTCCAATTATTGAACTTTGAATTTGGTCTTAGATAATATGGATTTATTCATTTTTCAGTTGTTTTCAATAATTTTGCTTTTAATTAAATTTGGAAAGGTTTTAAATATAAGTTTTTCTCATATAAATATATTCATATTAAATTAAATAAATCAAAAACACTATCTTTTAAAAACAAACATTAAAAACATGAGATCATTAGATATTATAAAGTAATTTTTGAGGGGGAAGGCGCAAATTTAAAAGCGATTGAATTTTCGAGGAAATTCAAAAAGAATGAAGAAAATCAAATTATCAATAAAATTTATAATCTTTTTAAATGTTTCTAAAGAAAAATATAAAAAGAAGAGGCGTTGTTAAGCCAAAACCAATAGGAATTCTTGTGTAAAAATCACTAAAATGGCGTTATAAACCCTTTTAAAGAAGGAGCCTTTTTTGAAATTAATAATTATAATTTAATTATTTTGAAAGTTTTAAATGAAGAAGAGAAAAAACATCATTTGATATTTTATTTTGCACAACACGTAATATACGCATTTTTAAATTAATGAGGTTTTCATAAATAAAAATGAAGATTTTTTTTCTTCAAATTTTATCTTTTCTGGAAAACCTCAGGCATATCTATCAAAAACTAGCTTTGATTCCAGAGGATTAATTCCAGCTGGCTTCTTTCTTTAAAAAATCCTTTTTCCATTGTATGAATAGGATTTTTGATAATTCAAAATCTATAAATTTTATAAAACCAGTTTAGATTTATAATATTAGATCATAAATTTTAGTAGTAGAAAAAATTAGACAGTAAATTTTTTTTCAAATGATTTTTCTTCTTGTCCAACTATCTTTGCAAAATTATATTAATAGAGAAAAATGATTCAGTCATATTGTTTTTTTTTTCTCATTTTTTAATAACTTGAAAAAATGAATACCTTATCACCTTCCCTATTCCATTCCCTAGTTCTAACTTTCCTCCAAGACTCTTCTTCCCAAGCTGCGTCCTTCCAGCTAATTTATCAGAAAAATATCAGTCTGCTCCAAGAGTCCCTTGGCCTCCCAAAGGAACTGCCTGCGACAGCTGAAATCCAAGTCTTTTTCCAAGCAATAAAGCCTCATGTCCGAAAGAGCTTTTTCAAAATGCCCAAAATCTTCTTGATTTGGTTGCTTTCTATTTATGAGACCTTGACAGGAAGGTCTATGGAGAATTTGGTATTTTTTTGTGATAAACAGGTCCTTAAGTCTTTAATTAGTCATCAGAAGATTGGAAAATAGTGAGCGATTATTTTCCCAAGATTGGAACCTTCAAGTTGAAGTTCAAGCTGTTCAGTTATCTCAAGTCAGGACTTCAATCAAAACTTTGGAGTGCGAGACAAGACGATCTTTTAAGACTTTCTATTAGGTATTTATTTTTTTTGATTTTTCGTGAAATGAAATTCATTAAAAAATTGGTAAAAAGAAAATTATATCCTGAATTCTTCAACGGGTTTCAAACCACAGTCAGTTGGTCTAAGGTTTCCTTTGAATTCAGCAAGGGATTAGATAAGCTATTGCTTTTAAAGACTGATAAGCAATGCAAGGAACGATGGTTCAATCATTTGAGCCCTTTTTTGAACAAGTAATTCTCAATAATATAGACTAAAAAAATTAAAAAAACCTTTTATTTACTTAGAAACTCTTGGACTCTTGAGGAAGATGTGAGGCTTTTGATAGAATGTCAGGAAAATCCTAAGATATGGGCCAAAATCTCAAGGAAATTCAAGGGAAGGACCCAACATCAAATAAAAAACAGAGTCATCCTCATTTTAAGCAAGGAATTATCTCTTGCAAAAGAAAAAATCAGAGAATTTATCAAGAAAAATTGCCTATATGGTCCAATTGCTATAGCTTTGGACGCTTTGAAGTCTAGAATGAATGTTGATGAAAAAAACACTGAGATATCAGGAAATACACAGGAAAATTCAAGTTTCCTTTGTGATGTTGATTTTGATGTGGAAGAATTCATCAATTTAAATTCTCATGAGAAATTTATAGATTTCTAATAAATATGAACTCATTTATTATTTATAATGAGGGCTTTCATATGTTTAAAAGCCCTCGTCTCTTGAAAATGAGTCGAAAATTATCTTAATTTATTATGAAAAATATAATTAATTTCGAATGAAGTTTTTTTAAAAGAAGTTTTTGTTCAAAAATTATTAGATTTTCATATAAATTTTTTTTTTTTTTTTGTGTATTTAAAAAAAAAAAACTTGATAAATATAAAAAATTAAATTTTCATGTTTCTATCAGATTTTCTTTTTTATTTATAAGAACGAAAGTCTTAAGTATTTTCCTCTTGACTCCTCATTCCTTTATTTTTCCTTTCACAATGCTTTGGATTTCCTGAGACTTGACTTCAATCTGCCTAAATACATCGAAATATTCCTTCTTTTCTTTCTTGATATCACTTTCCAATGCTTCTTTCTCCAACTCCTTTAATTTGACCTCTCCACTTTTCTTCTCCACCTCATTTTGCCATCTCAAGGCATTTTCTTTTTCTTTGGCCACATCTTTATTGATATCTTCTTTTTCCTTCATCAAAGTTTGGATTTCACAATTCTTTTTTTCCAAAGCTCTAAACATTTCTACTCCTTTTTCTTTTTCTGTTGCAAGTTCGCTTTTCACTCCTTGCAATTGCTTCAAAGAACTTTCAGCCTTTTCCTTCTCATTTGAAATGTCCTTTTCCCAAAATTCCTTCACTTTTGCGAATTCATTGATCTCGAGGTTCTTTTTTTCCATTTCCTTCAATGCTGCAATATTCCTTTCCTTTTCCTGGGAAACATCTTTCTCAGTGTTTTGAAGTTCTTTCAAAAAGCCAATGTTTCTTTCCTTTTCTTTTGTAAGTTCCAACATGGCTTCTTCTCTTTCCTTCTTCATCTGATCGAAATTCTTCACAGCCTCAACCCTCTCCTGTTGTTCTTTATTAACTTCATCAAACAAACGAGCACTTTCCTTAGTCTTTTCATCCAAATCAACTTGTTTCTTATCCATTTGATCCAAAAGTTCCTTATATCTATCCTTTTCTGTCTTGAGCTCATTCTTCAATTTCTCATTATCTTCGAGAGCAGTGGAGACTTCTGATTTTTTCTGATTAATTTCCTTCATGAAGTTCAAATTGAAAATATTCATCGATTGATTGGCTTCATGAGCTTTTTTCTCGCTTTTTTCCTTCTCATCCATAATAGTTTTCAATTCTGCAGACACTCTTTCCAATTCCTTTTGAGTTCTAGCATGTTTCTCTTGTTCAGTGTTGATTTGTTCCTTATATTCTTGAATATCCTTCTCCAACATCATGATGTCATTGTTTTTCTTATCGATTGTCTCTTGCAAAGTCTTTTTCTCAGCTCTTTCTTTGGAATTTTCGCCCTGGAATTTCTCGATTTCCTTCAAATAATGATCATTTTGTTTGTTCTCATTTCGAAGATCTTGACTAATCGAATCTTTCTCCTTGATGGTCTTTACAATCTCCCCATCTCTTTTCTCGATTTCCTTCATGATTTCTATAGTTCTTTCTTTTTCTTTGATGATTTCTTTCTCTTTCTCCTCGATTTGGCTCAATATTCCAATGGTTCTTTCCTTTTCGCTCATGAAATCCACTTGCAGCTTCTCTTTTTCTGTTGAAATTTTATGATTTTCTTCTTCTCTTTTAATTATTTCCTTAGTAGATTCTGATAATTTGGTCTTGAGCTCATTGATTTCAGCCAGCAATTTCTCCACTTCTTTGTTCTGAGTATCCAGTCCGAATTGTCTTTTTTCAATCTCCACCTTTAATTCCTGATGTTTTGACTTCTCAGCTCGATTCTCATCTAAAAGCTTTCTATTTTCAGCCAATACATTGTTCATTTCCTCAGTTTTCTTAGACATTTCTGCCAAGAAACGGTCATTGAATCCTTTCAACATATCAATGTTCTTTTCTTTCTCTTGTGACAATTCTTTCATCGCACTTTCCTTTTCTTTTCGTAGATTCTCAAAATCTGCATCTCTTCTACCCATTTGATCAAGGAGCTTCGCCTTCTCCTCTGATCCTTTATTGGTCTCCTGTCGCGCGTTCTCATAAATGATTGTCTTATGAGTCAATTCAATATCCTTTTTCTCCAATGCGATCTCCATATCCTTTAACTTCTCTTTCAAAGAATTGATTTCTGCAGTTAGAACTTTCTCATTTGTCACCAAATTGTTGATTTCAACTTTTCGATCTTCCAATTGCTTAATCAAAGTGTTGTTTTCTTCCTGTTCTTTTGACAAAGTTGCTTGCAAATTTTGCTTGTCCTGTTTCAACTCATGGATCTCTTTATCTTTGGCATCCAATTCTTTGGCAAAATCTCTGGTTTCTTTGTTCTTGTAAATGAATTCTAACTCAACCAGCACTTCTCCTCCCTTTTCATTCTTTTTCTTCCCATAGAAGATCGGCAACCATTGCGTTTGCTTCGTCTTCAAAGCATTCACACTAATAACAAATGAAGCCTCACCCACAAAATCATCAGCCTTCAAATCCTCTTTATCCCATACTTGCAACTCGAAGAAGTCACCTTCCTTGGCTGAAAACTCAAATCGCTCATCCCATTCGGGAACCTTGCCTGCCTTTGTTTTAACAGTGGTTTTTTGCTCCATTTTGCCGATTTTTATCACGACGTAAGGGTCCATTTTGCCCATAAGTTCGGTGTCGTGGGTCAAGCTGGCCTTTTTGACCACGACAATGAGGAAGCCGTTCTCATTTTTTTCCATGGAATTAAGGGTAGTTAAATGTCTGATTTTTATTTTTGCAATAAATTTTATTAAGAATTTTAAAGTTCAGGGCATTAAATAGGATGATGGATGAAAGTCGGATTATATCGGATTTTCTATCAAGATGTCATATTTTAATGAAATATTACAACTAATTTAGTTTGATAGTATTTTTTGGATGATAAAATGAGTGTCTTATTATTGCGTTTTTAATGAAAATTTAAAATATTTTAAATAATTTTTGAAATTTTTTTTGAATTTATTGGATTTTTTCGAAGTTTCTTCCCTCAAAATTTAATTTACGAGGAATTCGCAATTGGAAAAATTTCAAAAGCATAATTAGAAATTCAAATCCTAATTTTAATACTCGAATCTAAAATCCTCAACCCTCATTTATAAAAATCATGCTTTCAGGGTTCCTCTTCCGTAAGGCATCTTGTTCTATATTTACAAAAATTTCCTCTTTGAGATTTTCTACGAAGGTAGACCTTATAATGAGTGTATAATTCATTTAAAATGTATATTAATAGTATAGAGAAGAATCTGATACTTTCGGCCCAATTAATGTTCCAGCTGACAAATATTGGGGCGCACAAACCCAAAGATCCTTGAAAAACTTTGACATTGGGGGTGAAACTGAAAAAATGCCAATTCCTTTGATTAAAGCTTTCGCAATTTTGAAGAAGTGTTCAGCCAAAGTGACATAATTATATACGTTATAATAATAATATTTCTTCAAGATCAATATGACCAACAAGCTTGATAAAAAAATCGGTGAGGCAATTGTTAAAGCTGCCGATGATGTGATCAATGGCAAGCTTTTGGACAATTTCCCATTGGTGGTTTGGCAAACCGGTTCAGGCACTCAAACCAATATGAATGTAAATGAGGTTTTGGCGAATCGAGCCATTGAATATATGGGTGGTACTTTGGGAAGCAGAGGGGTAAATAAACATACTAAATTTATCTTTTTTTTTATTTATATTAATCATATTTAAGCTTGTTCATCCCAATGATCATGTAAATATGGGACAATCCTCCAATGACTCTTTCCCAACAGCAATGCACATCGCTGCTGTTTTGCATGCTCACCAATGTCTTTTACCAGGTTTGCAAGTTTTGCATAATAGTTTGCTCGCCAAATCCCAGGAGTTCAAAGATATCATAAAAATCGGCAGAACTCACACTCAAGATGCCACTCCTTTGACTTTAGGCCAGGAATTCGGTGGTTACGCCAAACAAGTTGAAAATTCCATTATCAGAATAAAGAACAAATTGGGTCACGTTGGTGAGTTGGCTGCTGGAGGCACAGCAGTTGGAACTGGATTGAACTCTTTTGAAGGGTATGGAGAAATATTGGCCGAAGAAGTTTCTAAGGAAACAGGACATCCATTCACCTCTGCACCGAATAAATTCGAGGCATTGGCCACCCATGATGCCTTGGTGGAATATCATGGCACTTTAAACACTATTGCAGTTTCCTTGATGAAGGTAATTTTTTTTAATCAAAAAATTAAATTTTTCTTTAATTTTATTTAGATTGCAAATGATATAAGATTTTTGGGTTCTGGACCACGATCTGGATTGGGAGAATTGAGTTTGCCAGAAAACGAGCCTGGATCGTCTATTATGCCCGGTAAGGTGAACCCAACTCAATGCGAAGCTATGACGATGGTATGTGCTCAAGTTATGGGTAATAATGTTGCCGTTACTGTGGGAGGATCAAATGGTCATTTCGAATTGAATGTCTTTAAGCCTTTGATTATAAAAAATGTTCTCCAATCATCAAGATTGTTAGGAGACGCTTGCGTTTCTTTCGAAAAGTGATAAAAAATTTTATTTTTTGGGTGAAATTCAAAAATTTTTTTAAAGGAATTGCGTTGTTGGAATCAAGCCGAATTTACAAAGAATCACTGAATTGTTGAATAATTCATTGATGCTTGTCACAGCATTGAACCCTTATATTGGATATGACAAAGCAGCCAAAATTGCTAAAAACGCACATAAAAAAGGATTGACTTTAAAACAATCAGCTCTGGAATTGGGGTATTTGACTGAGGAACAATTTGTAAAATGGGTGATACCTGCAGAGATGATTGGTCCGGAAAAAAGAAAAATAAATTAAAAAATGATTTTGAAAAAATTATATTAAGAGAGAGAAAAAAATTTTGAGGTTATATTTTTTTTTTTTAAAATAAATAAATAAATAAAATATATGACATTTTTTCGCTATTTATTCATTTAATAGACTTCCAAAGACTTCAAATATTCCTTTCTTTTTTCATCATATTTTTGGCAAGATTCCTTTTTAGATAATTATTTAAGTAAAATCTTGATAAAAGTGTCAAACCATATCATAAATTATTTTGATCATCAAAGAACAACTTGGACATTTTGCAATTTCTTCTCCTTTTTTAATTTGATCCTATAGAACAAAATTAAATTTTATCTCCTCTGAAAACAAAAATTACGAGATTGATCTGGAATTTGTCTCCACAAGGACAAGGATACGTAAATAATCCAGCTTCTTCGTCGAAATCCAGATCTTCTATTTCGATTTCGTCGTAAATTACATTCATTTTTAAACCTGTTTTTCGCAAAACGCAAACCAAAATTATAATTAAAATTTTTCTTTTATTATCATTTTCAAGAAGGTAAAAATATATGAATTTATATTCAAATAAGAAATAACAACGAACTTGATTTTTTATTTTTTTCTTAGTTCAAAAAAAATCAAGAAAAAAGAGTTTTTTCTGATAAAAAATGTCTCAATTGAAGCGTCAAGAAACGATCCAGCTTGAATCCCGTAAGCCTATCAACATTGAGCAAGCCAAACGTAGGATCCAACGTGAAAACACCAATATTATTCAGGATTTCATTTCCAAACAGATAAAAAACCCACAAACCAACTCTTATCTTCCAAACATTCAAAAAAGACAATATGAGGACTCTTCAATCTACGAAGGCACTCTTCAAAATAATCTCCGTTATGGAATAGGAATCCATAATTTTTCCAATCGAGATGTTTATTTCGGTTCTTGGGAATCCGATTGTTTTTCAGGCAAAGGTGTGTATATTTTTTCATCTGGGGAACGTTATCAAGGTTTATTAAAGGATGGCCATAAAAATGGTCAAGGTACTTATTATTATTTGAATGGGAATAAATATGAAGGTGAATGGCTAAATGATCAAAAGCACGGGTCTGGTTTGGCTACCTTGATTTCCTTAAATGAAACGTATGAGGGTGATTGGAAATATAACGAGAAGGCGGGACAAGGAACTTATCTATATTCTTATGGTGATAAATATATCGGCGAATGGAAATCTGACAAAAGGTGGGGAAAAGGCACATTACATTATTCATCAGGAGCTAAATACGATGGCCAATGGGAAGATGATTTGGCCCATGGGAAAGGAATTATGATCTATGCGAATAGAGATACTTATGAAGGTTTATGGTTCAAAGGAGCAAAGGAAGGCAAGGGGATTTATAAACATGTGGATGGGTCTTATTATGAAGGTGAATGGGCTAACGATGATAAGAATGGGATAGGTTATAATTTATAAAATAATTACGCAATTATTAATTAAATTTTAGGTGTTATGGTTTATGGAAATGGGGATATTTATAGTGGATCATGGTTAAGTGGGGAGAAATCAGGCAAAGGCACTTATGAATATTCAAATGGTGATGCATATATAGGCGAATGGAAGGCTGATCTGAAAGATGGAAGTGGTATATTTGAAATGGAAAATGGTGATAGATATGAAGGGGAATGGAAAGAAGGAAGGAAATATGGTTCAGGCATCTATTATTTTCAAAATGGGGATGTATATGAAGGTTATTTCATTGATGGACAAAGGAATGGAAAGGGGATTTATATTTGGGTTGACAAATCATGTTATAATGGTGATTGGGAAAAGGATCGAATGCATGGCAAAGGAGTTTATTATCCGAAAGAAGAAAATGGACCTTTTTTGGCAGGATATTTTGAAAATGATGAATTTGTTAGAGCAGAAGAAGAAAATCCTGAGGAATCTATAAAAAACTGAATTTTGAGAGAAATTTTGAAATTTTTTTGGGGGAGGAAGGGAGGGACATTTTGCTCTTCTATTTTAGTCGTTTTATTCTCGTTTTTTTTTAATTCGGTGTTTTTTTTTAATTAATTCCCTAAAGGTTATTTGCATCATTAGTGAAGAAAAAAAAAATCGAAAAAATTCAAACCACAAAACACAAAACACACTCACTCATTGAGGAAAACCATTTTCTTACTAAGAAGACATATTAATCATCAAAATAAGTAAAATCTATTTGGAAATTTTGAAAATGTTCTCAAAAAATATGCATTATGACCCCGATAATAGCGAAGTGATCCCTATAAACTTCAGGAAATATGAGGGGAATGATGACAACCCAAAGAAGGACCGGACTAAATCAGCTCGAATATGCTACAATCTGATAGTGGCATCATTCATTTTTGCTATTGCCTCCTTAATGGCATTTCTGATTCTTCTCACAATGAAATTAGATCAGCACATTCAATTCGATAACTTGATAGTTGTGATTCCATTTCTCGTGTTTTTGATGTTTGCAGCTTTGCTTTGCAATAAAATGATCGGACATCCGAGTAATAATTTCACAGGATTAGGGAAATTTTTTCTTTATTTCACACATAATACATGCTTCTTTTTTATCTTCATTTTTGTTCTGATTCTGGGGTTCAAATTGGATGACATGATATCATTGAAGTATTCCTTTATCTTTATACCATTGGATTTGATTTTTGCCATAATGTTCCTGTTCATTTGTTTTATATTTCCTGGGTTATTGGATAAAAACATCGCAATGTATCAAGAGGCTTTTATGTTGAGTTCGTATTATTTCATAACATTGATATCAGTGGTGCTTTTGACGATCAGATTAGATGAGGTTGTGCATTGGAGCTATTACAAATTATTCATCGCAGAGCTCTCTTTGATGACATTGCATGTTTGCTTAATAATCAAAAACCTTTGCAGTGTTAATAGGGGAAATTTGGAAACAGAATGTCTGAAGATATGTTTGCTGGTGGCGATGATTCTTGGGATGTTGTTTCCTTTGTTTAAATTAGATGGGATCATTGATATTAGTTGGAAATTGGCATTCATTCCACTTTATTTACTAATGATAGGGATGGCTGTTCTTAGCACCAAAAGTCTCTTAGGGTTGTATAGGAATGATGATCCTGAAAATTATTAATAAAATTTCATTGAAAAATTAGGGAAATATTTTTCTATTTAAATTTCGAGTTTTTTAAAAAATCAGAAGAAGAAATATCGAAATTATTACAATGAATGTCGCTTTTTCCAATCGATTCATCAATTTTTTAAATAAATTCAATAAATTTTCAAAAAGAAAAAAAATATTTCAATAATTTATTAAGTATACGTTGAATTAAAATGAAACGTGATGAACATGAAAACCAAAACCAATTTTTCTCTTCTGATGACATCCCCAAATCAATATACATTGCAAATTTGCCTCTTAATTTAAACACCAAACACATTTACTTTCTATTTTCCAAGGCCGGTGAAATTCAATCAATTTATCAACACGAAAGCTCCATCATAATAATTTTCGCTCGTCAAAACTCAGTTGAAATGGCCTTATTTTATGACAATTTTAAGTTTGGGCCTTCGGATGATGAAATAAATGTACAAGCCTTAAAATCAGTTGATAGAAGCAAATTTTTAACTGAAAAGATTCTATGGAAGGAAATCAATGTATCAAAAAAGAAAGATAAAAAATTTGAAGATAATCGATCTTTTGAACTTTCCTCAAGGAAATCTTCGGTTCTTTCTCTGGATAGTTTCAATGAATCTATGGATAATCTCCATACGAATCTGATAAGAAGATTTTCATCGATAATGAAAGATAATCGAGGAATTAAAGAAATAAAGGAAGAAGAAGAACTGCCTTTGATGGTTTTGAAAAATTCTGAAGATAATCAAGTCGGTTTATCTGTGATAAAAGAGGCCAACGTTCAATCTGAGAGAAATTCCCCTAGTTCAGGGGTTACGCATAAATTTTTTTCATATTCCAGAGATCTGAATAAAGAAAACGAATTTTCACTAAAATTGAACAAAATTGTGATGTCTGAGGATAGTGTAAAAAGTCCCAGTTTTGAAAACAGACGATCAACCAAGGAAAAATCCGTAAATATTAAAAAAACAATGAGTGGGTCTTGGAAAAAAACATTTTTGTCGATTCCTGAGGAAGAAAGTGAAGATAAATCAAATATCGCCACAAAACAGACAGAAAATCATACTATCGAAGAAATTTTTGTCACATTGAAAAGTGAAGTGGATATTGGACCGCAATATGCCGAAATAGATGAGGAGGTTGAACAAATTTTCCAGCCATTGAAAAATAAGAAAACTGCTATTGGAAAATATTACAAGCACGAAGACATTGTCAGAGACTTAGTTTTTAATGTGAAATATTGTGGAAATTTGTTTAAAATTTGGTTTTTCCTTTTTATTGTTTATTCTTGTTATGAGAAATTTTTTTAAGCTACTTTTTTTTGTCATAAAAACAAATTCGAGATTTTTGGAGTAAAAGTAAAATTTTGATATGAGATAAAAACTTGGTTTTTTTTCTTTATATAAAAATCATATAAAAGAAGCAAATTTTGTTTTTTTCAGAAAAAAAAATATTTATTTTAATTAAATTCATTGAATTTTTCACTTTTTTTCAAGAAAATAGTTAAAATCTGGTTTGATTTGCAACTGGAGGAATAGGAATTTCAGGTTATAATAGAAAAAAGCGATGAAAATATCAATTTCGACGTAAAGGATATAGCTACCAATTTCCTCCACATATTCCAAGGTATCATTATTTTCCATAAAGGTGAAATGCATTGTCATCATTGTAAGATCTAATTTTGAATAAAAAATACTTTAAAAGTATAAAAAAAATTAAAAATATTACAAAAGACGTAAGTTAAAGCCCAAAAAGAAAAGTAAAATATCTCAATATCCAAAAAAGTTATTTCAATGTTCTTGTTCAAACTTTTTCTCTTTATCACATTCATCAAAAACACAGTAATGGAACCAAAAAAGAAAATGCTCAAATAGTATAAATTCAAGATTATTTTTTCTATTTTCCCAAAAATCAAAGAAAAAAAGAGGCACTTTTTTTAATAAATAAAATCAAGAAATCTTTACGTCTTTTAATCCAAGCGTCTTTGGCTAAAATGCTTTGTTCATCCACTCCCATTCCAAATAACCCCAAGAAACATAAGGCTAAGAATCCAAATCCCATATTAATTTGTAGTAAATAATAATGTTTTCTGCTTTCCGGCACTGAGAATCTCTGCTTGGAATAATGATAATATCTAAAGAATGTGAAGCCTGCTAAAATCATTGAGATCACCGAACCGACCTTAAAAAAAAAAGGATGTTCTTTTGGCATTATTTCCAAATCACATTCTTGACAAAACCCAATTTCCATGATTTTTTGCCACTGATAAGCAGCTGAGAGTGCAGTTGACACAAATAATGTGAAAAAATTAATTATGCTAAATGCCAATGGAATATATCTTTCCTTTGGTCGAGTTTCAGAGAACTTTTGCTGGGATTGCGGGTCTATATCTCGCAGCCCATTTACACTATTGAGCTCCCATCCACGCAAAAATACTCCTTCTTCATTATCAAAATCATGTTCGGAGGGATTTTTTTGAGAATCTGGATCGGGGGTCTTAATCCATTTAAGATCTTGAGAATTGGAGGATCTCAAGGTGAAGGGGATCTTGTTTTCTTTGAATGAGTTTTTCAGATACTTAAAGAAGGACCTATGGAATTTTTTTTCAAGTAAAGTTTTTGGAAATTATTTAATAATTACATTCTTTTTGAAGAATAATGTTTTTAAAAAAAAGATTTTTTTTCTAGATAAATTTCATTTTTTTTAAGTTGTTAATTTCTTTAAGAGAAACAATAAAATGTTCAATTATAAGTTCACCACTCCCCTTCAGGATGAATTATTTTCATGCACTTGTTAATAGCAGGCAAATATTCGAACTCTGATAATTTGGCCCTCATATGATCCACTGCCAAAATCACTTGTTCCCCAGCATAATTCTCCAAGCCTTTATCATTATTGCTTTCTACTGAAGAGAGCACTACATCTCTTGGATCCAAATTATAAGACCCTTTGGAAAAATGGGTCAGAACTGTTCTCCAAGCATTCATATTTCTCCCAGTTTTAATGGCTTCAATTATTGTGCTATGACGAGAAGCAGTGTCCTTTTGCAAAAAGGTTGCCTCATGAATAAGAATGGTTGCATTTTTCCCTTCTCTAATCAAGTCTTCGCAATATTTTGTATCGCCAGAATAAACGATTTTTGCTGCATTTTTATGTTTAACAATCAAAGCATGGGAATCTTGACAATGAGGTGTGCTTATGGTATGAAATGAAAGATCTATTGAATGAAGGAATTGTTGAAAAATCTTGAGATTCAAAAAGCAAGTTTCTAAAAACGTCCCCAAAATACTTTTTAATTCAGGTTGAAGAAAGAACTCATCCATAGTTAATTCGTCTGCTTCAAGGGTTTGTTTAGTTAAAATTGAAGAGTTGTAATTTTGAGGTTGATTGCCCACAAAACTTAAGTGAGAGGTTAAGACATAACAAACCCCATCCTTTATTTCTTCATTAAGAGTATTGAATTCCTCAAGAGAAGGCAATAGATTTGGAGGAACCACCAAAAAAACCTTATGATTCTCAATGTTTTTGCTCATTTTTTTGAGGATTTTGTTTCTTTCTAGCAAAATTTCTGTTATCCCCATGCAATGATCAAGATGGAAATGTGAAATATAAATTATTTTGAGATTAAGCAACACCCCATCGATTTTTTCAGAGCCAAAATGAGAAAGTAACTGAAAGTATGTTCCTTCACCACAATCCATCAACATTCCGAAACTTGGCATATTCACAAAAATTGAAGAAACGTTTCTAACATTGGTAGGTTGACTTGAATTAGTCCCCAAAAACACTATTTCTGGATCAAAGCTGTCAACTTTTGGCTTATATTGGCATTTTACTGCTTGATAGATCTGATACTGAGTGATAAAATCGGCTTTTGCTTGAAATGAAAAATTTCCATGAGGTTTATTATTTAATACTGATTTGATTAAAGTTCCATTTTGTTGGATTTCAAAAAAGTTATGATGGTCAACAAAAATTGATTTGGGAACTAATTTTCTTATTTTTAAAAGTCTACTTTCATTTTCACCATAAAGATTATTTGGAGGTTTTAATAAAGGGAAATGTTCAGGAAAATATTTTTGAAGAGTTGTGACTAAACCTAATGAAGGCAGCTTTTGTCGAAATTGTTCGAAGTTTTTATGAAAGTTGGTTTGTTGAGCCTCCATGCAACAAAAAACGTGAACACAATCTTTTTTGAATTTATTGAGCCAAATTTGATATTCTTCCTGTTCAAGAATCGATAAAGGAATTATATGTATTATAAACCTCAATGGGTTGTTATTTTCATTACATTGAAGAAAACTTGGATTATTGATGATTTGTTTCATTACAGAAATATTGGGGCAATCGATCAGGATAAAAGACCATTCATCCATTTTAAAAGTAGGAGCGATTTGGTCTAAGGTTAATTTTTGACCGTTTTTCAAGGTGATCATCTTGTTATCGACCAAATTTTTAATATCTTCATATTTGAGATCATAGCGTTTCATATCTTGATTCTTTATTTTGGGAATGTATTGATTTTGTTTAAATTGACAAATGTAGGATATTATTTGCTTATGGATTTTGCTTTCAGAATCGGTGAAAATCACTGGAATGAAATTAGCATTACCATCGGAAAAATGTTTGAACTCTTGATTTATGTAAAGAGAGGCATCATTGATAGATTCCTTTTTGAGCTTATTCATAGATTCAAAATTGCTTAAAATTTCCTTTAAATTATATCTAGAATTCAATTTTATTAGTTCATTAGGATCTCTGATTCCTAACAAGCTCCTTTTCATTTTTTGGTCATTTTCCATTTTAGAACAGAAATCATAACTACTATACTTAAAGGAATGAACTCCTAAATAAAATCTTCTTTTGAACAAAAATTCACTCATATTAGGGGGACCATAGATCTTTGTTTGGTGGTTGAAATGTTTTAAAGACATTGATGAAATAAAACCAAGAAAACCATTCATATTAGCTGATGAGAGACTCGTGAAAAAAATCAAAGATGTTGATTTAAAATTCATCCCTTTTGCCTTAAAGATTCGTTGGTACATTGGTGGCATATTAAAAATATAATTTTTGTTCCGAAGCCAAAGAATCAAATATGGAATCTCCTGGTTCGGATGGATGTAGGAAATCGTGAGAAAGGCTCTCATAAAATTGGATATTTTTTCATTTTTATTTGAATTTTTTCAAAATTTTAGACAAATTTATTTTATAAAGCATTTTTTTCTTTATTTTAATCACGTATAAACAAAAATCAAACAAGGGTGGCAATATTTCTCATACTGATGTTTTCTCTACTATTAAGTGTCATACTTGGTAGTTCTCTATTAAGGATTCGAAGTTCGATCAATGCTAATTCATTTTTTTCATTGATGTAGTTGGGGTCCAAATTTTCACTTTTTTGTCCATCAATGCTAATTTTTTCCATGGTCTGGTTCAGACCATGTTGATTTGATTGATAATTTCGGATTTGTTTTTCAACGATTTGATCAAATTTGAAATACTTTTTCTTTTTCTTGAAAAGACAGCAAAAGAAAAAATTTTCTATGAAATGCCTGAATGAAAAAAAAAAATTTAATTAAAAAAATGTGAAATATGAAAATGGTATTCTAAAAAAAATATGATAAGAGATATCTAAAGGAAATTTTACTTTTTAAATGGATTTCCGCTTCTAAGACGCCACATTTTTTTCAATTGTTCGTTTGTTGTTTGATTTGAAAATATCAAATATGTGTGATAAAAAAACAAGGCACCAATAAACAAAAAAAACAGAAAGGAATATATCCCCAAAAACAATGAAAGAGGATATTGTTTTAAAACATCAACAAATGCTCTATTGGTGTCATCTTCATTGCTTGTTTTTGGATTTACTTTTAAGCTTAATAATGCAAAAGCAGTTGAAAATATGAATATGCAATAGGCAGAACTTGATCCCAAAAAAGCATAAAAATAACTAAATTAGATTCTTGATGAACTTATTACAAAGTAAATTTTAAGATAAAAACTGATAGTTTCTTTTTCCAATGCATGTTCCCACCCAGGGACAATGATGATCGAATTTTTCAACGCAATTGTTACAATCTGCACAATGGGATGATCTAGGTGGTCTATATACTGAGCCTTTAATTCGGCAAATGTAAAATTAAGATGAATAAAAAATAATACAAGTATTGCAAAACTTCATTCTTAAAAAATGCGAATTTACTACCATGTCATTCCGAATAGTTTTATATTGTCGGAGGAAAAAGGGCAAGGAGGTGAAATTGTGATCTTTCGTGAAAACATACAAATTCTAAATAAATTAAGATTATGATGCTTTATTAAATGGATACATTTTTGGGGATGATTCCGGGATCTGTGCAAGAAACCTTCATCAGGAAAAAATTGCTTATAATTTGTAAGAGAATTCCTGGAAGCAGGATCAGATAATTGTAATTTTCCCAAAAAAACTATTTTTATTTTCAATAAAGATGGTTAATAATGTGATGGTTGATGGGGTGGAGGAGTATTACTCTTAAAATAAAATAATAAGTGAGAAATCCGGGAACATTCACAAGGAAAAGCGTTAGATATACTCGGCCAACTTCTGATCTTTTGCAAATTTTAAAAAAATCTAAGAAAAAATTATCAACCCTTGAACTAATTTTCCGTGGAAATGAAATTTGTTATAGGATTTCATCACTTGGTAATATCTCAAGAAGTGATTACTTGACTGTCTATCATGGAATGGTAGCATCTTTAAAAGTTTAGAAAAAAATTGTTTATTTATTTATGCAATGATTTTTTTTTCTTTTATTTAAAAATTAGCAAATTAAGACATTTCTTCTTTACTGCATTGTTTCTCCTGGTTAATTCAAAATTTTTTTTTTAAAATTTGCAAAATTTTATTCAACACAGGTCTTTTTACAGCAAAACTTTGGAGAGGAAAAAATAAAATGAGTTTAATCAAAAACACACAATTTGACGAATATTTTAAATTCATGCTTTTTCAATGATTTTTTTGTTATTAACGATTTTTTTTCTAGGTTTAATTATTAAATTTTAAATAATAGCTCGATTCAAATTAATTTCTTCTAACACATCAAAAAACAAAGCCTTTCTTAGTTTGGCCATCTCAATGAACACTCATTTCATCTATTCGAACAACGAGGTCTTTTTAAAAAAACCTGAACGACCCTCATAATTTTATGGTATTTAGTATAATGCTCATGGATCAAAAGTGCCCAATTACAATCCAAATTTTTCTTTCCTAAATTCCAGAGCCTTTGGGACCGAGATTTCGAATTATGAACAGAACCAATTCCAAGTTCCTCAAGAAACCGTAAAAACCTATGTAAAAAATTTTATGAGAACATCTTTATTGACTCTTTGAAAAAATAGAAAAAAAGCAATAGTTTTGTTCAGAAAAACTCAATGAAGGCAACGAATTTTCCGAAAAGGTCTATCAAAAACACAAACACATCATTTTTGCTGGAAAAAGAAGCCCCAAAACGTCTTGAGTTCAATAAAATCGAGGTAGAATTTGAAAATCAGGAGAACATCGAAGAAGAATGTGATAAATCTGATCACATGTTGGGCCCATACGTGAAGGAGATCTTCAATTATGTTCGAGACAACGAGGTTTAAAAAACACATGATTTTTTCTTAATTTAATACTTAGTCCAAATTCACCCCGAAATACAATTACATTACCACAGTTCAGAAGGACATCAATGAGAAAATGAGGGCGATTCTGATAGATTGGTTAGTTGATGTCCATTTGAAATTCAAGTTGCTTCCAGAAACTCTCTTTCTCACAGTCAACATCATAGATAGATATTTGGAAAAAAATGCAATCATGAGACAAAAACTACAATTAGTTGGTGTTGCTGCTATGCTAATCGCCTGCAAATATGAGGAGATCTACGCACCAGAAATCAAGGATTTCGTTTATGTCACCGACAAAGCTTACACAAAAGAAGACATCTTGTTTATGGAAGGGACAATTTTAAGCGTTTTAGATTTTAATTTAACTTTTACCTCTTCTTTTCGATTCATGGAACGATATGCACATTTGAGCAACTTTGATGAAAAAATGGTAACTTTAGCTAGATATTTATTGGAGATGTCGTTGGTTGAATATAAGATGTTGAAATATCCATTAAGTAATTTGGCGAGCTCAGCCGTGTATTTGGTGAATAAGATTAGAAAAAGAGAGGCTTGGAACGATGTTATGATCAGAAACACGAGATATCAGGAGTCTCAAATTAGACAATGTGCCAAGGATCTATGTCTATTGCTGCAAAATATAGAGAAATCTAATCTTCAAGCAGTTCGAAAGAAATTTTCTGCACCGAGATTTTTTGAAGTGGCAAAGATTAAATTGGAAAGCTATTAGAAATAGAAACTAATTTATTATGTTTTTTCTTTTGTTTTGGGAATTATGATATTTTTTATTTTGAATCGAATTATCTAATTAAAAAGAAAAACTTTTTCTTTAGAGAAAAAAATTAAAATAAAAAACTA
>Ga0302186_10001158_pt1 | contig 22508 bp, 14 predicted proteins | sample II_Bog_E1_2_FD_198782 | JGI IMG/M metagenome (GOLD analysis project Ga0302186, IMG submission 198782) | Peat permafrost microbial communities from Stordalen Mire near Abisko, Sweden - II_Bog_E1_1 | ecosystem: Environmental > Terrestrial > Soil > Wetlands > Peat | place: Sweden: Abisko...
TGAAATATTTTTGGAAATTATTTAAATTTTGAAAACTTTGAAAATTTTTTTTTTTTAAAAATTCATTTTAATAAATTTGAAAATTTCATTCTTAATTATTCAAGCAATTCAAAAAATTAAATATTTTTATAGCAAAATTTAAAAAAATTGTCAAACAGAATTTTGTTTTTTTTAATTAAAATGTTCTTGTGTTATTATTAAAGTAATCTATTTATAAATTTTAGCTTAAGCAACACACACTCCATGTCCGTTGAAATTATCTTCACATTGGTATCCATCACAACAGCTATTTCCACTGTTTCCGTCGCATGCTTGTCCGACTTTAGCGCATAAAGTGGTGTTGACTTTCACGCAAACGCCATGTCCATTGAAATTGTCTTCACATTCATATCCTGGGCAACAGAAGAAAGCATTTTCAGTTGTTCCACCGCATGCTTGTCCAGCTCCACTGCACACAAAGTTGCTGGTGGTATGCACCGCAACACAAACTCCATGACCATTGAAGTTATCCTCGCATTCAGATCCAGGACAACAGAACATTCCATCTTCATTAGCGCCTGCACAAGCTTTACCGACGCCTGCGCAAACGAAATTTTCAGTTTCGTGAACTGCCAAGTTTTCTTCATCATTTCCAACACAAACACCTGGATTGTCTTCACAAGAGAGACTTCCACAACATGGGTGCTTGGTATCACAAGATTGACCTCTGGATGAACAAACTGCATTGCCAACACAAACACCAAAACCGCCAAAATTATCCTCACAGGAGAGGCCTGAGCAACAGGACTTGCCACTGGTGCCTCCGCATTTGTTTCCTTGATTGGCGCAAAGACTGGCTGCCAAGTTTTCTTCATCATTTCCGATACAAACGCCTGGATTGTCTTCACATGAGAGACTTCCACAACATGGATGATCGCTATCACAAGATTCCCCTCTGGATGAACAGAGAGTATTGCCAATGCAAACGCCATAACCGCCAAAATCATCCTCACAGCTGAGCCCTGAACAACATGATTGTCCGCTGTTGCCTCCACATTTGTTGCCTCTAGAGGCACAAAGAGAGGATCCAAGGAATGAATCGATGGTGGATGCTGAAAGGAGGGCGGCTCCGAAAAGGACCAAAATGATTAGAGATTTCATAACGAATTTGTCAAATATGAAAATGAATAAATTTTATTTTTATGAAAGAAAACAAAAACCGGAATGTATTTATATTAGCAGAAAAATCTTTAATTAATTTTATTGCGATTTCGTCAAGAAGCTCATTTAACGATCGAAAATAAAATTTATTCAGTTTATTTCTTGCTTTTTTTAATGAGAAAAATTATAAATATTTTTTCAATCGTTAAAAATTTTCATTTCTAATTTTATCAGGAAAAGACCTTTTTAAAAAGAAAAGAGTTCAAGAGAAAGAATAAAAACAGAGAAATAAATTCTTAACATGCATGGAAACAAAACAAAATAAAAACAAACTAGGATTCAATGAATATGTATTACAACATATTTTCAATAAAGTTTTTTGAGATATTGAAACAATGATGGTTTAATTTTCTTTTTGTTTTTAGTTCTTCGTAAATTATAGTTTTATTTGAAACATATTTTTTTTTAAAAAAACAAAGCAAGAACACTCAATAAATTGATTTGATTCATTTTTATGACAAATTTATAGAAAAAACTATTTTTTATCAATTTTAAATTTTTTTGATTTTGTTTGAAGATTTTTTTTTTTAATAAAAGTTTTTTTAGATCTGATTTGTTCTCATAAAAAAATAAATATATGTTATTATGCAAAAAGGTTTAATTAATCAAATTTTCTCCATTTGAGAAATTTGACAAGAACTTTTTTCCATCCTTTTCTGCCTTTTCTCTGGTGATGTTTCTTTTTATGATGTCTTTTGCCATTTTTTTTGTTAAATTGATGAAAGAGCTCTTCGATTTCGTTCAAATATGCAAGTGAGCAATCAGCATGAACATTACTTTTTCCAAGGTTGGTGATGCTGACTTCGGCTTCTCCTGAGGCAGTAATAGCCAATGAATCTCCATTTTTAACCGAAATTTGTAATCCAGAATCAGGCAAGGTTTGCCCATTCAAAGATCCTTGTCCAGAAAGCATTTTTCCGCTCAAAACATCAGTGGTATCAGTGGTAGTCAAAGAGCAAGCGGCAGACACCTCCCATAGCAAAGGATTAGAAATTGATTGAGCGACATTTGGCTCGAAGTCATAATGACCGAGATCTTTTAATTTCCCGAGCAAATAGGCCACCATTTGGACAATTTTCTCATCAGTTAAACTAATTTCTTTAGCGAGTCCGCATTGAGCGTGAACGGTGTTGGCACCGATGTTGGTGATTTCCACTCCGGCTTCTGCTGAGGCTGTGATAGCCAAAGTGTCACCATTTTTGACAGTCAATGATAAACCACCAGCTGGAACATCTTGGCCGTTAAGAGAACCACTGCCAGCAGTCATAACTCCTTTGATAACATCACTAGCATCGGTGAGTGTCAATGCACAAGAAGCAGAAATAGACCAGAACAATGGGTTGTTGATGGTTTGAGGAGTATTTGGAAGAAAGTCGAAAGTACCCAAATCAGTCAAACCACCCTTTAAGATATCACCAAAGGATTTTAGAATTGTGTAGTGGGATTTCAAGGAATGGGCCAAATCACAATCAGCATGAACGTTGTTGGCGCCTTGATTTAAGATTGAAACTTCAGAACCAGAACTGCTTTGAATAGTTATAACATCACCATTTTTGACGGTGAAACTGATACCAGCTGCAGGGACTGATTGACCATTAACACTGCCAGAGCCTGAAACCATTTTTCCGAACAAGGCATCAGTGGCATCGGTTGAGGTGATTGTGCATTTTAAGGTCAAATCAATTCCAATTGGGTTAGGAATGCTTTTTGCAGCTTGCGGTTGGAAGTCAAATGAAAGGAATGAATTGGGGGTGGCCTTTAAAGTTGTAGTTGCCAAGTCACAATCGGCATGAACTAAATTAGATCCTTGATTTGTAATTTGAATTTCAGAGCTTGCGGTGCTTCCAATGGTGAAGACATCACCATTCTTAACAGTAAAGGAAATTCCAGCTCCTGGAACAGTTTGACCATTCACAGTGCCGCTTCCCGAAAGCATTTTTCCGAACATGACATCAGAAGCATCAGTTGAACTAATTGTGCATTTCAAGTTGATATCTGATCCCAATGGGTTAGGAATGCTCTGAGGAGTGTTAGATTGGAAGTCAAATGAGAGGAATGAGTTTGGTTCTGGTTGGGAGAGAGCTAGGTCGCAATCGGCATGAACTAAGCTGGATCCTTGATTGGTTATTTGGATTTCAGAGCCTGCGTTGCTGCCAATGGAGAAGACATCCCCATTCTTAACAGTAAAGGAAATTCCAGCTGCTGGGACAGTTTGACCATTCACAGTTCCGCTTCCTGAAATCATTTTTCCAAACATGACATCAGAAGCATCAGTGGAAGTTATAGTGCATTTCAAGTTGATATCTGATCCCAATGGATTAGGAATGCTCTGAGGAGTGTTAGATTGGAAGTCAAATGAGAGGAATGAGTTTGGTTCTGGTTGGGAGAGAGCTAGGTCGCAATCGGCATGAACTAAGCTGGATCCTTGATTGGTTATTTGGATTTCAGATCCTGCGTTGCTACCAATGGAGAAGACATCCCCATTCTTGACATTGAAAGAAATTCCAGCTGCTGGGACAGTTTGACCATTCACAGTTCCGCTTCCTGAAATCATTTTTCCAAACATGACATCAGAAGCATCAGTTGAAGTTATAGTGCATTTCAAGTTGATATCTGATCCCAATGGGTTAGGAATGCTTTGAGCAGTGTTGGGTTGGAAGTCAAAAGAGAGAAATGAGTTTGGTTCAGGTTGGGAGAGAGCTAGGTCGCAATCGGCATGAACTAAGCTGGATCCTTGATTGGTTATTTGGATTTCAGAGCCTGCGTTGCTGCCAATGGAGAAGACATCTCCATTCTTGACATTGAAAGAAATTCCAGCTGCTGGGACAGTTTGACCATTCACAGTTCCGCTTCCTGAAATCATTTTTCCAAACATGACATCAGAAGCATCAGAGGAAGTTATGGTGCATTTCAAGTTAATATCTGCTCCCACTGGGTTAGGAATACTTTGAGGAGTGTTTGGTTGGAAGTCAAATGAGAGGAATGAGTTCAATCTTGGTTCTGGTTGGGAGAGAGCGAGATCACAATCAGCATGAACTAAGCTGGATCCTTGATTGGTTATTTGGACTTCAGAGCCTGCGTTGCTGCCAATGGAGAAGACATCACTATTCTTGACAGTGAAGGAAATACCAGCTGCTGGGACAGTTTGACCATTCACAGTTCCGCTTCCTGAAACCATTTTTCCAAACATGACATCAGAAGCATCACTGGAAGTTATAGTGCATTTCAAGTTGATATCTGCTCCCAATGGGTTGGGAATGCTTTGAGGAGTGTTAGGTTGGAAGTCAAATGAGAGGAATGAGTTTGTGCTTGCCTTTTGGAGGCCTAACGCAAGATCACAGTCAGCATGAACCAAAGTGGAGCCTTGGTTTGTGATAGAAACCTCGGAGTTAGCACTTCCTTGAAGAGTCACCACATCCGAGTTCTTCACTGAAAAGGAAATGCCTCCAGCTGAGACAGTTTGTCCGTTGACACTGCCAGTTCCTATGAAAAATCTTTAATGAATAAAAATTTATAAAATATAAACCTGAAACCATCTTTCCAACCATGACATCTGAAGCATCGGAGGATTTAATGGTGCATTTTAGAGTGATGGCTGAACCAAGAGGGTTGGGAATGCTTTGGGGAGTGTTAGGCTTGAAATCGAATGAAAGGAATGAAGCCTGAGCAACCACGAGAAAAATAAAAGCTAGAGCTATGGATCTCAACATTTGATTTTGAATTCTTTGTATTATATATAATAATATCGTTTTTGAACCTATTTATAAAAATTTGAAGATACTTTGAGAAGAATCCTTTTTATAATACAAAAAGCTAAAAAATTTGAAATTTATAATATTTTTGAATTAAAAGAACAAAATAAATTTTTTTTTAAAAACAAAACATCAAATAACAAACTATTTAAAACTTGTCATTTATCAAAAAATAATAGATTATAGTAAACCATAAATGAGCATTTAAATTTCATATCCTTTCAAAATCAGACTAGAAATGATAGAGAAAAAAAAATTTAATTAATAATTTTTTTTTATTTTTTTTTTGAATTTTCAAAGCATTTTTTAATTTTCCAAGCATTTTTTCATTTTTTCTTTTAATAACTCTATCATTTTTCAAATAACAAATCAATAAAATTTAAATGGATCCCTCTCCAGCCAAAATCCTCCAATCCCCTAATGACAAACGTCTTTACAAATCTTTGACGCTCCCGAATAAACTACAAGCTCTCTTAATCTCAGACCCTGACACCGACAAATGTTCTGCCAGTCTTTGCGTAAATGTTGGAAGCATTTTAAACCACCAAAATATCCAAGGTCTTGCTCATTTTCTTGAACACATGCTTTTCCTTGGTACAGCTAAATACCCTGATGAATCAGATTATAAAGATTATATGAGTAAAAATGCTGGGAATCCAAATGCCTATACCAGCATGACAGAAACTGTCTATTTCTTTGAATGTGCCAAAGAAGCACTTAATGGAGCCTTGGACCGTTTTAGTCAATTCTTTGTGAGTCCTTTGTTCACAGAAAGTTGCACAGAAAGAGAAATGCAAGCTGTTCATTCTGAGCATCAAAAAAATCTGCTAAGTGACCTTTGGAAAAAAACGCAAATTATTCGAAGCTCAGCAAAATCAACACATCCATACAATACATTTGCAACGGGAAATTTGGAAACTTTGAAAGTTGAAAACATAAGAGAAGAATTGTTGACATTTTATGAGAAATACTACAGTGCAAACCTTATGAAATTAGTTGTGTATGGAGTGGAACCCCTAGAGAACCTTGAAAAATGGGTCATTGAAATGTTTTCAAATGTAAAAAACAAAGATGCAGAGCTTCCGGTGATGAAAGAACTGCCTTTTGATGTGGAAAATATGGGACAATTTTGGAAAATTGTCCCATCAAAAGATGAAGACTATCTGGAGATCGTTTGGAATATCGATTATCTGTGTCCCCTTTATCGTTCAAATCCTGGAAGATATCTTAGTCATTTATTTGGTCATGAAGGCGAGAACTCTTTATTAAGTTTGTTGATTGATGAGGGCCTGGCTTTGGAGTTGTCTGCTTGGAATTCAGATGAGATCAATGCTTTTAGTCAAATTAACATATCGATTAAGCTGACTAAACAAGGACTAGCAAACCCTTTGGCAATTTTGGAATACACATTTGCCTATTTAAAAATGCTGAAGGAAAAAGGCCCACAGGAATATGTGTTCAAAGAAATAAAGAGAATGAAGGAACTGAATTTCGCGTTTAAAGAAAAAGAAAATGTGCAGAATTATGTTGTGAGTTTGAGTACATCGCTTCAAAAATTCCCAGTGGAGGATATTCTCATTTGTCATTATTTGATGGAAAACTTTGAGTTTGAAAGACTTGAGAAAACCCTAGCAAGTTTAAGACTTGACAACATGCGAGTTTATTTGCGTTCAAAAGAAGTTGCTGATGAAGCTAATTTAGAAGAACCCATATACAAAACAAAGTATGGTTTTACCAAATTTACAAAAGAAATCGAAGATATGTTCAATAATCCGAAAATATCCCCCAAAAATTCAACGAAAACATTAGGACTTCCAGTTCCCAACATTTTTTTGCCACAGACTCTCGAAGTAAACACCAAAGAAGCAACCAAATATCCTTACAAATTATTGGAAACAACACAATCTTTGACTTATTTCAAGCAAGATGACACTTTTAAAACACCAAAGGGGGCCATTAATTTGAGAATTTTACATGCAAGTCAAGGGTTTCCTTTACATTGTAGACACTTAATTTTTTCCAAAATTTGGAAAGATCTGTTCTTTAATTATCTTCGTGAGAGTCTCTACTTAGCAGGTAATTATTTCCTTTTTTTAAAAATTAATTGTTCATATTTTCTAGAAATGGCTGGAATTTATACATATATTGATTGTCATACATTTGGCATGGACATCAAAATTTCAGGTTATAGTGACTCTTTGCAAAGATGGATGAAAGAAATCATTGAAAATTTAATGAAATTTGATCCCACGAAAGAAGAAAGGAAATTTTCTTCTATTCATAATCAATTGAAATCTAGATACGAGAATTTTGATAAGGATCAGCCCTATCAAATGACAAGTTACCATACGACTTTAGCAATGCGAAAACCTGGTGGATTCGAAAATGAAGAACGCGTTCAAGTGATCAACAAAATGTCCTTTCAGGAATTCGTGAATTTGGCTCAGGAATGGTTGAAAAACATCAGATTTGAATGTTTGGCGATGGGAAATTTAGAATCTGCCATTATTAAGGAGTTGATGCCTTTTATTGAGGAAAAATTTAAAAATAAAGGAAGTCTTGTCTTGTCTAAGGAAAACAACACTCAAATCAGAGTGATCAAGTTGAGAAAAAAAAGTATGTATTTTTATGATTATAAAATAAAGGAACCAAAACAGAATAATTCTGATGTCTGTATAATTTTCATGGCAAAAGTTCATCCTAAAGCGAAAATTATGAACATGCTCCTTGAAAATTATCTCAATTCTCCATATTTTGCTGAAATAAGAACTAAACAACAAGTGGGTTATATTGTATGGTCGATGTATGATGAAGATAGAGGAGTGAATTATCTGTCTTTAACAGTTCAATCAAATCGATATCCATCTCATTATTCAGCCATAAAGATCATGGAATTCTTGGACTCAATGAAAGATAAGATCCTAAACATCGATAATGACGAATTCCAAACCTATAAAAATTCGATAATGAATATTATCAAAGAAAAGGATTTAAATTTGAAAAAAGAAGTAGATCGACATTGGTTTGAGATGGCCACCCACCAATACATTTTCGATAGGAAAGAAAAGGAAGCTGATATTCTCACTGGATTAACGAAAGAAGAATTTCTTGCATTTGTGAAAAATGTCATCTGGGAGGAACCCAGAATTTTGGAAATTCATTCGGTTTGCGAAAGCCACAAAGAGGAAGATAAAAAGATAAAAGAGGAGAGAAAGGTGAAAAATGAGAATTTAAAGGAAATTGAGACCTTGAAAATTTTCCAAAGCACCATGCCGTTACATCCTGACTATTTTTCCTATTTCGGAGGAATATAATTTGAATAGAAAAAAAAATAAATTAAGAACTAAATGGTAAAAAAAATTAAAAAACTTGAATTTTTTTAAAAATTTTATCAACCATTTAATTCACAAAAATCAAAAAAACTTCAATTGCATTTAAAAGATCAGAAATAAACAATAAAAATAGAACAAAATTTAAATTTCAAATAATTACAACCAAAGCAATTGGCAAAAGCCGATTTTTTTAATTTTTTAAAAAATAATAGAAAATTTTTTTGAATTTATACATTGCCGTTGATTATTTTGAAATATTTAAACATATTTTAATAAATTAATTTTTTGTTTTATTCAAATTATTTTCTTTATTTCTCATTTTTTTTTTCATTTCTTAGAACGAAATTTATTATTCAAAAACTATCTGTGGGTTGCCAGGTAAGGCCGCACCGATGGCGATTGCATAAGCTTTATTATTCCATTGTGCAGCTTCCTCAGTATCAACAATCTGATTAAAAATAAAAACTTATGAATTCTTTTCAATATTTAATTTTAATTTTACCTCAATGACATCAACTTTGATTTGTCTGGCAATAAACTCCTTTTGACTTGTTAAGAACTCTTTTTCTTTAAATAATTGGGTGGTATTTAGGATTTCCTTATCTCCTTTGGTTTTGATTTCTTCCTACAATTTTTTCTAAATAAAAAATCATATAATAAAAAAAAAAAAACCAAAATCCATGATCCAAATTGCAATGACTTCTTCATAAGCTCTCCTGTGACTTTAGTTCTGACTACTTGTTTCCAATCATCCACAATCATAAACTTGTCGTTAAAAGCTGAACCGGCAAACAAGTCGAGCACAAACTTTTGCCAATCAGCATAGTGATTCGCAACGAAAATTTTCGCAGTCACCTTTTTGACTTCTTTTTCTTCAACTTTGGCATCCTTTCCTTTCTTTTTGTTCGCCTTAGATTTGTCAAATGCTAATCTGATATTTCTTATAACTTGTTTCAAGTAAGCATTCTTTTTAATGTATTCCATATTGATAGCACCTTTATCAATCTATTTCATAAAATCTTAACTAGATTTTTATATATATTAAAAATCAACCTTTGGTAATCTATGAAGAGAAATATATTTTGGAGCATTCGAGTCCTTTGGTAATATATCAAACACCAAATCTCGATACATAATCTCACAAAAATGAGGAGCAATCGGGTACAACAATAACAATTGATATTCCAAGTATTTTGCCACTAAATCTTTTCTTAGACCTGCATTGCCACATTGAAACTTATAGTCATCTTTAATAGCCTGGAACTCGAAAAAGCCCCATTTCAACACATCTCTATATCTCATCGCCTCATAACTCTCAAGAGTTTGGATTGTCAAATGCATTATTTCATTTGCGAAAGTGTTATCGAAAAACTCAATGTTCTCATCCAAAGACTTTTCTCTGAAACCTGAAAAATTTTTAACAGCATCTTTGGCCCACATTTCCAATGTTGAAAGTTGCAAAATCGAACTATCCACATTTTCCAAAGTGAAATTGGCATCATCCAATGTATCTCCGGCAGCGGCCAAAGCAATTCTAGTGGCGTCTGCCCCGAATTTATGGGCAACTTCATCGATGGTAAAGAAATTTCCCTTTGATTTTGACATTTTATCTCCATCAACCAAAACGTAACCATTACAGAAGAACCCTCTTGGCCATAATTCAGGGAAATCTTTCCATATTGCCTTTGAATAACAAGATATTTATGATATTATCAAATAGTTTTTACCGCGTGATTAAACAAACACATTGTCAAATGGTTTTTGATTAAATCCTTTCCGGAGCATCTGAGGTTCATTGGGTACCAATATAAGAATTCTTTTCTCATGATCTATAAAACGTAGTTAATTTTTATTTAATTGTTAAGTTTTGGTTACCTTCAATTTTTCCTCTGGAACTTTAATGCTTGGCTTATATTCTTTCCCCAAGAAGACATAATCCCAAAATTCTATTGATAAATCTGTCGCTGGTATTCCAAGAGTTCCTTGAGTGAATCCGTACAAATCCCCTTGCATATAATGAGAAATTGTATAATAAGACATATAGATTGTGGAGTCTGACAAGGATTCAATCAAATATTGAGGATCCCAGGGTAATTGAGTTCCCAATCCAAAAGATCTAGAACATCCCCATTCCTTCAACCAATCTACTGTTCCTTCCATTTCTTTTTGCACAGTGTCAGTGAAGCACCAAAACTTCTTTGGATCTTTGATATGAGTCTTCAAAAGGTTTTTCCAGTCCTCATCTCCATATTTCAAGTACCATTGATCGCATAACGAAACGATGCAGTTTTCTAAGAAAAAAAATATTTTTATTTTTAGCTCATTAAAAAATAAAAATACCTCCTGATCGAGCAACAACATTGCTTTCAGGTTCGTAATAAATCTCAGCATCGCCATTATCAATCATTTCTTTTTTCACGATATTTTTTGATTCAAACACTTTTTTGCCTTTGCAGCTTCCAACAAGCATAACACCTTCATAAAATCCTTTTAAGTAAACCTTTTCTTTTGCTTTTATCAATAATTCTTTATCATTTTGGCTCTGGATTTTAAAATCATCACAAGCCTTCAAAGCAGCGAAATCTCCATATTCTGGGATATTGATGATCGGCACTGGATTATAAGGGATAACCATCTCTTCTGTCACCTTGAATTTCTTTCTCATTTCTTCTTTTTTTTGTAAATCTCTTAAGGCTGCAAAATCGTCTGGAGCATCACTGGGAACACTAGTCACAACACCTGTTCCCTTGCCCATTGAGATCGTCATCATAGGTAAAGAATAGACCTTTTCAAAAGTAGCCAAAGGTGCTTTCAATGGGAGTCCAATTAAATCTTGTCCTATTATGTCAACAATTTTCGTGACCTGTTCAGGAACTTTGGTTAAATTTTGGTGGGCCATATTCCAAGCAGATCTTTCAGAGCAAACGAACACTTCATCCTTCTTCATTAAGAAGGCTCCATAAACTCCAGTTGGAAGTATGAAACAATTTGTTTGGCCATACATAGTTTCTGGTCTTAAAGTTGCTGCCACCAAGAAGACTTTATGACCCTCTAATTTGGCTAATGCTGGAGGGAATGGTTCCAAAACTCTTAATTTTATCAAGGTATACTCCTGAGGACCCACACCTTCACCTTCAGATCGATCATGATCTGCAATCATCTGTTTGTCCTTTATTGAGTAAATGGAGGGTCTTTTCCCAAAGACGATGAGGTTCTGTTCTTTCAATTTGGTGAACTGCCACTCAATCAATGAGTTGTAATAAGGATTCATCGAAGTGGTGATGAAGGATCGTCTCCAATCAATGGCTCCCCCGAAAGAAATCAAATCAGTTTTGCCCACAGGTGGGAAATACTTCAACCAATATAAAGGATCAACGAATTTCTTGATTTCTGTTTCAGGGACACCACTGCTTTTCAAAATACTATATTGTGTGGTTTTCTCTCCTTCCTTCTCTGGTATTGGTTTCTCACCATATTTCTCATATTCATCCTTTAATCTTTGGGCAGATGCGGAAATTGGCATTCCAGTGCAATGGAATGAAAAAGGAAAAAGTACATTATATCCCATTAATCTTTTGTATCGAGCTGTGAATTCACATTTAGTCATACTGAAAGCATGACCCAAATGAAGCTTCCCATTCACATATGGATATGGGAATGTTAAGAAATATTTCAAAGGATTTTCTGAGGGATTGGCTTCGAAAAAATTGGATGCTGCCCATAATGTCTGAGCCTGCTTTTCGAGCTCAATGAGACGGTCTCTGCGAGCCGTGGAGGGCTTTTTTTCGATTTTTTCTTCCATGGAGAAAGGCTTTTGTCGAGCAAATGATTTAAAAATATTTATTTTTTTATATCTTGCGGTTTGTTTTAAATAAAGTAGCATCAAAACTATTAATACCTGAAGCTGAAGAATTTTGTCTTTTATAGAAATTTGGATTTTCTGGTTTTATTCTTTTATATATTTTTTGATTTTTTTTGGCTTTTTTTATTTTGTTTTTTTATGACTTCTTCTTTAAAATTAATTAATTTTTTTTAGCTATTTAGCTTGTAGTAATTTATCACTTTCCTTTAATTCAATTCCTATCTAATGAATTAAAGGACCTTCCTTATAAAGTTCTTTTAGTTGTTCCTCATAAACTCCTTTCGCTTCAAACCTCTTCAATTTAAATGTCGTCGTAATCAAATCTTTATTGGCAAAGGGCTCTTTGTCCAGATACACATTCTTCACAAATTCGAACGCATTGAGTTTTTTGTTAGCTCCTGCCTCTTTCATATCATTAATAACAAGCATCTTCACCTTTTTATCATGTAGAATATCTTCCACCTTCTCTTTAAATCCGTTGGCCACAGCCATTTCTTGCAAAGCTTTCATATTTGGCACAATCACTGCCACCACGAATGATTCAAGTGCATCTCCATAAATGTAAATTTCCGAAACACTCTTAGAGTGTTTGAATATATTCTCCAATTTCTCAGGAGCAACGTACTCTCCAAACGACAGCTTGAAAATGTTTTTCTTTCTATCAATGATCTTAACAGAACCATTTGGGTTGAGTTGACAGATATCTCCACTATGGAGCCAACCCTCTTCATCAAATGTCTCTTTTGTCTTCTCATCATCTTTGTAATATCCTGGGAAAACTGATGGTCCTCGAATGCACAATTCACCTCTTGGCACCTTGTTTCCTTGTTCATCCTTATCCAATGAAGTATACTTCATTTCTGCCACATCCTTAAATTTAAATTCAATGTTAACCCCTGGACCTCCAATAGTTCCTGATCCTTGATGATCATCTTTCCTCATGGCAAACGTAGCTGCAGTCGTTTCGGTCTGTCCATAACCTTCCCTAATAGGGATACTCAAAATTACCTTCATAAAATCAAGAGTTTCTTTGGAAGCTGGTGCAGATCCGATAAGAATCCATCTAAGTCTTCCTCCCAAAGCTTCTCGAAATTTGGGGAACACAATCTTATCATGGATCCAATGATCAATGTTTCCGTAATGATGCAGGTTATACAATTTTGTTTCTAGAGCATGCCTAGCTAAAAAACCATGGACTCCATGCAAGCCATCAATAATCCCCTTGAAGATATCGTGGAATCGATTTAAGACACGAGGCACTGTAGCTATGATGGTCGGTTTACAAGCAATGAAGTCATCTTTGAGTTTAGTGTTATCACCACCAAAGGAACCAATAGAGCATCCGTTATAAAATAGAATGCCTTGCATAATTCTCTCAAAAATATGAGCCAAAGGTAAATATGATAGATAAACATCTGTGGGATATACATCCAGGGAAACTTCCCCGAAAGCTATGAGAGAAACCATATTTGCATGGGTTATCATTGCACCCTTTGGATTGCCAGTTGTACCGCTTGTGTAGGAAATCACATAGAGAGTTTTTTCTTCAACCAAATAAGGCTTCTGTGGCTTTTCGATCCCCGCGTCGATGACCTGTTGAAAACTATGGTATGTAAGATCATTCTTCTTGATTTCTTCAAGAAGGGCTGCGTCTGTGATTGGCTCAAAGGAAACCAAGTTCTTGACATAACAGTATTTCTTCCCATCAAGGAACTTCTTGACATTTTCAGCTGCTCCTACTAGAGTCGTCATTTTCGTCTGATCCAAAATAAATTCCATGGACTCGGAACCCAGAGTGTCATAAATCGGAACAGACGTTAATCCATATAAGGAAGCGGCAAAATCGGCCAAAATATATTCCTCTCTATTTTTGGAATAAATAGCGAATAGATGGAGCTCATAATCTTTGAATTCTTTGATGGGTGGAACAAGGCCGAGGACTATCAAACCACTGGCAAAGCTTTCAGCTAGCTTTATGCTCGTCTTGTAGTCCTTCCATTGAAATTCACCATTAGGCATTTTTTCCCCGACACAGTTCAAATCGGCATATTTCTCAACTGCCTGCAAAAGACTGTCTCTTAATGTCTTGATTTTTCCTCCTTCAGGACGAGCATGAAGACCTTTCACTGCTTGTGGATTTCTATATATGGAGGTTTCGCCTGGAAGAGCCTCATTCATAGGGACACAGTATTTGTTTTCTATCATTTAAGTAAAAAATTTTATTGTCTTTTTAAAACTATTGCGTTGAATTAAAGGAGAGAGAATAAATCTTGAGGAATATCTCAATCAAACCAAAATAAATTTTATTTATCGATTTCTTATGTTTTTTTGTATTTTAGCTTTTTTATTTTACAAAAATTAAAAACCCTAAGAAAATCGAAATATAAAAATAAAAATTATCTCCCAAATCTAAAAATAGGATTGGTGATAAAATCGATTTTTTTATATATGTGATTTTTTTGAGTTTTCAATAAAATTTTGATTTTTTCTATATTGTTTGATTTGAGCTTTAAATTTTGATTTTTGTCTTTAAATTTTTTTTTTTTTTTTAGCGATTTAGCTTGTAGTAATTTATCACTTCGCTTTAATTCACTTCCTATCTAATGAATTAAAGGACCTTCCTTATAAAGTTCTTTTAGTTGCTCCTCATAAACCCTCTTCGCATCAAACCTCTTCAATTTAAATGTCGTTGTAATCAAATCCTTATTGGCAAAGGGCTCTTTTTCCAAATACACATTCTTCACAAATTCGAACGCATTGAGTTTTTTGTTAGCTCCTGTTGCTTTCATATCATTAATAACAAGCATCTTCACCTTTTTATCATGTAGAATATCTTCTAACTTGTCTTTAATTCCATTTGCCAAGGCCATTTCCTGCAAAGCTTTCATATCTGGCACAATGACTGCCACCACGAATGATTCAAGTGCATCTCCATAAATGTATATTTCTGAAACACACTTAGAGTGTTTGAATATATTCTCCAATTTCTCAGGAGCAACGTACTCTCCAAAAGATAGCTTGAAAATGTTTTTCTTTCTATCAATGATTTTAATAGAACCATTTGGGTTTAGTTGACAGATATCTCCACTATGGAGCCAACCCTCTTCATCAAATGTCTCTTTTGTCTTCTCATCATCTTTGTAATATCCTGGGAAAACCGATGGTCCTCGAATGCACAATTCACCTCTTGGCGCCTTGTTTCCATGTTCATCCTTATCCAATGAAGTATACTTCATTTCTGGCACATCCTTAAATTTAAATTCAATGTTAACCCCTGGACCTCCAATAGTTCCTGATCCCTGATGATCTTCTGCGCTCATGACAAAGGTGGCTGCAGTCGTTTCGGTCTGTCCATAACCTTCCCTAACAGGTATACTCAAAACTACCTTCATAAAATCAAGAGTTTCTTTGGAAGCTGGTGCAGATCCTAAAATAATCCATCTAAGTCTTCCTCCCAAAGCTTCTCGAAATTTGGAGAACACAATCTTATCATGGATCCAATGATCAATGTTTCCATAATGATGCAGGTTATACAATTTTGTTTCGAGAGCATGTCTGGCTAACCAACCCTTGATTCCATGCAAGTTATCAATGATCCCCTTGAAGATATCGTGGAATCGATTTAAGACACGAGGCACTGTAGCTATGACAGTCGGTTTTAAAGCAATGAAGTCATCTTTGAGTTTAGAGGTATCACCACCAAAGGAACCAATAGAGCATCCTTTATAAAATAACATGCCTTGCATAATTCTCTCAAAAATATGAGCCAAAGGTAAATATGATAGATAAACATCTGTGGGATATAGATCCACAGCAAACTCCCCGAAAGCTATTAGAGAAACCATGTTTGCATGGGTTATCATTGCACCCTTTGGATTGCCAGTTGTACCGCTTGTGTAGGAAATCACATAGAGTGTTTTCTCTTCAACCAAATAAGGCTTCTGTGGCTTTTGGATCCCCGCATCGATGACCTGTTGAAAACTATAGTAGGTAAGATCATTCTTCTTGATTTCTTCAAGAAGGGCTGCGTCTGTGATTGGCTCAAAGGAAACCAAGTTCTTGACATAACAGTATTTCTTCCCATCAAAGAACTTCTTGACATTTTCAGCTCCTCCCACCAGAGTGGTCATTTTCGTCTGATCCAGGATAAATTCCATGGACTCGGGACCCAGAGTGTCATAAATCGGAACAGACGTTAATCCATATAAGGAAGTGGCAAAATCGGCCAAAATATATTCCTCTCTATTTTTGGAATAAATAGCGAAAAGATGGAGCTCATAATCTTTGAATTCTTTGATGGGTGGAACAAGGCCGAGGACTATCAAACCACTGGCAAAGCTTTCAGCTAGCTTTATGCTAGTCTTGTAGTCTTTCCATTGAAATTCACCATTAGGCATTTTTGCCCCGACACAGTTCAAATCGGCATATTTCTCAACCGCCTGCAAAAGACTGTCCCTTAATGTCTTGATTTTTCCTCCTTCAGCTTCAGGACCAGCATGAAGACCTTTCACTGCTTGTGGATTTCGATATATGGAGGTTTCACCTGGAAGAGCCTCATTCATAGCGACACAGTATTTGTTTTCTACCATTTTAAGGAATTTTATTTTTATTTATTGTCTTTTTAAAATATTGCGTTAAAATATAGGAGAGAAAATAAATCTTGAGGACTGCCTAAATAAAACAAACAAAAAAATTATTTTTTTTGATCTCTTATGGTTTTTTGTATATTGGTTTTTTTTTTTACAATAATCAAAAACCCAAAGAAAAATCGAAATTTAAAACCGAAAGAAAAAAAATTTAAAAATATCTCCGAAAACTAAAAATAGGATTCATTATAAAACGACTATTATTATAAAACTCCTAAAAATTATAATAAATTAAAATTTTCTTCTTTTCATACTTATAAAAATAGAATCTAAATGAAACTTTTTATTTTCAGTCTTCTGGCCTTCCTGTCCTTGCCTTTCATTTGCTATTCCACACTAGATTCAGAAGAATTAAACGGTTTCCTTAAGGATTTCGCAAGAAACAAGCCTCTGGGTTATAGTATTAAGCATTTCACTGAAAAATTATTGGAAGAGGTCATGAAATTAGCTTTAAGAGATACCCTCTTAAAATCAGGGAACCTCAATGCAGTTCCTACATTGAAGATGGTCACCTTGTTGGATTATCCTAGTTTATCAGATTTCTTCCTAAAAATGAACATTTCCAGCAATTTAACCGAGGAAGATTTTGACAACATGATCAAGAGTAGCTTCGGTAAAACCAATTCAACTGCCCTGGAAAATGAGAAGAATATGGACCTATTTCTCAGCAACCTGCTCAAATATATCTCCAAAAGCAGCTTCCAAGAAGGCCTCAGCTCAGACCCATCAAAGAAGAAAATGTACTTCTATTTCTATCTAGTCACCAAACTGAAGACCCTCTATTTGAACGAAAGTTCCAACAACATATCTTTGGCTAGTGTCCTTAATAATGAAAAAGACCTCAATTTGACTGAATTCATCGACTATACACTCAATTTCAACTCAACAGACCTGCCATTTTCAGAGTACTTCGATGAGGAGAACCTGAAGAAGCCAGAATATCAAAACAAGACTTTGAAAGAATTTTCTAAGATATTGCATACTTATCTCAAAAATGGAGGCAAAACTGCAGCTATGCTTCAAAGTCAAAGCACTTCAGGCACTGATATCTGGCTGATTATAGTAATTGGAGTCATAGCTATCACAGTGTTTTTGTTGTTAGTTTTCTTTACAAAGAAATACTTGAAAAATAGATATGCTTCATTAAATAATGAGATATATTCAAGTGACAAAGAAAGCAATATCATGTCTGCCAAAACCTAATCATAACAAATAAATACCTCTAATACCTCTAGATATATAATAAAATTATTAAAAGTATGTTCTATTTATTCAGGAAAACTTTTTTAAGAAGTCGTTCTGATAGAACTTTAAATTTTTCTTTGAATTTTAAAACTTCAAATCTGATGAAATCCCGAAATGAAGCAGAGGAGGAGGTATCAATAGTGGATGAAGAAGACAATGTCATAGGTAAAGCCATTCGTAAGACCATGAGAGAAAATCGATGGATTCATAGAGCTACCTATATATTCATTTTAACTTCTGATAATAGATTTCATGTTCATAAACGGACTATGATGAAGAAATGGTGTCCTGGATATTGGGATGTTGTTTCAGGAGGGGTTGTAGAATATGGAGAAAGTTATGAAGAAAACGCTGAAAGAGAATTGGGTGAAGAATTTGGACTAAAGGTGCCTTTGAAACCTTTGTTCAAATTTTATTTTGAAAATCCAGAGACCAGAATATGGGGAAAAGCTTTTTTAGGGAGAAATGATGGGCCTTTGAAATTGCAAGAGGATGAAATTGAATTAGTTGAATTTATGAGCAAAGAAGAGATTGACGAAAGAATGAAGAAAGGAGAGAAATTCACCCCAGATAGCAATAAAGCTTACCAGATGTTCCTCCAAAATAATTGTTTTTCATTATAAAATCTAACTTTTTTGGTAAGAACCTGGAATTCTCAAAGATTTATTTTTTTTTTGAATAAATGAATAAAATTTTCGTAATTAAAGAATAAAAAAACATCAAAATAATAATTTTGTTGAATGAAATCCCTTTTTTTGTTTTTCGTAAAAACTCTTGATTTTTGTTTTTAAGTGCATTTTTTTTAAGAAAGTTAATCCTTATTCTTATTTTTTCTTGCTTGTCCAATAAGTTGAGATCGCCATACTCAAAACATTCAAAAACCCGTCAAATTTTCCTCTTTTATGCATTCCCAAAATTGTGAAAATCACTACAATATAGACTATTTTCCTTAAAACTTTATATTGGCTAATGTCTCCATATGTTAGCAAGATTTCCATGATTTTCTTCTTATTATTGGTATAAGGTGGGAATCTGGCACTGAAAGGAAAAGAATTGATAGTTGCTTTATTGAAAACCGCTTTCAAATGACTGCAATTATCAAACCCAATTTTTCCATGATAAGCTCCTATACCACTGTTTTGAACCCCTCCAAAAGGAATATCATGATTGAGAATTTGAAAGCAAGCGTCATTTATAGAGAAAGATCCTGAGGAAGTCTTTTCTTCAATGTCTTTTCTGGCTTGGCTCAAAGGAGACCCGAAATAATATAAAGCTAAAGGCTTGGGCTTTTCGTTGATGAATCGAATCACTTCATCGATGTTTTTATATTCGAAGATCGGCAAAATCGGACCAAAAATCTCTTCTTTCATCAATTTGCTTTCGAGAGATGGACTATCAATTAGTGTTGGACATACAAATCTTTCATCGATATCACATTTAGCTCCATAAAGAACAACGCCTCCATGTTCTTCCGTAATCAGGCTCTGCAAGCGTTTTGTATGAAATTCAGTGATGATCTTGCTATATTCAGGGTTTGTTTCAGGAGCTACTCCATAAAACTGCACTATTTTCTCTTTCAATTTGGCAATCAAATGATTTTTCATTGATGAATGCACGAACAAATAATCAGGTGCCACACAAGTCTGTCCGCAATTAATCGTTTTTGCTTGAATAATTCGCAACGAAGCATTTTCTAAATTTGCGGATTGATCCACAATGCAAGGGTTCTTTCCTCCTAATTCCAAAATGCAAGGGATCAAGGATTTTGCAGCTGCCTATTATATTATTTTATAGATAACTTAACTCAATATGAAGAAAACTCTACTTGGGCGATCAATTTGCCTTTTTCCGGACTTCCAGTGAAAAAAATCAAATCAAAAGGTTTCTCAATGATATTCTTGGCAACCTCAATTTTTCCCTCAATGACCCTATAACAGGAATTATCCAGATATTTCGCGAACAATTCATTCAAGACATTCGAGGTTCTGGGAGCCAATTCTGAAGGCTTTAAAATCACACAATTTCCTGCTGCAATAGCCGCGGCCACAGGTGGAATTGAAGTATATACAGGATAATTCCAAGCAGACAAAATAAGAGAAACACCATATGGTTCAGGCAAAATATAAGAAAACGCTGGTCCAACTAATAAAGATGTATCAGCGGATCTTGCCTTTGCCCATTGATCAATGTTTTGGAGAATGTTTTCAATGTCATTGACCGAAATGCTTTGAGAAAAGGCGAACGTATTGAATGCATTATACCCCAAATCTGTAGCCAATGCCGCTTCAAATTTCTCATTAAGTTCCTTAAGACCTTTGAGCAAATTTCGCAACTGTTCTTTTCTGAATTTTATGCTCTTGGTTTTCTGGGAGAAGAATGAGACTTTAAGCTCATTGAGAATAGGATTTATCACAGAAGGGTCGTCTGGGATCATTTTTTTCTTTTTTTTTTTCTTTGTATTTAAATTTAGATATTAATTTTTCCCAAATAAAAGGAAGTTTTTTGTCATGTGACGTATATTAGATAATTCATAAAAATGTTATTTCTTTCTTAAGCAGCAGTCAAACTGCTGGCACCTTCCATTTGATTATAGGTACTACTATAATTTTTTTTGTAATATCTCCTGAACAAAAAAACGAAAATAATTAATAAGGCCACTATCAAAACCACCAGGATACTCATTAAGATCATCTGAGAAATTTCATGTCTTTCTGGTTCGCTTGATTCTTTGCTTTTATAGTTACCACCTTCATCTTTCATTTCTGAGTGGATATTTTTAGCGATATCTGTAATAGTTTCTTTATTAGCAAGAACTTCATGACTAATAGCACCCAACATATCAAGTTTTTCAGTTAAATTCGCATGAGAGGAGGAATTCGAAGCATTATGAAACATTCTGAGTTTTTGGTAAATGTGATCAAAGAAGTCAATTTGTGTTTTATTTGTTATAAACGTCATTAGGACATTCCTGATGAATTTTTCCGCAAAATCATCCCACTGATTTCTATTTGATCTCAACACTAAGAAATCACTTGAATTATATTCAGAAGGAATCGATTCTATTATTAGTTTTTCGAGCTCATCTTTGGTATGATTGGTCAGATTCATTAGTCGAAAAAATTGTAAAAAGGGCAACACGTTTTGAAAATTGGCATTGGTGACATTTAATTGAGAGGTTCCTGAGGTATTGTGCACAAATTCTGTTAGAGAAAACTTTAAAATTTCCTTCAGAATTTGATGTTTGACTCGATTTCCGATTTTTTCAAGGTAAGCTTCAGGACCTTTAGCAAAGTCTTTGAGCAAATCGGTTAGATTTTTGTGCTGAGGAGCAAATTCTGCCTTTGAAATAACAAAGAAGAGAAAGACAATCGCTAATTTAAAGAAGTTTCTCATTGTTGTTTTAATAAAATAAATTTTGTTAATTTTATTTTTTATATTATTTTTTTTTGAATCGATCGGACTTATATAAATTATTGAGAGAATCAAAAATTTTCATAATTTTTATTTAAATATAAATAAATAAAGAAAATATTAAAAAATAGCAGAAATAAATGTCTTCGAAAAACTGTGATATACATCAAAGACCGCGTATAGCAGTTTGCCTCTACAATCAATGTAAAAGGCCTTTTTTATGTCTTGTTTGTTTAAAAGAGCATGATGACTCGCATACTCACGAAATATATGATCGGGTTCTTTTTGATAGCAAAAAGCAAGAAATTATCGAAAACTATGAGAAAAATTGCATAAGAACAAGCCAAAATAAAGAGAACGTTTTTTCCAAGAATAAGGGTTTATTGGAAGAAAGTATGCAAATTATTGATGGATTTTTTAAGAATTTAGAGGAAAATTTGAAGAAAAAGAAGGAAATATGGATGGAAGATTTAAAGAAAGCTTTCGATTTGCCTGATTTATTCAATTTAGAGAATTCAATGTTAAATGAGGTGAAAATCAGGGAATTTAAGGAGAAGTTCTTATCTGAGGAAGAAGTGACGATATTGATGATGGATATTATCTCATTACAAAATAATATGATGAAAATCGATAAGGACATTTCTCCAGAATATTTCGTGAAGAAAAAAATAAATCTTGAATTTATTAATTTATTGCGAGAACATGTCCTTGAATCATTTGATAAAATGAAGATTGGAGAATTGTTTTCAGATGAAAAACCTCAAATAAATTGTAAATGTTCAGAACTTGCGAATATCAATGAGCTTTTAAACTCAGAGAACAAAAAGTTGAAGGCGCAGACTCTGGAGCAAGATAAAATAATATTTAAAATGAAGGAGAAATTTAATGAAAAATGTAAGGAATTAGAAAATTTGCCTAAATCCCAATTGGAGAAATCCGAAATGTTATTTCATGAAAGTGTTTTGGTGTCAGAAGCAGATAAAAAATGGTTGAGTTCATGTTTTGTTGGCTTAAAACTCAAATCAAAATTGCTGTTTCGAGCCTCACGAGATAGTTTTTT
>Ga0302186_10001160_pt1 | contig 22503 bp, 15 predicted proteins | sample II_Bog_E1_2_FD_198782 | JGI IMG/M metagenome (GOLD analysis project Ga0302186, IMG submission 198782) | Peat permafrost microbial communities from Stordalen Mire near Abisko, Sweden - II_Bog_E1_1 | ecosystem: Environmental > Terrestrial > Soil > Wetlands > Peat | place: Sweden: Abisko...
TAATGAGACATAAGATAGCATTAATCAGCAATACTATTTGATGTAATAAAAATTGATGCATATATTTTGATCATCAAATATTATATACTTTAATAGAGGAAGATTGAACTGCTAATGGAGCTATGCTTAATTATTACAAGCCTTCCTTTATAAAAATGGATATCATGAACAGATCTTTTATTCTTTGTTATATTTTTCACATCAAATATGGAAAATATTAAGATTGAAGAAATTGTTAAATAGTCTAAAAGTTTTTAAAAAAGTGATTTGGTACTCGCTAAATGCTATAATTAATCTCCCTGGCCCGCTATTATTCGAAATTTTTGGGGATACGACAAAGATGAAATTGAGTTATACACAGTTGACTTTATTGGTTCAAATGAATAAGCCATATTACAAAAAGATCGTATTGTTTCTCTTTCCAGAAGAAAAATTACTTTATTAAAGCTCATGAATAAACATAATACAAAATTGTTGAGATCTTTGACAAAAGCTGCGAAAGAACTAAAAGTTTTATAACAAGAAAGTAGATCAACCATTTAATTATATGAAAAGTTTGGCAGAATGTATGAGATAGACTCAAAGAAAGACGAGGAGGAGCTCAATATGATTAATCAACTGTAAAATCAAGTCAACATGCGTATGAGCAAAGAGTATGAACCAAAATAAAATGACTACTTGCTGCAGGCCAATAAATATGCAAAGTTAAACTAGAAAAGAAAAGAAAAGAGAGACCGTCTGACGATGAACAATCTAACTTCTATGACTATCGAAGTCAAATCAATCAATGGTAATAGTCTTTAAACTAGAACAATCATTGAAAATATTGTAGCTGTGACTTATTGCAAAATATAGTAATTTCATAAGATAAAGAAAAATAAAATTAGTGCCAATATTTCAAAGCAAAAACTCAAAAGTAAGAATATATTAGAGAGAAGTTTTGAAAGTCAGTAAATAACAGAATGATTCATATCAAGGTCTTTTGTTATACTAAATATCGAGCAAATTTTATATAAAAATCATAATCTGCGAATATTAAGAAATCCTTCACCGATGTCTCCTGCACAACTGACGCTTATCCGACTCCTATTAGGTAGCATGAGATACTATCTTATGCTGTTGCTGCCTATTTCCTTTTCTTTCTTTTTTCGCATTTTTTTATTTATAGTATTTCCGTTTTCCTCTCCCTTGTTTAAATTTACCTGTTCGCCATTAGCGAGAATGGAAATAATGCTTCCTTTGCTGAAGACGCATGCCGTCACTTCATATATACCCGCTGCTATTATCAAGATACTGGTCTTATCTTTTTCCCAAAAGAAGTGATCTGGTACTGTGTTAGCTGATTCCCCTTCCCATGGAATAAGTCCCCCAGGTTTGACTTCTCCGGATTGCCATATCCACCTTCCCACAATATTTTCTTCACACAAAGTTTCATTAATAGTAGCCTGATCCTTGAGAATGCTCTGCAAATCAGCTTCTGTTATTTTGTCGGCAAGAGCATCATTAATCTCCTTGAGTGCGTTGTTGACGTCGTCAATATCTGAATAATGCGATCTTTACTCGGTTTTGAGTCAGCCAACACGCAAACATCCTTGATATTCGCTTTCAGCAGCACTTCTTTTCCAATAAATTAAAATCGTTTGCGAATTTAAACCAAATCAGTCTCGTACTCCTTAATACTGATTTTGCTGTGAATTTAGTTGTAAGCTATATCAACTGTTTTACGACAGTCCTCCACTTCTTTCCGAAATTTACGCAATGATTCCTCAACACCATTATTATTATCATTTTTATCTTGTTTACGTGAGATAAATTTGCGCAGCTATCCTGTTTCTGAATTGGTGATAGTCAAACTCTCGTTGAAGTGATTTTGTGTATTCTTTAACAGTTGAAGAAACTAACTTTTGTCTGCGCCCATTTTCGCATTCAGCTCATTTTCAAATTTATCAAGCGCATTTTGAACATCTTCAATTTCGACCTTACTTTCCGTAAGCTGCACTAATTCACTCTTGAAGTCGATAAACTACTTCTTTTCGACTGTTTTACATGCATACTATTATATTTTTTTTCTCACATCGTCAATTTACGCGTAGATATTTTCCTCGCCTCTCTTTCGTAAATTAATATCGTTGGTGATGTTGGTAATTGCTTTATTTTTGGATTGCACCTCTTACTGCAGGTTTTTAAAATTGAGTCGCAGGGTATCCAACTCCTCACTAATCTATAATTTTAGCTTCGATAATTTTTTGACTACTTCGATGTCTAATCCATTTCCTATCTTTTTAAATTCATTGTCTATCTCTTTCCTAAATACTGTTAAACTGTTCTAGTTTTCTCGAAGTTCCTGATGAATATCTCTTTTCATTTCTTTGATTTAAAGGGTTAGAGTATTGCGTATTTGTTCTATTCTTTCCGCCCATTCTTCTTCTAGTTGCCGTTGCTGGGAGCGGTTATGAGTAGTGCGTTAATTTGCTGCCAGTAGTAAATCACTCTTATCCGCTTTATTTTACAAAACTTGAGTAAGCTTATCAAGTGTAGCCACACTTACTTTGGATTATAAACTACTCACCAGATACTCCAAATCAGCTGTGTCTGCTTTCTTTGCTAAGCAAGCATCTAGATCGTTCTTTGCCACCTTTTTCTGCAACGCTGTTGTCAAATATTGTTTGCTGACTTTATTTTAAAGAGCTTCATTGATTTAATTTATATTAGCCTACAATAAGTCGAGAGGTACCTTGTTGTCCATCATCTTCTGCATTTATTCAAATTCTCCGAACATGACACAGGCTCCCACTCTTTTAGTGATTTCTCGCTGAAAATCATCCATCCTTCCTTTAAGAATTGCTATTTCCATATTATCTTTCTCCTCATTATTGACTTGCTTATCAATTGTATGTTCAGCTAATACTTCTGTTAGATCTGTTCTTGTTGCATAGTCTCGAAGTATAGTGTTAATTTCTTTATATGTGGCTTTTTCCTCGATTGCTTGGGAGAGTTCCTCAACTGCTTTACTTACATCTGAAATATTAGATTTCAGTGACAGCCCTGTGTTTAGTTCTGTTTTTGAGGCCTAGATGCTAAAGGAAGTACTCGAGTAGTAATGACAGCTTTGAGATCTTTAAGTCCCTGCGCGTGAGTTTGCAAGATATCTGTGACTGCCTTAAATGTAAGTTTAATTATATCGTCTACTCCTTTCCACTCATTTGTGCTCTAGGTGTGACAAAGCATACGTCAATAAGTTCTTCAAGGATGTTCGTTGAATAAAGATCAGAATCGACTTAAAAATGACTATCTTTGGTAGCCCTCCTCATTTAAATTAGACAGTTAATTATTAATTACTAAACCTTTCATCAGTCATAATCTGTCAAAATTATTATCTTTAATGAAATATCTCATACAGTTTGCACTTGTAAATTTGAATCATAGTGGAGTGATATTTAAATTATTATAGTTTTATTGATCAGAAACTGTTTCGACACTTACCATGAATACATTAAATGATTCCTCCTCAACTTTGTTGCTCGTCTATTATAACTTCAAGGGACTAGCACAGTTGGTTAGACAATTATTATGCTATCTTGACTTACCCTTTATTGACATTCATCTCGACCGCTATTAGTAACAGCGCAAATAATTGCCACATTAAATAGTCTCAACTCTCAGAGGGGTTAAGATCAACAAAAGTGAATTGCCACTACTTATTCATGAAGGCCATTTTATCTACGAGCTTTATCCCATCATGTCATATCTTTGCTACCGCTTTAATAGAGAAGATTTATTGGGATTAGATTTTGAGCAAAAGGTAAGAATGTCCTCTATTAAGGCTCGAGTCCAGGAGTTGATAGAACTTTACATCCACTGCCTCCCCCACACCAAAAAAATGTTGTTTTTATTCGCAGATACCGCTCAGAGACAAACAGAGGAAGGCTTAGAGTTAATGCCGCTCATATAGAAGGGCTACTATCATTTGATAGACAATTCAGGGTATATGCTATAAATAAGCTAATTTTTGGTAAGACAAGCTGACACTACCTTTATATTGGGAACCCCGACTATTTTGGACTTCTACTATATCTAGAGCTCGAATTATATGCTCGGATTATTTGGGAGTCTCGACAGCGAAACTGACTGTAAGAGATGGAAGTAGTTTTCTCATCTCTATAGTGAGTCAAAAAAACTGCAGAACAAATAGATCCGCTCTTTGAATAACCTCAAATCCATGAAAAAATATCATAAATTTATGGAAAGTCAGCCCTATTACATCAAGCATAAAGATTTGCTTTCCTCCTACAAGGTTTTTGGATCGCATATGAGTGAGCTCAGAGTGAATGGTCTTCGGAAGGTGTGGGCTGCTGACTACAATGATGTCTCATGATTAAGCATTGCTTTTTGACACTGCTATTGTAAGGATCATGATTGATTATTATTTTGGTTTGATTGAGCAGCTTTGAAATTTCTGATTAATGATTTGTTATAGTCCATATTAATTGATATGAGGACATGTCTAAAGTCGATTTGGCTCATCTCAATCTTCGCTATGATTTTCTTTGTAAAATTGATTTCATGTAGCTTTTCTTGGGCATTTCGATGATAACAGCTGGCGACTATCTCCCTTTCAAATCCAATACGTAAACGATAAATGTATGTGGCATTGTCTTTATGATGTACTCAATAGTGTTTCTGACTACTTCCTGTATCCTTTATTGCAAGCGACCAGTTCAAAAACATATATAAACTCAATAGGTACCATCTGGAGAAAGTATGACCAAACCCCATGATTAAGTGGATATAAGGGAAACTTAAAATTAAAATAAGCCGAGCTTGGATGGTCATGCTTCAGCAGCCTACATCGTGCGCGATTATGATTGATATCTAATTATTGTCAGACAGATCACATTATGCTGCAGCAGCATTGCTAGTTATAATAAGGATCTTGCACCACGTAATTCGGTTGGTTTAACGGTTGCCGCATCGGAGAATACATTGGTTGACGGTTAAATTCGGCAGGATCATAGTAGGGTTAGTAATTCATCACCTGCTGAAAGGGCTGATTGCTTTCCATTTGATTCAGTCTCATTTGGTTTTGTCGAGTTGACCAGTGCATTACCAAATGAGGGTAATCATTAAACACAATTGCAGATACTAGATCATTATTACCTAGATACCTTGTAAAATCAACAACAGCATGACGGCATACATCCCATTTATGTCCGCTCATCGACCCGCTGATATCCAAAGTAAACAAAACAGCATAGTACTCTACTTGTCCAGAGAGATTGTTAGGATTGTTGACTGGTCCATTTACATTTGTTTTAGCATTCATCATGCCCATTCCATTTATGTTATTTGTATTCACGTTCATATTCATTTGGTTATAATTTGGGGCCATGCCAACACCCTGTTGATATATTCGCTGGCCCATCCCAATGTCGTTTCTAATACGTTGGAACATATGAGCAATATCGGTATGAGTAATATCGTTGTATTCTCCATGTATCCCAGCTGCCATTGCTAAATTCATTAACTGCTGAGAATAACTATACTCGATGTCAATTCCCAAAATCACAATTTTGAGATCACGGACGTTCATATTATTCCGAAGTGTGCTCAGCATCTGAACTGTATTTTCATAGCTAGCATTGCTGTCAGTGTCATGCCCATCAGTAATTAAGATATGAACAAAGCTCCAGTTAGAAGCAGTGCGCTCCTTTTCCAATAATTAATGTAGTTGCAGCATGAGATTGTTACCATATATTAGGGCATCCCGCATGGCAGTGCCTCCGTGAGGATGAATGTTCCAAATTTATCGAGGAGTACTAGAGCGAGTAGCTTGCTAGAATCCGCAAGCTAAGAGAGCCACTTCCGATAAAAAGTGTGTATGGGGAACATCGGGCTGGTTTCGACCATAAGGGAGGTAGTTATTCATGGGAAGATAGTTGTTCATTGATACTAAAAACAATATGATCAACAAATACTTCCAAAAGCAAAAGGGATTTAAAGTAATGGTTTTTCCTTTTGATGAAGAAAGACCTATTTTTCTTGCTTTTATTGAATTTTTTATATCGCTATTTTAAGTATGCCACCATTATTATAAATATTGATATAGCATGGACAAACCATAATCATAAAATTTAATAAGAGATGATGATAAACGCTTTGGAGTCAAATTAGAGAATAATTTATCACCTGAATTGTATGAAAAAGCTGAAAGAAGCGCAGAAAACGCCAAGATCAATCAGAAGGATCTTCGTCGAACTCTCAGAAGATGTGTAAACATTCCAATACAGATAGAACTTTTCTGTTGGTTGTATGGATTGTTTGCAATGTGTTCAGCCATCTAAACACTCGTGCGTGTGCCTTTTGATCTATTATTAAGTATGGTGAACGTATTCCTTCCACTATTTGGGAAACAAAAGTACAAGCATACTGCTCTGTTCGCCTGCTTGATAATTTTAGGCTCCTACATAGTGACTCAAGACTATTATTTATTGGACGTTTCTATGTTATATCACTCCTTCAGAGGACAGTCCTATGTAAAGCTCTACGGAGCAGGCTTGGCTTTATAAATTAGCTAAAAACTGTTTACAATGGCAGGGTGTTATCTTTTCAGCCAATTAAACTTAATCCTCATTCAATAACGCCCCTCTTCTTTCAATTTAGGTCTTTAAATGTTTATTTGCCTAATCTACTGCCTGTTTCATTTTTTTATTCTCTATCTAGACTTCATTCTATATATTATCATTCTCAACTCTTCTTCTCAGAACATAATGATGTTCTATTTTGTGGTGAATTTGGCCAAAATGAAGCTATCAACATTTAAAAAATTTTAAAAGAAAAGTTTCAGGAGCACTCTCATATATGATGCTAAGGATAGATTTCACAAGATAACATATTCTTGCTTGTTCCTTCTCACTATTGCATAACTTAGAAGTGTAGAAACCCTTGGAACAATTGCAAGTGTGACTGCATTCTGCGCAATTATTGACTATCTGCGCCATTTGACAAACCTAACTATGGCTGGACAGCTATCATATATGGAAAAAATGCAGCACTCAATGTGTCACGAACTTTATTGGGGAGAAAAATGTTAGGTTATCAAAGATTAAAAAAATAAGGCAGGAAATGAATCAAAAGGTAAAACTGAAAAATATATACCCGAAGCCGACAAGCAAAAAGCTGTTAAAATTGAAGATTATATTGTGGTGAAATGCGCAAAGTGGGATTTTACTATAATCCCCTACTTGTTACTAGTCTTAAAATTTTTCAGCATAATTGTGTGGACCAATAACAAGCACATACATGTTAATGAGCTTATCCTATAAACGTATATTGTGCTATGCATAATGGCGTTTATAGTTGCTCCTCTACTCTATAACATAGTGCGCAAAATGAACCCCAATGAGTAGAAGAATGATTCTTTGGTGTAAAACACGATTTGATTTGGAGTGAGGGAGATTAAATTATAGTTTATGGCAATATAATTCTAAAGATTTATATATTTAATACATAGAAATTAGAATATGATCAAAATCAACCAAAGAACTAATCAAAAACAAGTCTATAACCAAAGTTAAACAATGACTCTCCCCTAAAACTTTGCCCAGATGGTCATGGAACTCTAAATGCAGGTTTAATTCTAGGAAAGCTCTACTCTAGAGGTCGTCCAGAAACTCAATGAACTCTACAGCGTAAGCATTTGATAATTCAGATGGCCATTTAGCACTATATTAACGAAGATATGCGCAAACTCCAGCATTTTCAGCGTAAACTGAACACCCTCCTCACTCATCCCAACGCTCTTCAAGCTATAGAAAATAGAAACAATGTCAAACAGCTTAAAAGTGGCAATGGTCCTTTGAGTTACAACTCCAATTTAAAACATGAAATGAACAAATTCAACTATTAGTCGTCTATTCTGGTCAAGAGCATGCTTGAAGGGTCAGAGTATAAGGTGTAAAAAAATAGTTGCCTGATTAAAGAAAATATTTAAAATCAGGAAGAGACTCTTCGTCTTAGATTGCAAGCTAGAAATAGGAGCAAATCAGACCGCATCAGCATCCGATGAGTCAAAATTGATTTTTAAATTATTGTTTTGCATAATACTTTGCTTCAATCTCAAAAAGCTCTGACCAACATATAAGAAGAAGAAAAAGAGGTTAATTTCAAAATTTTAGAAAAGAGTAATTTATAAGATTTAAGCTTGATATGAGGATTCTATTTAATAGTTCTTAATCAAATCACGTTCGTACTGCCAATACCTGATTCTTAGCTAGTCACAGGCTTGAACCTTCCTAAAATTTTTGCCTTTCTGGCGAAATATAGAATCACGCAGGCTAAAAATATGAAAAAATGGAGAAGTGCCTGATTAAAAATTTCCTTGCGTCCATTGCGAATGTTGAGGATGTTCCACTCGTAGATGAGTCGATCATAACTAAGAGTGTAACCGAACACGTTCTAGATGGATAAGGAAGTACCATGATAAAGCATATAAAAAAGGAGTAGGCCATGCCCAACAGCAGACACAATTTTTTTAAAGCCATATGGTTAATCAATTATCGAAAGCATTTCCTCATTTACATCATACATATTGCAATTATATCATCTTATCAAGCTCATTTCAATAACCTTAAAACCATATTCATATCACAATTCGCCTTTTTGTTTACTTTCCTTTTCTATCGGAGTTATCTTGATGATATCTACTTCCGTAAATGCAATTTCCTTCTTATGATAACCACTGAATCGTTTTTTGAGGGGAAACTTTACTTCAAAAATAATTTCCAAGTGATACCCTCGCTAAAGGCAAAACTTGCTGAGATAGTTACGAGTAGAACTTTTGTGCATAGAATAAATACTGCCTTTACAGATACTCATTGCAAACTACAGAAATTTGCAGTCAATGCCTTACTATTTAGTACCAAAAGGAGGGTTCATTACAACCAGATCCACCTGTTTTTATCTTAATCGAAGTTGAGCCACGTTTGCGTTTATTATATCGAAAAAACCTCCCTCAACTTTGTCCTCCAGCTGCTCCTTCGCAATATTCACATACTTTTAGTCCAATTATACCCCCAGAGCATAAAGGGAGCCTATATAGACCAGCCCACAGATCAGCATACCAGTACCGATTCCCAGATCTGCAACTACCATTTCTTCAACAGGTTCGTTGAGATAGATATGATAAATTAGGCGTGCGGCAATATCAGGAGGAGTCATATGTTGTTCTAGCTGCATTTTATCTTTTTCACCGTATTTGAAATCTTGTATGTCCTGCAAAAAGTTTTAAATATGCTTCTGCTTAAGTTTAGACATTAATACTAATATATTACTCATTCATTTGATTTCTTTGTTAGGAATGTCCAAACAAGATCTTGGTCGCTTGCCCATAATTAATCAGATTCAATAATGTAATGGGCTGCTATAATATATATTTTATTGGTATGCTGATTCTATAAAACCTAAGCCTACAGGCCTCTCGAAAGTCTTTCACAAACAGTACAGCTAAATACATCAAGATTACAATAAGTACTTTTCTCTTTACACAGACGAACATATTGTTGCTAGCAAGGAGCCAGCAATAGTTAAAAGCGCTTCCCTACTATAATGGACAGAAATCATATCTCTGCCTCTATTCATTGGCGCAGAGTACTCTTTCGAGATTTACGATAAGCATTAATTCGGTTACTCTCCAGAAGAGTTAAGTAGAATAGTTGGAGGCAAGATAATTGTGGGGGATAACGATACTTTTAATAATTGGGAAGTTTTAAACGATAAAAAGCAAAAATTCGGTTATCTCTCTGCCAATATACGAAAGAGACTTAAATATGCACCCAGTGTGGCGGCAGTTATTCCAGAAATGCATATTTTAAGTATTTCGTCGATAATCGGTACTATTTGCAGGATGCAGCACATATCAGCACATTGAAACAGAAACGCGGTTACGTGGTATTGAAAGTGGGATAGAAGCAAGTTAAAACTGATATTAGTAAAAGCAGAGCAGGAGAATTACTATTTGTAGATGCAATTGAGATATAAAAAGTTGACTAAATTGAATAAGCATTGATAGAAGTGTATTCCTATGACGCCAAGGAGGAAATATCTGAACTATTGGGCAAGGGAAATCTAAAATTAGACCTAAATCACAATGAAAAGAGAGTAGTGATATAGAACGATAAAGGCATGGAGATCGGGGAAGTCATTATAGACCATCATGTTACCCCCAAATAGTCCTACATCACCTCCAAATAAATGGCTAATATAGTTAGGCGTTCTTCTCTTATGAGTAAGAGTATTGATGTCGACCGTCTTGATAAAAGCCAAAACATTTCTTTAGCCTCAAGTGTTGTAGGACATGGTCCATAATCATTATCGCCCTCTCGTCGTCGTTCATTTCCAAAGCTGTCTATGGTAAATGGCAATAAAAATATCTTCATGCCAACAGAAAAGCGCTTTGTGAATTACATAGATAAGCAAAACCATCGGGTAAGTTATCTTAATGAGCGCCACGACTTTGACTTCAAATAAAAGCAGTCTAAGAATTACTATAAAGGGGCATCAATAGGAGTTGGTGACAAAATGGACTTCACTCATCTAATTAAGGATAATCCGGGAGTGGGGGGATATAATTTACCCAGTATATGGGACAGATATTGAATATTTTTTATTTATTCATTAACTTCAAGAAAATATTTGAAGTCTTTTGAAGATATTATCATGGAAATATATTGAAGATACAGGATATATTGTTAATAGTTGATGTCTAACTATTTAAGAAAGGTTTAACTCAAAAATAAATTAAAGATAATTTATGAATAAACTCAAGATTATGTATATTTAGAATTGCCCTTTGAATGAGTTTTACAAATACATTCATATAAATTGTTGAAGATCAGATAATAACAGAATTGCTCAGTTCCGCAGTATAATAATATGCGCTTGCATTTATCATAAGCATAGATAATACTTATAGTTTATGTTCAAACAGTAGAAAGGTAAAAGCGCTTTTCTCATCAAGAAGAACCAGGAAAAGAAGAAACAGCAAGAACAACACAAGAATACTAGTCTCCTACTCACCTTGCAAAAGACTATTCGAGCATTCCTTGTCCGCTAACGCATCGTCGCTGCGGCCCTTCATGATCGTAACATCCACTTTAACATACTTATGAACACCAGAGTCGACCTTTATTCCAACCAAGAGCTTCAGAATTTTATAGTCTCTATAATGCAGTCACCTTTGTCCCCCAAAAATTACTATCTCGCCAAGTTCATCTTAGACAATCTGCAGAAAGAACAATATTCGGCAACATGCCTATAAATTCTTTTGCAACCGGGCAATTAATAATTGAGCGAAATTGTGTTTACGAATAATAAGTTTGTCAGCCTCCTCAAAAATATGCTGACTGAAAAAAAAGGATATAAGCTAATGAATTTAGCAACTGGCATAATCATTGATGGGTAGTGGCTGAATCAAATCTAGGTCAAATTAATAGCCAAGTCTCTTTTGGACCAATTTCATCCTGGATTTGTGGAACTTGAATCAGCTTTTGGTTGCAAATTTGATAGTAGAACAATCTAGATTATTGTTAATAGTTTAACTGAAAGGAAATACTGTTTTGAGAAGAGTGACTTGAACAGTTTGGGATAACTTGGACTATATTACTTTAATCTCATTGGTAAATCTCACTCTCTCAATGCAGTTGAACCAGCAATCTGCTATCTTCTATCTTAGTTCCTGTCTGTAGGGTTGCAGCAGCACGATTGTATCATTTCTCAGCTGATTAAATAAAATCAAGGCATCATATCCCTCGTCGAAGATGAGTAGCTTCTCCAATAAATTGAGAATAAACTTCGTCAAAATTAAATCCTTTAAGATTTTACTAATGAGTTCTTGTCGCAGATGAAGATTCTGATGACTCATCCTTTCGTTTTAGATCTATTTGCAGATACTCGCTATAAGAATCTGAATGCAATATTACTAAAATCTGTCAATGAACTCACAGTGCTATTTGAAGACAGACGGCTTATTTTTATTCGCGAACTCATTTCATCAGATTTATCCTTACGAACCATGTCTAACAGTCGAGATCCCATGTTTTATGAGGGACTTAAGATGAAGCTACTCGCTATGGATGACTTTGAATTTAAAGCATTTAATATTTTCAATGAGCAGCAATGGCGCAGCATTATAACTAATTGTGTCTCTATTGCTGACATAAAAATACAAAAAATATTGTAACGTAGTAACAATCAGATGATCAAACTAGTTCCGTTTAAGAAGCGTAACTCAGACGAGCTATAATTAAAAACTGTAGTCGATCTGCTTACTAACCTCTATAAAAAATCATTACGCACTGGAAGGATCAGCCCTGAACTATTTGTGGACTATAACATCAGTCAGAGTTTAAGCACTTTCCTTTTTGGAAAGGGAGCACGAAAAATTGAGGAACTCATAAAACTTCTTCCTTTTGTCTTTTCCTTTGAATCAAGAGTACGAAGATTTAAAGAATTTGTCAAGGAAGATAAAAAGCTACACGACCGTACTCTCTTTTTACAAGAGGAGGTTGACGAAGACTTAATAATAGCAGTACGGCGGGGAAAGGAGTTTCTAGATGCATTTGAAGCCTGCATGACTCGTGACCTGCGAAAGAAATACAAGATAATCTTTTTCAATCAGCAAGGATTATAGGAGGAAGGAGTGGACGGTGGAGGTATTATAAAATAGTTCATTAATCGAGTTCTCAAGTAAGTATTTCTCTATTCAGATCAGCCTTCAGTTAGAATTATGCATTATTTATGGAAACCCCCAATAACTAAATTTTGCCAAACCCCTACGCACCACACACAGCAGAGTATGAATTGGTCGGCAAACTGATTGGCAAAGCAGTTTATTAAACTATCAACATTGAACAGAAATTCGCATAACCCTTCCTCAATTTGGTCATTGGTCGGCAGAACACTTTTGAAGATATGCAATATATCGACCCTGACATTTATAAAGGCTTGATTGCCATTAAAAATGATATGGAGGATATCGATGAAATGGGACAGACATTCGTCATCTTGGATAAGTTACCGAATGGACAGCAACGGTATGTGGATCTTTTGTGTCCCTCCAAACCACCATCGAGCAAGCAGGTGTTGGTCACAAAGTAACTCTCTTATAATAAAGTCAAAACAAAACATAGTTTGTGCTGAGCTACGCTGATTTCAAGTGCAACAAGCAAATTGAAGAAAAAACTAGACTGTTTAGAAAAGGCTTCCTTAAAGTTTTGAAGCCGGAATGGCTCACTATGTTTAGTAACCAAGAGCTAAACTTGATCATTTCAGGTGCAAATCCGGACTTCAATGTCGAGGAAATGCAGGCCAGCGCTGTTTATAAAGACTATCACGAGAAAGATGAAACTATTATTATGTTCTGGCAGTTACTGAAAGAATTAACCTGTGAAGAGAAGTCACTACTGCTTCTGTTTATCACTTCCTGCTCTAGACCACCTACCCTAGGCTTTGAATCAATGAAGCCGAGAATATGCATAAATCGGGACAATGATCCTGCTCACTTGCCCACAGCCAATACATGTATGAACGTGTTGAGATTGCCTAATTACAAAAACAAGGCTCTTTTAAAAGCTAAACTCCTATACGCAATCAACGCCAAGGCAGGATTTTAATTTGCTTGATGATCATACCTTATTAAACATTATTATATACTTCTTAGATGAGTTATACCTTCGTTTACTATTATTAACTTGCATGGAAATCAAGCACAACATCTTCTTGAAGTATGATCCCTACTTTAAGCATTACTCTTTTATCAGTAATTTCGAACTCAGGTGTAAAATACTCATCAAGGAACATATTTCTGATGGTAGATATGACTATTTCGGAGATCGAGTAGAAACAATGCGACATGGCACATACGGAATTATGCTGTCTATCAGCAAAGATAGGGTGATTTCAATTTATTAGGGCTCATGGGGATCTGATACTTATCACGGTAAAGGAAATCTTTATATACTTTCACACCCGCAATCAGATAAAAAACATCTGAGATTGATGCAGGGAGAGTGGAGGAATGGCATGCTTCATGGAGCAGGAATTATTAAAAGTTATGATCTAGGTGAGCAAATGTGGAATATTAACTTTTAAGGAAATTTCAAAGATGGGGAAAAATCAGGTTTTGGAATATAAAAAGATGGACAAAATACATATCGTGGATAATTTTCGATGGGTTGTAGAACAGGCAAAGGGAGACTATAGGATGGTGATGGTAATTTTTTTGATGGTATTTACTAGAAGGGATTCTTGATTGGATAATCCTATGAGAGTGTTGGAGATACATTCATTATCACTGATGAAGCCTGCAATAAGAGGGTCTATCGTAAGCCTGAGAACACTGAATAGTTTACTTTGAATTTTTCCAAATTGATCCACCAAATTGTGTCCCTCAAGAATTGAACCCTTGATTTTGCACTTTAAACATCAATAATAAATAATGGCATTGAATTTTAACTTGCTCAAATAAATAAAATTAATTTTCAGTTTGAAATAAATTAATAAAAATATCTATTTAATATTTAAAATGATTTTTAAATCATATTTTCAAAAAGGGTTTGGACATAAGTGAGGTCAAAGACTGAAAGCTGTAGTAAATATACTTTTTGAATTCTGAGCAATAAAAAGGGATAACTACATATTTTTTGGATTCAATTGTTTCATAGTAGAATGAAAGAGGTTCGTTGGTGCCATTGGTTTCGGTTAGATATTTTATCGCTGATCTCCCCATGCTTCTTTTGTTTAATTCTGTGATTTCTATTTTAAATTCAATTTATTTTAGATCTTAAATGTCTTAAAGATCTTCGTCTCTTTCTTCTTGTTCTAACTTCAGTTATTATTCCCTGTCGAAGGCAAAATTATTAATACTCAACAAAACTTTTGTTTTTTCAGATTTGACTTCAGAAGAACCTGTTGAATAATAATCACTCACTTGCTTTGAGAATTTTTTGTGGAAATGTCTAAAGTTGATTGCATAAATTATTTCGCGTAAACAATCATTAAAATTATTTTCATCAATATTTTCAAAGGGTGATTAATTTTAAGAATTTGTTAATTAAGGAAAGATGGATTACTCAATGGCTGCAAAGTGAATATAATTTCTCCAAATATATTTCTTTTAAGCCATTTAATTGTAATATAATTGTTTTATCTTTTCAATAGTCTCAGAGTCTTTGGATAATTAAATCAATTTCCTTTAGACTTAAAACCAAACACAATGAGTATATCCCACCTTCCCGCAGCGAAATTTCAATTCGCGATCATCTGCCAGTACAATAAAATCTCTATCAAGATCAATGGGCTTATTAACTAGGATATTTTTGGTTAATATTTGGCATAAATCTGTGTTATTTCTCTAAATCGAATCTTATCTCATCTTTTTGAGAGATTGATAAACCTAATCATGGGTTTATAATGTCTACTAACTATCTGTATAATATTGACCTTTCATACTGTCAATCATCAAAACAAATTTAATTCCTCTTTTCGAATAATTCTCATAAATTTATTGAAACAAAGTGGTTGAACTTTTATATGTATAGTCTGCAAGCTGTTCTTTAGATAAATTCAATTATTTACATTGCTTTATTATCATACTAACCCAATCTTTCTCAACGTGAGCTTCTCGATTGTTGATGTATAATAATTTAGGGACCTAAAAAATCAAATTTCGTTTATAAAGGCTGTCCAATTCTCTCTTTTGTTCTTAATTTTAGTGGGACTGAAAGAAGTAGAAGTTTGTGAATGCTGAAAGCCATTGAAAAAGGATGATGGACATTGTCTTACTAATCCCATAATTGCCGTAGAGCAAAAACTATTGTTTACCATCCATTATGTGCTGGAAGACAAACTTAGTCACAAGAACGCTCGGATAAAAGATGGAAGGCTGGGCTAGCTTTACCTCATTTCTTAAGATATGAGTTCCATCAGCCATTATCTTTTGCCGAAATACGTCGTCCAGTATCACACCATCTTTGAATGGTGTCATCACTTCTTTCCTTATCCCATCATCCAGCTCTCCCTCTGAACATTGGAATGATGAGATTGTCAAATTTTTAATCTTGTCTGCCAGTGTGGGCTTTAATATTCTCTTTCCTCCATGGACTTATTCAAAAAAATCCGTTTCCTATTTAGCCTCTTTGATTTCTTTGATAATGCGGCAAGCCCAAATTGCTCTCTGCGCATTTTTTGAGAGTTGTGCAAAGGCATAGCTGAGTCCAAAGGTCGATGCCCACAATTTTCTGCATACTTTAGTCGAGAACATTTGCTAATATTAATTATGGCAAGTATATGAGATATCTAATTCTAATTATTATTGGCTTATGAAAATGCAACAATTAAAGATATTATAAAAATTATTAAAAATTCTAGTTTTCAGCTTTTATAGAATTTATTAAAAATTGCTTATCATTAAAAAGATAGATTTATACTTTTATTAGAAAAAAAGTCTTAAAATAATTACTTATCTTTATTCCTTCAAGTCTCAAAATTTAATTTGAAAGCAATAAAAAATATTGACTTTTAGCTGACTGTTAACTGTTGTGCTCATTAAAGTTTATATTTTTTATTCATATGATTATTTGTAAAATGGCGATTGGAGTTTGTAAATGGATCTACAAATCTTCCGACCAAATTAGCATGTCTGCATTGTTATTATTTAAAGATTCATTGCGATAAAACAATAGATGGTTAATAAATAAATAAAGCTTAAGGTCATTAAACCCAAATTTTTAAAAAATGAAAATAAAAAAAAGCTGCTATTAGTTGTTAAAGATTTTATGATATAAATGTTTAACAATTTAAGTAGAGATTAAATCTAACACTAAATATACACGATTTCCTCTTTAAATATTTATCAATTAAAGATAATCTTCAATAAAACAGTTTAACAAGGTTCCAATTTATAAATTTTTAGTTATTTTTAATCCATAAATCATTTTATCACATGCTTAAAATAAAAGGAAATAATTATACAAGATATTGCAAAGTTAGTGTTATGGCTTAATACTTGTAAACATTTTTGCCAATTAATTGTTGTACATTACAGATTATATCATTTCAATCTAAATAAAATTAAACTATAATCATGTAGGAAATACCCGGTAAAAATATTGCTATTCAGGAAGTAAACCAAGGAAATTAATCCCACGAACAATCTTGACCAATCCCTCACTGTATCATTTCAATAAAATAGAATTTCTCTATCAGTTACATCACTTCTCAATCCAGATAATGTCAACCTCTCCAAGATATATGAAGCACTTGAAAACAAACAAAAATTTACACTCCAAAATTAAAGCAGAGTCTACAATTCGTTGTCCCCATAAAAAAAATCCAAAAATCCCAGTTCTCCTGAAAAAGGCAGTCGAATGATCTCTCAAAAATCAAGTCAGTTAGATCAGTTGGATAGCCTTCAGGAGGCTGAAAACCAATTTTTAAGAAAGAAGTTTAGCCAACCTCAAATCAATGCAAACACTGAAGCATTTTAGCTGCGTCTTTATCAGAAGAAACCAATTAAAAGAGAGTCAAGCGAACTCTCTCGAGGTTCAAGCACTCCCTCTCTGTTAGCCAAAGATTTTCACTATAACCACTCCGAATGTATGAAATGAAATTATGAAGAAATAAAGCAGAAACAATCGAAGCCTTACAACATAATAACTGGATTCACATGATTTCTCATTATTTTAATAATCTCAATCAACTCACAGCACCTTTATTGGATGCTCATAAATATTTAAACATCAAAAATAATATTAATATCTTCCGATTGTGTTGTTATACTGTTGAACCAGGTTTAGAATTTATTGAGTTTATTGCAGAGAAATATTTTTAGGGGAAGTTTCGAGAGAATTAATTTTATTGGTGTAATCAGATCGATGATTAATAGATTAGGTAAATAATAAGTTGGATTCGCATTTATTTTTCAGGCCAATTTGGACTAAACCATTTTATTTTGATGGATATTAATTTTCTTCCATTTTTTATTCTTCCAGTAAGTTTGTATATTTTAGGGAGTTATATTTTTTAGTTTTTTTTTTCATCATTTCGTTATCCTTCTCAATGAGATGAAAGATATGACTTTCCAAAATTACTTCGGTATTTTGATATTCAGTTCTTGTCAAATCATAAAACAATAGCCAATGGTCGCGTGGAACCATATCCTTAATCAGTTCTGTAATCTTTAATTGTGGTTCCTATTAAGACTTGTCTCCAATTAATGCCATATCATCATTCTCCAATGTTGCCATGTTCCTTAATTTTTTGATTGCCCAACGTCGATTTTTTATTAAGTGATAATGCTAAATCAATCCGACATATTATTTAATTTGTTTTTTTATTTACTCTTAAAAAACTTCCTCTTTCAGTAATTTTTTAAAGACTCGTGCTTTCCTTTTGGCAGTGAAAAGACTGTCTTGATTTTCAATAATTATCTCTTTCAGATTGTAGACACTAATTCGAAGCTAGATGTCTTTGATCCTCTTCCATTGGTCTTCAAATTAAATTGACAACTCACTTAAGCGAGAGCCAATATTATCTAAATCTTCATAGTGAATTTTTGGTATCATCAGATTAAACTACTTGTCTGCATTTAAGAAAGATTAATGGTAAAAGCCCTGATGACTTAGTTTTCGATATTTGCCAAGTCTTACATGTTTAGTCCCTGAGCAACTTCTATTAATATCATCTTATTATTAATTTGGAACGTTTTTTTCCAAATCAATAAATATGGTCCGACATCTTTCTATACTATTGTTTGTTTAAAAATTGCATTATTCTTTATCATCTTAATGGCCAAAGACATTATCAGTCAACCCACCCAAGGAGTTCTTCTTAGACTCTTAGCGAGAAAAACTTGATTTTTTATTAGAATTGATTTCTTACCCTTGACGTTTAATGCTGGCTTTGCTACTGCGAATGTTGTTGACTGTGTCTTTGAGTTATTAACTTTCTAACTTGTTTTACTATTCAATTTAATTCAATTTGTTATTGACTAAATGTAACAGCTAAGCAATCATCTTTTATTTATCTGTTATGGAATTTACATCAACTCTAGCTTTTGATTACTTGTGGTTGATAGAATGTTATAATTTGTAAAACTATTACAATTATTGTTTCATAAATTTGGTCTTGACTTTATTGGCTTTGCGATATTGAGACTCCAATTTATTTGATTTTGATTTTTCAAGCTATCCTTGCATAGTTTTGGTTTTACCAGTGTTTCTATAATTTGCTTACTCATCTTATTCATCAATTTATTACTAATTCCCTCCATTCTAACATGATATATTGACATCTCCAACCATATTTTTCGTATGTCTCCTTTCAAGTTCTCTCATAATTTTTAGCAAAATTTTTTATTTTACTTCTCTCAAAGTTTCAGCACCCATTAAATCGATTTGTTTCTTGAGATAATTATAATTATCTTAGAACATATCTAATTTCATGGCTGTAATATCCTTGATTTTGTTGTTATTTACCTCTTAACCCTCCTCAACATCCTAAATCAAATCTTAGATCATTAATTTGTTAATATGCATTTTATTCTTTCGGCTTAATGTGGAAGCGAGAGGTAATAATGATTAATATATTTTAGAAGCTGCCCGAGTGGCTTTTCTAGTAACTCCTACGATTTATTGATCATCTTAATCCTTTCCTTATTATTGAATCACATCCTTTTTCGATATTTTGGAGATAATAGTATTTAACTTCGTCCTTTTTCTTTCGAAATCGGTTCGATGTTGTTTCATGTCTTAAAACCTTTCAATATAAAAATCTGATATATCACGGTCTTTTTCAACTCCATTTATATACCTTTTAATTTAATCCCTCTCTTCATCTAGATGCTGATATAAATAATTAAAGATCTATCCCACTGATACCTTTATTACATGCTGCGTCATTTAACGTCCTTGCTTTCTCTATAATAATTGCTGATGAAGTTTCATGAACTCATTAAATTAGTTATTGATCATTTACTTTTTGGGCGAAATCGTAGGATTTACTTTTTTAAAAGAAAGGTTGACTTAGTTTTCTTTCTAATGCTGAATGAATGGTTTATGGGTAAAGCGAAATCCTTTACGCAAAGGACTTGGCTCATTTTTGATGGGCGATACCATTGTGGAATTAATATTTTTGTGACTGTTAAGCTGATATTTTTTCTTGATAGCTTATTACCTCATTCGTTTATGATAAAGGCAATGACAGTTTTTAGCTTTGCAGATTTTATTCCTATCATAGAAGGGGGAAATGACTTTAAATTCTGTGATATTTTTAGAGCTTGGAAGTTTATCTCTGGATGGACGCTTTTATTTGCTGGAGTGCCTGATATTCTTTTCAATTTAAGGGACAGATTCAGTGCGTATCATCATTTTGCCAAAAGTGGTTTTAAATAAATCAGCAATTTCTCTTTTCATTGATTATATTCGTAGAAATTTATTATAACTATTCTTTAAGTGCAAAAGTCATTTTACACCAAGCAGAAACTCTAAATTTTAATGAGCTATATTAGTTTTATAAGTTTAGAGAAAATCAGATTTGAAAGTATTATTTTATAAATGGAGTAAATCTCCAAGGTGTCTTTGATGGAAAACACAAATAATCATCAATCTTTTTTATTCATTGTTTATTTCTATTTCAAGTGCTGCATGTAGAAAAGATAAATCATATATGATATTGTTATGACAAAAATAAACATCCTTTATATGTTCAAAATAATAGGTCTTTTTAATCAGTAGAAAGGAGAGCGCACCCTTAATAGTTTAAAGTACTTCTTCTCATAGCAGTCGCTGCCCCCAGCCGTACACTAAAAGCGATTTTTCCACTTGTCGGAATTGCGGATAGAGTTCAAAGTGTGTGATTGTTTTTCATACATTCCCTTCAGTTTGTCTACTTTGTCCTATAGAAATTTATTGCGTTCGAGCATACTCCACATGACAATATCGTTTACCCTTTGGGGCGAACTCGCACGAGCTGAATAATCCACGTTAATCTTACAATTAGGACATGTAGCGCTAAAGCTTCGTTTTCTGCTTGAGCTCATATCCTACCTTAAGCGAATGTTCTCTTGCATTAAGTTTTGGTAACGATATTAGCTCTCTTCTATATTGTGTAAACGATCAGCAGTGCCGTAATCACCATAGCCGTTTGAGTAATATAAGTCTGTTTCCTGCAAGTCTTTATGGAAGGTACTCATGAAATAAAATTTATTTAAATTGTCATCGAAAATAAATCAAACCATGTATTGTCCAATAGCATACTAAAAGCATAAATAAAAATATTAGTATATATATAACTTGTTTATTTGATTTGTTATTCTAAAGCTAAACTTCAAATGTATTTGAATCTTTTGTTGTAAATATGAAATGTGAATATTTTGAGTATTTCACAATAATAATAATTTCACAAAGTATAATTGATTAACACAAATCATTCTCTCATTTCTATAATTTAATTAAATATGATTAGTGAAGGATTCTTAAATCAATATTTTTTGCTCATCTTGAAGCATTCTGATAAATTAATTAATTTTTGGAATACTACTCTATCATATAATGACCCATACTATTGGATCGGTAATAAATTATAGCAGCTTTATAAGAGTATGAGCCTATTTAGACCCTTAGGATTAAAGACATCTTGTTGAATTAACTCTTATTCAAAATGCCATATATCAACTTTAAGTGTCATATTTATCGATAGCAAAGAATGGTTGCAAATGTTTATTAAATCTTTAATTTTTTCTGATAGTTTCTTGAAGGATCATTATGTATAGATCTAAGCTCTTGCCTCAACAAAATGATATTGCGATATCATTTTGTTGAGGCAGACCTATAAATTATACAAATTTTATTGAGAGTAGAATAAAGGATAAGTACTAGCACATATTTCTTATCTTAGAAAAATAAAATCTTCTTTATTTAAACAATCAATATTTGAAGATTATAAAGCTAGTCATTAGGAGTAATAATTCAGGAAATGATGCTGAAAAAATATTATTTTTGGTTAGGAACTCCTGATTTACAGCTTTATATCATGGTGATAAGAAAAGGAGTTTAATATTTTTTTTTTTTGTCTGAATAGTAAAGCTAATAAATAATTACGATCTAGCGATGGCTGACGCCAAAGAGATGCTTCAATTTTTGGCGTAAAATTCTTTAACTGAATATTGGATATGTATAAGATATATAAGCAATGGACTTATTCCTCCGAATTATGTTTATCAATTGCCTTTAAAAAATTGAAAGATGAATTAATTTTCAGAATTTTATTATTAATATATTGGATATATCTATAATCAGTTATAGAATGAAATTTTTGACTATGAGTTAGCTGCCAAAACTATTTTTCGCTTTTTTGAACTCTATAAAAAAATCTAAACAAATAGACCAAATTATGATAAAATTTATAAATAAAATTTCCTAAATAAATATTATTCCTCTGATTTATTTCATA
>Ga0302186_10001161_pt1 | contig 22474 bp, 20 predicted proteins | sample II_Bog_E1_2_FD_198782 | JGI IMG/M metagenome (GOLD analysis project Ga0302186, IMG submission 198782) | Peat permafrost microbial communities from Stordalen Mire near Abisko, Sweden - II_Bog_E1_1 | ecosystem: Environmental > Terrestrial > Soil > Wetlands > Peat | place: Sweden: Abisko...
AAAATATGAGGGATACATTTTTTTTAATTATTTTTTTATTTGTTTTATTTAAAAAAAGCTCTTCCTTTAAAAATAAAGAATTTGATGAATTGAATTATTATCAGAATTTCGCTTTTAATTTTTAGAACAATATTTCAAAATCCGATCAAAATTTATATTCTTTTATGTAAAAATCCCTCTATTAAAAATGAAAAAAACGATGACATTTTCCAACCTAAACATATTAAATAATTAATTTTTTTAAGGTTTTGAAGTATTTAATAAAGTTTCTTGTAAAATTATTTTCTGGTCGTTTTCAAAACTGGCTCGAAGACTTTCGATTGTCTTTTATTTGTGCCGACTTGATCATTTTTGGGTTTTCTATCTTCCCTCACGTTTGAATTTTTAACTCTATTCAATATTAAAAAACAAATGAAAAAAGCTATTATTTTTTTATGTAAGACTTTCTGTCATTAATATGAGAGTTTTTCCAATCGTCATCCCATTTTCCGACCCCTATTAAAATATAACATTTTTTAATTAAGATATCCATAAATACCTGGGCTATTTCCAAAAACATCTCCATTTGACTCCAAATCAGTCATTTTTGAGTGTTGAGGACTCAAAAAATTTCGACTCTAAAACAAAATTGTTATAATTTCTATATAATTTCATAATTATTTACATGAAGTCTCCTTTCTTCCTTCGGGAGATTGTCTTCCTTCCAGTCGACATTAGCAGTATCCAAATAATTACTTCTTTTATTAAAAGCGGGCCATTCACTAATAAAAATACCTTTTTTTCCCTAAATGTTCTGTATGAGGTGCGACTTCAATCCCACATTCCTTCAAATTTGCTTTTATTGAGGAAACCTGCTTGTCATCATGTGCTCTAAGCTGTAATCTTCCAAATTGTCCACATTTATTCAATACACTATTGAAGTCTGATTTGAACGCCACAATATGATATCTAAATAAATTTGGCAAATTTATTTATTACGTGTTTTTACCCATTTCGCTTGCAAAATAAGTTGAATCGATTTTCATCGAATTTATCGCTCACACCTTGAACATCGAAATCGAAAATTTCACTTTTGCCAATGTCTTCGCCATCTATCATAAAAAAACAAATAAACTCTAATAAATTTAATATTATTTACTAGTTTTTCCATCAGTATAGGGCAGCTTATAATCTGGATAGATGTTGGACTCCATTTGCAAATTTTTCAAACATCTAAAATTTGATATTTTTATAAAAAGACATAAAATATTAAAAAATACTTAGCATTGTTTTCTTTGTCAAGGACGAACTTTTTCTCCTTTTCTTTAGGAACTTGCACCTCATAATTTTGCTCTCTTATCCTTTGGAGGTTCTCAGTGTCCAAGGCAGATTTAAATTCATCTTTTTTCTTTTGTTTTGGAGAAGTGTTGTTGCTTTAATGAAACAATTATTTAAATATTAGTGGTTTTTGCAATAAACCCATTATTTTGACTATCATTTGTTCTTAGCTTGGAACTATCAACATCCGTCCATTTCATAGTGGTGCACGTCTTATTTTTTTCTCTAATATTGTATTTTTGTTAAAAGTTGAAAAATGGAAAAGTTTTACGTAGGCTTCGGTGAAGCTAAGGTCTCTCTACCAAATAAATCTGAATAATTTCGATCTCCTTTCCTTCTATCGTTGTTTTTGGTGTCCGTGAGGTCTTTTTGCAAAAAGTTTTTTTTTGCAACATTAATTGTTGGTTCTCCGTTTCCGTTGCCCTGAATTTCCTTAAGTAAAAACTCAAACTTATGAATTTTTTCTTACATTTTGCTCCACCGGGTTTTTCTTGGTTGTGTTTGGATCTGTCCAATTAGCATTTCTTGGACTAAAATTACAGAAATTTATGCTATCTTTAAAATTTTTTTATTTTACTAGAGTTTTTCTTGTGCTTTATTCTTATTTTGTTCTATTGGTCTCTGTTCCTGGTTAAAAATATTGCTTGATTGTTCTTGATAAATGAATTGTTAAAATAACATATAAACAAAGCGTTTTTTACCATTCATTTTTTTTTGCAAAGCATTCAGGTTTGAATTAGTGACTTCAGTTTTCTCTTTCTTACCATTGACCTCGTATTGCTTCTCAGTGCCATAGATCTCCATATTTTTTCGAATACTAGCTGGTTTACATTCGAAATTGGGCACAAACGATTCAGGTCTTAAAATTATTTTTTTTCAATCATTTGAAAAAAAATGATTACTTTTGCTTTGTCACAGGCTCTTGTTTATAATCTCCAAAAATGTCACTTGTAGTGTGATCAGGTTTTTTCTATTGTATTTGTTAAAAAGTGTGGAGTTAAAAGGATTATACGGTTAAACGGGTGGGTTGGGGACTGTTGAATCGTATTTGGTTCATAATAAACAACAGAATACAATAAATTTTATTAATAATAATTAAACCTCGCAAAAAAAATATTAAAAATTCAAACGTTTTTTATGTTTAATAATAATAACACAACAAAGAATATATGAAATTTAGGAAAAGCAGCCCTTTCCTCATTAATATCTGTTTCTCATATCTTTATATATGTTCAAAAATAGAAGACATATTTGGGAATATTATTCAATTCGTTTATGTTTTCAATATCGGTTTTCTTTGATTTGGTGTTAATATGTTGTATTTCTTCATTTAATTTCCCCTGCAAATTCTCAAATTGACCCTTTGCGTTATTAGTGGAGCTATCTTCTATAAATCCTCTATAATAATTAAGTTTTTTTATAATTTTCACGTTAATTCCACAAACAAATTCATTATTCTTCTCAATTCCAATAACTTTAGAATCATTATTATTGTTTAAATTATCATTATTATTATCATTTTTGTCTTTCCTTACGATTTTTATGGAAAGTTGATTTGCTCTATTGATGAAATTCTCAAAGAAAAAGTCATGAATCTCTGTTTTTGTGGTAATTTGCACCAAGGCCTTGATATCTGGGACCTGGTAATAATCCAAGGCATGTCCATTGAGAATTTCTTGCCAAATTCTTTTGCTTTTTTGACGAAATTTCACATCGATTTTTGATAGCAAATGAAGTGTCTTGTTTTTTAATGATTCCAATTCCCTCGTGGTCATTCCACTAATTTCATAATGGACCATTTCATAGAATTTTTCCAATAAATACTCAATGCATGTAATATTCAGGTCATTTTTCAACTCTAAAACGATGAGAAGACCATCTATATTCTTCTCAATATGGGTTTGAATCATTTTTTTGATTGATCTTTGTGGGAAGGAAGAGTAATTTCTTATGAAATCATCGAATTTCGTATCTAAATATAAAGAAATCATCGAGAGAAGGCTGGAGTTCTTTGAATCTTTACGAGGCCCCAATTGGAAATAGTTCAAAAGGATGTATTTATCCTCAAAGTCATTTTTTTGATCGTCAAATAAGAAACGGATGTTCATCGAACTGATGTTCAGAAAAGTTAAAGGAATATATGAAACATTACTATAAAACAAACTTCTCATATTTTCATTGCTGACATTTGTTTCTGTTTCGTTTTTTTTTTCGATTTTTTGGGAGGAATTTTCAGTGGTATTAAAATTGAAGGAAGAATTTGTCACATTCGTAAAGTTATTTATTGTCAAATTTAAATTTGTATTATTATCATTAAAATTCAAGATGATGTTATTTGGAATATTGCTTGTTTCATTATTAGTCAGATTACCTTCAATTAAATTGGCTATTGATGATAAATTATCACTTGAAGTGTTAAATAATGTTTGATTAGTTTCGTTTTGTTCAAAATTGATAGTAGTTTTATTTTTCTCTTCTGCATTTATCATAGTCTTATTTGAATTTGTATTATTTTTGATACTATGCTTCAAAGCTTCCTTGAAACTATGGATAATCGTCTCCAAAATTTCAAATGTATCATTTTTTAAATAATTCCCATAGATGAAAATTTTATTGATCACTAGATTTTCCTTAAAGTTTTGGAGGAATTCCTCCAACATATTAAAATCAATCCCCTCCAGCTCATATATTTTCTCCTGATAAATGTGATTGTAATTTGTCATTATTTTTTGAAACATTTTCGTGCTTTTTTTAATTGGATCGTCAAGTTTTTCTTCCTTAATTTTCGTAATGAGCGTCTCTTTAATTCTTTTAAACAAAAATTCATTCGTCTCGATTTTGAAGAAACCATTTAAAAAGGTTTCACATAAAAATGGGAAATTATAATTGAACCCTTCTAAATATATTTCAAATCCATGATGATTTGCCTTTATTTCAAAAAAATTGCCTGCCACAATTGCTTTATAAAGCAACTTTTCCATGAACTTGTTGAGAATTTGATTAACGATAAGGAACATCATATTTGTTTTAGTTGTATAAACAGTAGAATTGAATATGAGGTCTAAATAAAGGCTTACTTTAGGAATATTATGATGATTTTCGAATTTGTAGAAAATCTGAAATGATGTATGATTATAATCAATTATTTCCATAGCAGGGGGGTCCTTTTCCTTATAGCAAATACTATTGACTGTGAGATTATAGAACTTATCAGAACTTAGTTTCACCAAAATAGAATTAGTTATGTTTTCTTTAGATTTCTGATTTTGAACAACAAGGTTTTGACTAATATTTGAATGATTCCAAACTGATGGTTTTTCCTTGCATTTTGAAAAAAGATTGAGGTTCATAGGTATAAATTGATTTTTTTCTGGGATTTCAACTTTTCCTTTTAAATATGAATATTCCATTTCATTGAGGTCAATTATAGTTTTCTCTGATAAAGGCAGGATCCGATAATAAATTTTATTTAAATCATCGAAAGAATCTAAAGAAATCTTCAAAACTTCAGAATAATCGGTTTCATTAAGCTCATTATTGCTATCATTCAATAAGAGCATATTCATCATTTTATATTTATTGGGTAACATTTTGCTTTTGAAGGAGGTTTTTTCCTTTAAAACCTTCAATTCCTCCTTTAAAGAGTTCAAATCAGTGAATCTGAACACATGACTCACATTATTGTTATTTTCATTATAATTCAATAAATCATTCTCGTCTTGATTCAGTTGTTGCATCCTGACGGAATCTTCATTTATATCGAATCCCTTGGAAGTAATTGTAGTTATACTGTTTTTCGGGTTAATAAAATTCAAAAATGATAAAATTGCCTTTTCATCAAAATCAAAAAAAATCTTATCTCCATTCAACAAATTGGAAAGGGGCAAAAAATTCAAGTTTCTAGCTATTCTTTGCGCTTCTGAAAAATCATCATTTTTCTCTTCGAAATGAAAAAGGACACTTGAAATTTTCTTCATTTCATCGAATAATTCTTTCTTCACTCCGAACGAAATCATCAAATCCACAAACGCATAAAAAAGCTGGATGACTTCTTTTATTTTATCTTGCGCTTCTTTTGGCATTGTGAACTTGCAAGAAAAAAGGGTGAAATCAGACCCCTCGTACAATATTTCTGATTCCATCTCATAAACCAACTTCCTCTTCACTAAGAAATCATAAAAACTATCAATTTCCTTATTGTTAAATAAGGAAACAATATAATTCAAAGGTTTGGTTCTATAACTGCTAATAATTTCCTTCATCGGAAACAATAAACTCACTTCCAGACCATTTGTTTCCGATTCGAAAAGGATCACCTGATGAATTTCATTAAAAGGGAAAGGTTTTGGGTATAAAGCCATGTTTTTGGAAGGCATTCTGTTATTTTTTAAATGCAGGAAGTGTTCTTTAACGATTTTTTCCAGAAATTCTATCGAATGGTTTGAAACAATTGCTATATTCATCAGATTGCCTGAGTAATACTCATTAAAATACCAATCAATTTCCGAAAGCACGTCTATCTTGTTTTTGGCGGGTCTTTCAAACAAAGATTCCTTATTTCCGATGAAGAATTTGGAAAAAATGTGACCCTGATCCGATAATTTCTTCACTAAACTTAGGATTTTATTATTGTTGTTTTCCATTTCCTCAAAGAATTCTCTATCAATCATATCAATGGTTTCCGGGAAGGTCTCCTTTATGAAGTTTGGCTCTTTCAAATGCTTGATGAAAATCTCAACAGCCTTTTCAAAAAATTGGAAATTCACAGAAAAGTATAAATTAGTCCTTTCGACATCGATCATCAAATTTGCATCCCCTCCATGGTTTTTCAAGAAATATTCTAAGTAAAAATTTGGATATGACTTTGAATTCATCAAGATTAAATGTGCCAACATATGACTGACGCCTGGGATTTCACCGGTTTCTGCATTGAAGCCCACAGAGAGTTCAAGTGAAAAAGAAGATGTTTCTGTGGAGTTATCTTGAACAAGGAAAATTTTGATATCGTTGCTTAATTCCATGAATTTGAAGACTCTTGAATCAAGCATTGGCTTTTCAATCAATCTTGAAAGCTTACTGTCATTGAGAGTCGTTTTATACCCATAGACCAAGAAGACCATCAGACCCAAAATGAAACAAATGCTAAATAAAATGTAGTTTTTGCAAAACTTTTCATCAGTTTGAAACAACTTTGGCTTGAGAGGAGTGTCTTCTTTTAAGAGGTTTTTTATGTTAATGGGACTTGTTTGGGGCTTAGTGCGTTTTATTAAATTGGACTGTTCCTCATCCATGAAGAAATTTGGATTTTTGTTTTTTTGGGGAGTTTATGCTCGAATTTTGAATTGCGTTATTAATTAAAAAAAACTTACAATGAATGAAATATTTTTTTGGTTCATTTTTGTAAATAATTTGGATTTTTTTAATTTTTTACAAAATAAAACAAAATAAATATATTAAAAAATATTTGGTTCCATTTTGAAGATCAAAAGCCAAGATGATTAAGGTATTAGAAAAAAAAAACTTGAAATTAAATACTTTAATAAAGAAACTTCGAGCGAAACCATTTTATTAAAAAAATTAAAAAATTTTGGAATTTTCGAAATAAATGAATAATGATATTCAAATTTTACCATTACCTCCTTTAGATGAGCCTTTTCCAAAACCTCCCTATCATTATAAACAAGAGAATCTTATAATTCCAAATCTGGAAGTGATTCATCAATATATAAACCCTGACTATTACAGTTTCGGAAAAACATATAAAGTCTGTTCACATATATTGAGTATTTTATTTTTTTAAAAAATTAGATTTTCGAAGAAAAACAATCTTCCGCTAATCCTGGCAATTTAGAAAAAGTGCCAATGTCAGGTATTATAGAGTAAAAAAGATGAATAATTTTTTTTTAGAATTGATTTCAAAGCTGAATTGAAAAAGATTAACAAATCAATCATTTATAAAGTTTTGGAATTGTTTGAATATAGCTCGAAAGGGAGTGAAAATTTGCAGGACATTTTGAATGATATTACTAAGTTGATAGAGAAATTTTTCGAAATTACCACTTTTATAAAACACAATGTTCAGGTGCGCTAAAAAAAATAACATAGTTTATTTGTTTTCAGGCCAAAGAAGATATGATTGAAGTTCTCAAAAAAGAGATCAAAATCATCGACCAAAACAAAGAAAAACTTTTAAATGGATTGAAGGAAATTCAAAAAAAATTAAAGGAGTAATGTTTGGTATTTTTTGGAAAAATAATATGCGATTTTCTAAGTTGAAAAATCAAAATTTTTGTTAGAAATTTGGTTTGTTTTGTTATTTGCCAATATTTAAAAGTTTTAAAAAAAAATAAACAAAAAATGGTTTTTTTTGGCTTCAAAATTTTTTTACATTAATATTTTTTCATAATTCATCCTTGGAAATATTATTGAAAAATTGCTCGGTAGACTCTTTTATGTTGGCTATTTTCTCCAATATTTTTTTATTTTGCTCTTCTTCGTCGCTCTTGCCAATTTTTTCTTCTTCACTATAAATTTTGTTCTCTCCGTCCATAATTACTAAAAAAAATTTGTAATTTCAAGTATTTTTAAAGAAAAAACCATATTTTTTCATTTCCATTATGATATTTAGGGTATTTTTAGCTGTGGTGTTCTAAAGTGTTTAAGATTCTTATTGATTTCAATTTAATTGTACGAATATCATCATTGAAGTATTAAGATCGTTCGCATTCATTTTGGCTTCCTCATAATTAGGTGCTATTTGTTAAAAAAATAAAAATTTAGAAAATAATAGTATATTTATCTTCAAATTTTCTAAAATGTCTTTAAAGTTGGAGGACAATTTAGAAATAGAACTGGAACAATCATTTTTAAATTTTTCTTTTTGCGCATTCATTTTTCCAACAAAAAAAAACACCAAATTTTTCTTTTTATTTTCAAAATTATTTACTATTTTACAAATGACAAATTTTTTTACTATATAAAAAAAAACTTAAAGGAATTTCATTTGTTTGAATCCAAAACTTTTCTGAAAATCGACTTTGCTTTTGTTAATTAATTCCATTTCATTGTCGATTTTTCTTTTCTTGTTATTTTCATTATTCATCTTGTATTTTTCATCGTAAATATTCTTGATATATTCTTTTTGCACTTCAGTTATTTTGTCATCACCTCGACTAAACTCCTTTGAATTTCGATTCATTGTTTCCCTTTGGTTTTTATTCAAAATATTTGTTTTTTTGGCTTCATCTTCATAATAAACAGGAAATTTTTCTTTATTTTGCAACCCACCAAAATTTTCTTTGTTTTGTATTGTAGGATATTTATTTAAAGTTGGCTTCATATTTTTTGTAAATTCGCTTGGTTTCACAGTTTGAATATTGGATGTTTTATTGTTTTTATTGGTGAGCAAAAGTTCATAATTTTTGAGTTTTTCTTCCATTTCCTTCAATTGTTTTTCCATAGTTTCTTTGCTTTCTTTTTGCTTCTTAATATAATTTTGGGCTTCCTTATATTCTTCATCTGCAATCGACAATTCTTCTTTGTATTTTTTGAGTTTTTCTGTTGCTTTGGCTAGTTTTTCTTCTTGCTTTTGAATTTTGTCCAAAAATTTGCTATTTTCCTCTTCAAATTTTTGTTTTTTGTCCTGGAGATCTTGCTTATTTTTTTCCAATGCATGCATCGTCTGCTCTTTTAGCTTAATTAATTCTTTAAGCTTTTCATTCTCTTCGTTCTGTTGTTGAATTAGTAAATTCTGTTTATTTATGGTTTCGGTGTTTTTCTGTAAATTCAACTCGGCCTCCTGATAAGCATTGGAAGAGTCTTTTTCTTCTAATTTTTGACTGAGAAATTTGGTTTGTTCTTTAAAAAACTTAAGAAAATTAAGTTTTTATTAGCTCCTCTGAATTTTTTACCTGAATGCAAAAGTTCAGATTTGAAAATAAATTGTTGATTGTTGTGAAGTTTTTCTCAGGGAAAAAGAGGAGATTAAGCTTAATATTAAGAGAAAAAATTAAAAAAACTTGAGTGGTTCATTATTTAATACCTTATTGGTGTCTTTTAAATCAATGATGGTTTGCAAATTTATTTGCTTGTTGCAAATTTCACATTTCAAAGTTGGCAATTTCATCGTACGAGCTGACTCTGTCATGACATTGAAGCATTTTTCGCAGAAAAAACAACAACAATTTGTCAAAAAAGCGGGCTTGCAATCTAAAATGGAAATAAATTTCATCCTTCCATTTTTAAAAAATTATAGGACTTTTGCACTTTTTGCAACTCAAAAATTTCAATGCTTCCATTTTTCTCAATTCATAAAATTTGGGAAAAATGACAAAATTTAAATTTGCCAAATTATTAGATTTTCGTCTCTACTTTGACTTCTTAACTAAATAGAAGAAAATTAGATAGATAGCTAACTTCACAAAAAATAATTAAAAAATAGAAAAAAAAAAAAGAAAAAAAAAAAAAAAAAAATGGAGAACATTTTCACTGAATTGACTGCCAAATTAAAAGTAAAGTTCCTCCAAAAATCCTTTAAAATTCTTTCCTAAGGTTGATGTCACTAAATACAAAGAAAGTCTCGTCGATAAAAACGTGATCTTTTATTTAATTGAAATCATAAAGCGAGGCAATGAAAAATGGACTTTGGAGAAAAGATTTTCTGAGTTTGATCATATGAACAAGAATCTTTTGAAACTATTTCCTAAAGACCTACCTCCAATGCCTCCGAAAACCGTTTTTAAATTGGTTAAGCTTGAAGATTTGGAGCAAAGAAGGCAAGATTTAGACAAATATCTAAAGGTGAAAATGTTTTTCTCACAAAATTAAGTATTTTAATTTATGATAGGCTTTGGTTGTGCGTCAAGACATCTTTAATTCAGAACCCATGAGGAAGTTTTTGAATGTTTTTTAACCAAAAAAACAACGATTATTCTTAAAAAATCTATAAAAAAAATAAAGGTCGAAAATTTTGCTCCTGAAATCCTCATAACGCCGCCAAAACTTATCAAGGAAATTACAAATTTCCTTTACGGAGTGAGAGACTTCCATTACCAACGAGACCAGAGTCTATTATTTGCTCTTGTCAGCGATATGAACGTTGCTTCCCGTGTCGATTCTTACATTTCAAACATGAAAATGCCTTGGGATAGAGAAGATAAGCCACCTTGTGTGGCTTCGGTTGGTGTTCTGGAATGTTATTTGGAGAGAAAAAATGATCAGTTTGCCTTCGATAAATTATGGTCTAGGGGATTCGCATCCCAGGCAATATGCATGGTTTGGGATCAGCCTTCAAACATGATTGTTGTTGGGTAATTAAAAAAAAATATATTATTATTATTATGTTTTTTTAGATTAGATGATGGCTACGTATTTTGCGGTAGGGTCGCAAGCGACTCAGAATATATGAAATTAGAAGAGGTTTAAACATTTGTTTGATGAAGATTTGAAAAAATGTTATTTTAAGATTCTTTTTTTCAAAATTCACGAAAGCAGAGTTATGGGTGTGGGGATTGACTCTAGCACCAACATCATATATTCAGTAGGAGAAGATAAATCTTTAAAGGTGACTAGTTCAGTTGAGCACAAAATTCTTTTTGGTATAAATTATTTTTTATAACCTCAAAAATAAAAAATAAAAAATTCTTTTTTTTAGATTGTGTGATCAGTCATACTGCATTGACGAATTTGCACTTTGACAATGAAACAAAAAGAATTATTGTGACAAATAAAAATGGTAATGTCTTTGTTTATGATGTCTCAAAGCCCATACCTTCCATAATTCAAACTCATCAGACATGCAGCAAAAATGCCATTAGAGGCTTTCATTACGATCCTATAAAGAATTTTGTTTTCACAGGAAGTATTGATGATGGGGAAATCTGTGTTTTTGATATAAAAAAACCAGGAAAAGTAAAAATATCTAAACTTCATTTTTTTAACGATGTATTAGGAAAAGTTGGCCAAAATGGAAGGCAGTTTAAAAGCAAAATCTGAAGTAAATTTAAAATAAAAGCATTTTTTTCTTTGTTTATTTTAAAAGGTCAGAGTTTTAGTCTGGTCAAATGACCGAGGTGAGATAATTTCAGGACATATTGACGGGACAGTGAGCATCTGGAGTTTGAAAAAAGAAGGGCCACTTTGTTACAAATATTATTTTCATTTGTTAATTGATAATTTAGATGTGATAAAGGACTCAGGAAAGGCAATCACTAAGTTGAAATGGTTTGAAAAGGACCGACTTTTATTTACAGGATCCAAAGAGAAAAATATCAAGGTTTCATTTTTTTTAGATAAAAAAATATTTCTAAATTTTTTTAAGATATGGGAATTTCCAGAAGTATGGAGAGATCCGAAAGTGGAAGAAGAAGAGGAGTTTGATGAAAAAGTGAGGAGAAAGACTAGTGCTATGATAGATTTTAAAAAGAAACAGGAAAAATTGGCAGATGACTCAGATGAAGATGGTATTGATAAGATAAGGTTTTAAATGCATTTTTACAAAAAACCAATTAATTAAATAAAATATTTAAAAATAATGGCAAAAGCTTAAAATTTAAAAAATGTCTAAGAGAAAACAGGTCTAACTTTTTCTTTAAAAAAGGGAAAAAATTCCTATTCTGCGACAATACAATGTTTCCCATATTGAATACATTTTTAAGAGACTTTTTCAAATTGGTCTTATAATAGTTTTAAAAAAAAAACATATCATGATGGATCTTTTTCAAAGAGACATTTTAATTTTATATCGTTTAATATTTTTTAGAGGGTTTTAAGGCTGAACTTAAACAGTAAAAAACATATTTAAGTTTGAATGAGACCTTCCATTTTTTCTAAAAGAAATATTCAAAATAAATGAAATCAAAGTTCCTAAATATTAATTATCGATCTTTTTTATTATTAAATTCATATTTCCTAATTTTTTTTTTCATTTTGTTAGTTTCAACTACTTTGTGAAAGGCCCTTAAAAAAACTAAAAAATGATCGCAAAACAAAAAAAAAATGAAGCAAACCTTCTCCTTGCTTTGAATGGCAATAAAAACAATATAAAATTGCGAGAAAATAATAAAGAAGAAAGAATTAAAAACAAATGAGTCTATATTAAAAAGCTTTTTTAAAAATAAACCATATTTCAGAATATATACATTTTGTGAAAAATAAAACCTATTCTCTATAATAGAAAATCTTAAGACGAACTATCTGAACAAAATTAAATTTTAAAAAAGCAGAGAATCTTAATAATTCCTTCAAAATAAAATGAGATAGAGGATTTTTAATAATTTATTTATAAAATTCATAATTAAAAAAATAAAAGCATGGATACTTTAAACAAAAACCCCAGAGGTGGGAAAAAAACAAAAAAAAAGAAGCGCTTTGAGCTAAATTTGTGTTAAAACACCAGAATTTCAAAAAAAAAACAGCATGAGCTCAATTGCTGTGATCAAATATGCAAGCATTATTTTCTGATATAAGTAAGAAAAAAAAATGTATTTAGATTCCAATTGTTAAAGAATTATTTTAAACGAAACGATCGAAAATGATTACCTTTATTTTTTGATTAAAAAACAGAATAAATTTCTGCTCATTTATTTTTCAAAGTTTGAAATGAACGAATTTCATTTTCTTTGATTTTAGTAAATTTTTCATTTTAAAAATTTTTTTTTCGTTTTAATTAAAAAAAGAAAATTTTCAAAGATGAGAAATTTTACTAATCCATCAAAGAAATGAAATTAAAATAAAAGAAAAAAAAAGAATAAAAGATAACATACTCGATAGTTCCGTTTAAATTAAAAGTTTAGCAAAAGGAGATTTCCACATTTTTTTTTCTTTTATAGCTTAACAAGAATTTTTAAAGTAAATGTTTAAGCGCAAATTATATTAATTAATAATCATGCATATTAATTCATAGATTTAGTTTATTACCTAAGAAAGAAATAATCTTCCATGCTGTTGAGCCTAATGACAAACTTTTTTTGAAAACCTACAAAAACATACTGTCCCTGAATTTTTTAAATTATAAAATCTTTCTTCTTTTGTTTTAGTTTATAAAATTTTTATTAATTTTTTTTTAAATATTGTTTGAATCTATCAATAATATTAAAAGGATTCAAGATGACGGTTAGCTCTAATTTGAAGAATTGGACGTTTTTTATTCGTTTTTTTGTTGATTTTTATTTGAAGATGAATTTAAGCTTTTTTCTTCCATAATTAATTAATTTTTTGATTTTTTTGTTTTTTTGCTTTTATGCTTGCTTTTTTTCTCTATATTCCTTAGACCTTCTTATAACTAAACAATTTTTTTTAATTAATTTCTTAATCCGAAATAACATTCAAAAAAAAAAAAAAGCAAAAATTTAACTATGAATGAAGAAAGTTCCATAAAGCCTGGAGGGTTGCCGGAGCTCTTGAATTCCCCTATAGTTTTCATTACCACGAATAACTCCTTTAAGAAGATAAAATCAAATAGCATAAATGTGATAGATTTCGAATCAACCTTGAGTTCCAAAAACAAACCGATTTATAATCAAGGTGTTAACCAAGTTTTATATAAACGTCGCGAATTTATTAAGCAAAAACCTGATCCTCAATCCACTGAGAACCGGCAAAAGGAAATGAACAACAGTCTGTATAAATATCTGGAGACAAATCAGAACAATAATTTTAACTCCACGCATTACTCAAATGTTGAAACCAACTCATTTAAAACCAAAGAAACCAACGGAGCCTCCACAAATCATGAAACCAATCGTCACTCCTTTTCTATGATTTTCAATCTCAAAAATAATAGCTCTCCTCATCAAATTCAAGACAACTCTAAACCATATCATCTACAACAAAAAAACTGTCCCAGTGTTGATATCAAGAAAAAAATCAATTCCAACTCCATTGGAAACCTAACTATCGATCATATCATCAATTCTAAGCAAAATTTGCAGGTTTTAAGGCCCCCTTTGCAAACCACTAAATTCTTAAACAAAACTGAAAATTTGATAAAAAACAACGACAAAAAAAACATCGATGATCGATTAAAAAAGAACCAAATTCTCACCGCTTCTCTTTATAATGATATAAGGCAAGTGTTTGACTTTAAGTAAGAAGAAAAAAAATTTAGTTGTGAAGTTTTTAAAAAAAAAGAAAAGAAATTGGAAAAAATAAAGATTTTGTCCCAAATTTGAAATACCCTTTCTTATTCTTCGAAGAGAAGGAAAAAGATGAAATAAACCAAGTTTGATCAAAATTTGTTGTTTTTTTATTGGAAATTAATCTTAGGTCAATAGAAAAGTAGGCGACGTAAAGATTGCATTGGAAAGAAACCTAAAAATAGAAAATAAAATCGATTTTTCGAAATGGAAAACGGTGATCGATTTTTCTCAATATCTGAAATTTTAAAATTTCCTTAGGATTTAGTTAAGAAATATGCAGAACGATCGAAACATAAGTAAACTTTACAAAGATTCACAGCTGAGAAAGAGAATTTTTCTAGGTTTTTAAAATTTTCCATATTTTATAAATTGTTGCTTTGTTTTGTTCTCGTTATCAAAGAATGTTTGGGGTCAGTCATATTGTGTATATCTATGATTTTTTTGTATATTACACTAGGAAAGGGCTGCTTTTCCTAAATTTCATATATTCTTTGTTGTGTTATTATTATTAAACATAAAAAACGTTTGAATTTTTAATATTTTTTTGCGAGGTTTAATTATTATTCTTCATGAATTAATTTGTTATTAAAATCCAAAAAAGAACATTTTTTTATATTTTCTTTTCTTTTAATTTCAAGAAATTAAAATTTCCCTAAATAATTAACAGAAAAATAAATCCAGAAACGAAATCTATGAAAACATATATTTCAGATCAAAGCTATGCTTCTCCCCGAGGTGTTTTTTCTCCCCGAGGGGTTTTGTCACCGAAAAACACACCAGTTTTGCTATCCCCTTCAAAATTTTCCTTATCAAACAAAAACGTTGCTCTTATTTATATTTTTCCTATTAATTTTTCCTTTTCACTAGCAAAAAAAACTTAATCAATCTATAGAACATCTTCAGGAAAAAATGTCCCAAGCCAAAGCTCGCTTGAAAGTCAATGATGAAAATGAACGAGGTTTTTCAATCCACGAATTTGAAGCCACCAATGAAAAATTCAAAAAAATCGAAAAAGACAATCGAAATCTCAAAGGCGAAATTGAGGGCTTGAAAGGGGAAATCGAAAACCAGAAGTTCTCCGATAAATTGATCAGTTTTCCATATCAATCAAACTCCTTTGAAAAAACCAGTAGTTTTCGAGTCTTATCCAATGAAATAGAGGATCTGTCGAAACAATTGGAATTAAAGAACCTGGAAAATTTGTTTAATGAGAAAAAATTCACTCAGAACTTCCAGAAAATACAACAAGCCTATAAGTAAAAATAAAGGAAATTTATATAAAATCCTAATTTTAGTGCAGCAAATGAGAAAATCGTCAAATTCCAGAAATTGGTCAAGCTTTATGAGAAAAAACTCGATGATTTTGGGAAAAGAAAAAAACACCTGAAAGAGACGATAAAGATTAAAGAGATGAGAATTCAGGATTTGGAGAAAGAAAACGATGAATTGCAGATGAAATTAAATTCTAAAAGTGTTTTTAGCAATATGGAGGTGAATTATGGGCAATTGATAGCTATTCAGAAGGAAAATGCTGAATTAAAGACTCATTTGATAATTATGGAAGTAAAATACTAAAAAAATTCATGAGTTTATTGATATTTTTTGATTCAGAAAGAGTTTCAAGTATATAGAGAAAAGCATATGAATGATGATAATGGGAATGCTGGGGGATCAAATAAAAAGAAGGTGGGGTTTATGAATGGATTAGATGCTAATGTTTTAGAGCAGTTGTCCTTGATGATTCTGAATAATAGATCAGGAAATAGGAAAATGCAGGAAGAATCGAAGAGGAACATGAGGGAGAATTTTGGGGAGAAGTTCGTGGAGACAATGGAAAAATATTTTCAAAAACTGAATGGCGTCGAAATCAGAAATAAAAAATATGCTCAAACCCTGCTTTCAAACGTTAGTCTTTTGTTTAATTAACTTGTTCATTTTTCTAGGGGTGAATTTTTTTTAATTTGGAATTTTTGTTTTTTTGGAATTGACAAAATTTTTAATGAATATTTATATCTTTAAAGTTTTGTCCTTTAAAAAGATTCAAAGAGAAATTATTTTATCTGAAGAATTCAAATTTGCCTTGCAACTGATTTTTAAAACCGCAGACGAATTTACAAATATTGTCGATTTATCTGATCTTGACAACGAGAAGTTCCAGGAAATTAGGAAACGGTTTATCAATTACAAAGCCAATTACAATTTGAGATACATAAATTTGTTGCAAGAAATCAATGAAAGACAATTTGATTTAAATGTGTTTATTTTTCCTTAAAACTCCTTTTAATTTTTTTTTTTTAGAATTTACAAAAAGAAATGAACGGTGATAACGAATTTGCCGATTTTGATGAATATGCGATTTTAGTGAAAAATAATGAGTTGATCAAAACAAAATTAGAAAATTTGCAATTACAAAATTCGCAATTGAGAGCTCAGGTCAATAATTTGGATGGTGAAGATAATATGATGAATAAAGGCATTTTCAGAACTCCTGGAAAATTAAAAGAAAAGGATGAATTAGATAAAAACTCCTTCTATTTGATGATGGTGAGTCAGGCTGGCATCATAGAAAATTTTTTGAATGAAAAAGTTTTTTGAGAACTTTTATTTTTTATTTATAACACAAATTTTCATTTTATGATCTATTTAAACATTTTAAATCAAATGTAATCGTAGTTGTTCCTATGTCTCTTATCATAAAACATATTTTTCTTTTTCAAAGGTCACATGTCTTGTTGAGTCAATTTATTTTTCTGTTTCAATAAGGCAATTGTGCCTTCGTTGAACAGAAAATGACACATTTTTGTCTTTTATCTCAAAGAATTATCAAATTAATAATATTTTTATCATATTTTATATAATATAATTATAGTATCAATCTATTTCGGCAGAATAATTATGATTGTTTAGAATCAAAGAGATGGTAGTCCATTCTTTTTTTTTGCCCTCCGTTGTGAATTCATCCCTCAGGTGTGGAGATTTAAAGACAAAAATCCCTTAAAATGAATAACAAATAATTAAAAAGAAAAGAAAATGTTTTAGTTTAAATGAGACTTTTTTTTGAGAAAAAATTATTCAGTTTCGCAGTTTTTTTAGAAATCAGCTAATTATTAAAAAATTCGTATTATTTCCTTATTTCCAAAATAATAATTTAAAATTCTTAAAGTTTACATCAAAATTTCATTTTCCTCCTTTGTCAATTTGCTCATTAAACTGCTTGAATTCATTTACCAACTCCCCAATCGTTTGGTTTCCTTTCACCCCCAAGCATTTCACTATTTTTTTCTTCTTTTTCTCAATTGCTTCGATTAAAATCACCAAAGACTCATCCTTTGATTCCAATTTATTTCCATTATTAATAGCATCTTTGCTAATACATACCCCATTTCCAATTAAACTTATAAAGGCCCCTTCATTTTTATCAGGATTATGATCTAGTGTTCCATCATAATTCGCATTTTTTTTTATACTATGCAACAATCCTTTATAAACACTCTTATTATAATTCCAATAGGGATCGAAAGCATTGTTTTCATTATATCTAGGTGATAGCTCATAATTATGAAAATTGAATTTCGGGCTATTATCTCTACAAAAGTTTATTACCGCTTAAAATAACAATTATTTATATGATTACCTTTCATTTTTTAACGTGCTTAGACTTTTCGGTGTTAAAGACCCCATTATGTTTTCATCCAATGAATCGTTGAAACTAATGCTATTTTTTGACAGCCATTGAATGAACTCATTACTGGGCTGACTGTCGTAATTTATCAGGCTGACGTTTTGTTTGTATTGGCTGATTTCTTTTGTGATTTGTTCTGAAATGCTTCTAATGCGGTTCCTTTCAATATTCTGCTTGATGGGGTCCACGACTTTGTAAAGATCATACACGTTTTTGAAGAAATTCAGCTGAAAAGAAAATTTGAATGAACTATTTGGTGAACTGACATAAAAGGAAAATTCGTCCTCCTGTGGAAATTTGCTATAGAATTGGTTCCATTTTTGTGAGTTCCAGCCTTGGAAATTTGAAATTTCTGTGGGTTTTCTAATGATTTTATGCGAGAGACTGAAATCATGAGCTATCTGTGAGGAATATTTGCTGTTTTTATTGAGGTATTCCTTATATAATGGCAGGTTAACCAATAAACTTGATAGAGACTTGATGATAGAAATAAAAGCGATGTTGAATTCCTGCTCATTTTTCACGATTTTCACTACTCTTTGAGGCACTTTATCTAGGTGGAAATCAAAGATCCATTGCTCTATTAGATATTTATTGTTCTTGGAAGTTTTTTCACTGAGAAAGAATTCTATCACGAAGAGCTGATTTTTTGCGTCAGCAGGATTTTCGAGATGGTCCTTCAAATGGAAATCCTTAAGAGGAACAATTTCGTTCGGGGGAAGTTGGGATCCACGACATTTGAGGATGAGCTCAGATGAAAAGTTGAGGAAATTTGCAAAATTATCGAAAATATTTTCCATCGGGAAAACTTTAAAAATAATAAAATTACAAATTTATTTGTTAAAAACGCTTTTTATTTTTTTTTTACACCATCATTTATCGTTCACCAAATATTTTTTTATTCCATTTTTTTTTTTTTTATGATTTGATAATAGCAATGATTTTTTCCAAAATCTCATGGAATTTTTATTTTCCTCTTTTTTCATTTCTTTCCGCAGAAAGCTCTGAAAATTTTTGCATTGAACCTTGAAATGATTAAAAAAAATTTTCCTTTCAAAAATATTTCATTCCAACTTACCAAATTCTTTTGAGATTACTAAATTTTAAACCCAAAAAAAAAATTTTCCTTAAAATTAAGTTATTTTACTTATTTATAATATAGAAATCATATTTGGAAGAATCCATCAACTTCAAGTGTTGATCTTAATAAGATTCAATGGAATGAAGTCAAATAAAAAAAAGGGGAAACAAATTTAAAGAAATGAACTTCGAAAAAAAAAAAAAAAAATTCATTTGGGACAAAAAACTTTAAAAAATAAAAAAAATTGTGAAATTATAGCTTCGAAAAAATTTCTTCATTTTAGTAAAGATGCAACAAGTCAAAGAGGCAACTGTTTTATTCCAAATTCCTCTCTTTTAAAATATATCTAGGATCCTCACGAACAAGCCTTGTTCACTGAAGAAGAAGCCAAAGAATCAAGTAAACATATTGAATCTGATATCAAATTAACCGAATTCATTAAGGAAATCAAAAGGAAGTGAACCCAGAAAAGAACCAAACTGTGAAGGTGTCCTTCGATATGATTGAAAGGATTCATTTCGAAGACGATTTCAAATTAGAAAAAGTCATTTGTTAATCTTTTCTTTTTATATCATCATTTCTTTGATTTTTCGCAGAATAACACTTCGAATTTCAGCAAAAATGACGCCAAAAGCCCGCCCAACAATGAAATTTCCAAAATTTCAGATTTTAAAATCGCCAAGCCATTTTTCCTCCTCTTGAAAGAAAAGACAAGCTTCTGGAAATTAGATAAAAACGAAACCTCAATCAAAAAATTCCTCAACGATCCTGTTTTCTTCACTTCCAATGAATTAACGAATCCCCAGAAAAAGAAAAAATCGATAGAAAATCGTTTGTTGGCTTATTTTTATTCGCTTTTTGTGAATTTCGCAAAAAAACTGAGTCTTTTTATTTCTTTCCGTGTCTGGAATCCTTACGATTTTCGCAGATTATTATGGAACAAGATCTTCTTTATATTTCTGATAATAATGTTCTTAGAAATTCCCTTTGAGATTGCGTTTAATGTGAGCCAGGATTTAGATTTCAATTTCATAGTGATTTCGATGTTTTTCATAGATATTTTGGTCTCTTTGAACACTGCCTTTTATACAAGAGGGAATTTAGTGATGGAAAGGAAGGTGATTATGAGAAATTATTTATCAAAATACTTTCATATTGATATATTAACGATTTTCGTGACTTTCATGATAATAGCCTTTCAAGGTTTCAATATTGGATTTTTGCAATATTTCAGGTTTTTGTTTTTCGCTAATTTGCGAAAGTTCTTCAAAATACACAAAACATTAGATGAAAAATATAAGCTTTATTATAGACTTCAAGGAGTTTTGGAAATCATAGAACAAGTCTTCTTTTCTTTTTTCATCATTCATGTATTCGCATGTGGGTTCTATGGGATTTCATCTGCTCAAATGGCTAAGGGTAACAAAAGCTGGATTGCAGAAGAAGGGCTTGCCAATGCAAGTTGGCCTCAAAAATATCTTTATGCCTTTTATTGGTCAACTATTACAATAATGACTGTTGGTTATGGAGATGTTGTTCCGAAAAATGATTCTGAAATGGTCTTTGCTATAATGACAGCGATTGTGGGATGCGGGGTGTTTGCGTTTAATGTGAGTACTATTGGGAGGGTATTTGAGAAAATGAATAGGGATAATGAGCAATTTAGGTTTGTAGAATAATATATAATATTATCATGAATTTAGTAATTTTTTTAGAGAAAATAACAATATTATAACAAAGTATATGGAAAAAAAGAAAATTAATGAGAATATGCAACTTAAAATCAAGGCATATTTGAGATATTTTTGGAAAGAGGAAAGAATCCAAGATGATGAGAAGGAAGCTGAAGTTATCAATAAACTGACAAAAAATTTACAATTTGAACTGTTATATGAGGCCAACTCAAAGATAATATATGGATTCCCATTGTTTTATTCGAATTTCTCTGAAAAATCAATTAAAAAAACTGTTCCTTTACTGAAAGAGCTCCGTTTTTCTCCTGGGGATATGGTTTATGAGGTATTTTATTTAATAATTTTATAATTTTTTAAAAATTTAATCATTGTTTTCAGCAAAATGATGTTGATGATAATGAAATTTTCATAATAAACAAAGGAAAAGTGGATGTTCTTTATCGAAAGGATGAAACTAGTGATTTATTATATCTAAAAACTTATGAGGTACGAAACAACCTAAAAAAATTTATATGTATTTTTAGAGGGGATTTTTTGGTGAAGATTCCTTTTTCACAGGACTCCCTAGAAAGACCTTTGTTCGATGTAAAGATTTCACTACGATATTTTCCCTGAAAAGAAGCGATTTCTTGAAAATAATTCTGTCAGAAGATGAAGATTATCAACGATTTTGCATGATCAAAGATGATATCTTATTAAATAATTCGAATTTCCTCATCAAGAAACCTTGTTGTGGTTGCACTAAAATAGGGCATAGTGTTGGAGAATGTCCTGTTTTGCATTATATACCAAATAAGGAAAGAATTGTCCATGTTTACGCAAATGCCAATAATTGTCAAAAAAGCTGCATTTTTTTCAGAAGAAAGAAGAGAAAAACTCATGCGCTCAAGAATTTAAAAGAAAACATCATTAGACTTTCCTTTTTCTTGAAGAATTTAAACAGTGAGCAGGAAGTTTCGGAGAAAGATGCGAATGCTGAAAATGAAGAAGAATCAGAGAAAAAAATCATGATGGAATTTAATCAAAGTCGAAACACTGTGAACAATAGTCTTTCCTATATAGGAGAACGCAAATCCAGCGTCAGAAAATTAGAAAAAGATGAAATAGTTGAAAACTTTGAAGCTATGAGGAAATTCAAGAACTATTATCCAAAACATAATTTTTCCCAACAAAATTTTGAAAAGTTAGTTCGGATGAGAAATCACGTTTTAAGTTCGATGGGAGAGAGCTTCATCGATGGAGAATCTCCGAAATTAAACAAGAAGACAGAAAGAGAGGAGAAAACCCCTTTAATGATGAAGAGAGGGTTGTATTCGAGTAAGTTAGAATTGAAAGAAAAGATTAGCTTTTTGGATCTCGTAAAACTCGTTATGAGTGAACCGAAATTGAGAAAACAACTTCGTAAAAAGAAATATTAAATTTTTTCATAAAAAAAAATTTGTAAGTTATGATTTTTATAAAAAAAACATTTTTCTTGATAAATAATATATTACATTATATTATTATCATTTTATAATAATCATGGAATCAAAATAAAGCAAGCCACTGGAGCCTTTATTATTTT
>Ga0302186_10001164_pt1 | contig 22460 bp, 14 predicted proteins | sample II_Bog_E1_2_FD_198782 | JGI IMG/M metagenome (GOLD analysis project Ga0302186, IMG submission 198782) | Peat permafrost microbial communities from Stordalen Mire near Abisko, Sweden - II_Bog_E1_1 | ecosystem: Environmental > Terrestrial > Soil > Wetlands > Peat | place: Sweden: Abisko...
AACCCCAACCCCATTTTTATTGATAAATATGATTGAAGTAATTAGAGAGTATTAATATGATTATTTAATGACTTAATCCTAGATATTATTATTACTCGTTAATAAAATACGAATATCAGATCTTACGATTTTCATACATATACTTCGCTACCATCTACGAATCCCGTTTGGCCTCGTACAAAGAGACTGATTTCTTTTTCTTGTCCGAAGTGTAATATTTAACCATGTTATCACTCTTCTTTCTTTTAGGGTAAAAGCTAGACCGCTCCTTCTACTCTGGTTATTCGGTTTTGGCATATTTGGTTCTAACCATTTATTCCCTTCCTTTATTAAAGACGCTTTCATATTTTTTCTTAATGCTGACAGTGTGGATCTATTTCTGGTTGGTCTTCGGAATGGACTCATCTTTGTTTTTGGATGCACTCCTCGCCAACCCTTTGAATCGACTCTTGTAGATAGTGGCTCTGTTTTGTTCCAATACTTTAACTGTATCCTTTTTATCAATAAGAATTTCGCTTTGTCCTCCTTTCATGCTCTCTTCATCCTCTTCCACTATCTTATAAATGAGTGATCTATACTATTTCAATGTTAATTTCTTATTGTCATCAATTTCAATTCTGATTTTACACCCAGCCTCGATTATTTATTATTTTGCATAAAATTATTTCAAATAGGGATGCTTGAGTATTTCGAGCATGGTTGGTCGCTTTTAAGGGTTGAACAGTAGGGTCTTTGAAATTAAATCTAAAGCTTAAGATGGACAACTAGAGAACCATTCCTTACGATTTAATGGCTTTATTTTTGTTAAAATGTCAAGCATTTATTTTCCAAAGTCAGTTTTTAATGACTTTAAATCTTGAATATTGGGTGGACCCGTCCAAGTCAACACCCTCTCTATTTGATTAAGAGTTGAATGACCAGGGAACATCGGCTTTCCTCTGATCAGTTATCCTAGCATACATCCAAAACTCCATACATCCGCTGCCTTTGAATATTTTTTTGACCCAAGTAATATTTCAGGTGCCCGATACCATCTGGTTGCAATATACTATGTAAGTACTGGTGCAATTTCATCCTCCTCGTCATCAACTGATCTAATAAGTCCAAAGTCACAAAGTTTGGCATGGCAATCCTAATTAACTAATACATTCGAAGGCTTAATATCTCTGTGTATAAGTTCAGCCGTGTGCAGATAATGCATTGCCTTTGCAACTTGATATATGATATAACGTTTATGCTGCTATCCTAGCATATTCTCACGAATGAGAGTGTACAAGTCGATGTCCATATATTCAAAAAGGATGTAAATATCCTTTTAGTTTAGCGAACGCAACACCTGCTTCAATTGGACTATATTTGGATGCTTGAATTTTTGAAGAAACATGATCTCACGGTATGTTCTTTGGGCATCAGTTGAGTTTTGAAAAGCATCAAAATTCTTTTTTAGGGCGTATGACTTTCTTGTTCGACGGTCCTGCACTCGCCACACCACACCGTACGCTCCACTTCCGATTTTTTTAATGATATCGTATCTTTTGGAAATATGCTGTTCGACTGTATCGTTTTCACTCATTATATTTATCAATATGTAATCGCTGATAAATAACAGTCAGTTTGATAAGAACCCTTAAAAATTATCATACAACTGTAAAATCACGCTCGGGAAAGACTTTGGGAGCCAGTAATGTCCATATATACAGAAGAGTAGTTGTCCAAGATAACACTACTCGCACCCAAAAACCAAAACCGCTTGATGTAAGATTACCAGTAACAATGCTTGCAGAGGTCCAGTTTGTAATTAGCATGCCCACATATATTGAAGCTAGGCACATGTAGAAGTGCCACTTGGCCCAATTCCAACTCTAGGTATATTTGGCTAAGTTGGCAGCCTAGGACTATTCCTGCTCTTTGGAAGGCTATTAGCGATGAGCTGCATCATTTTTTGCAACTAATTCTTCCATTGGTTCAGTAGGTGCAACTCCCATTGCCTTATTAATGTCACCATTCTCTGTAACTTTAATTTGTCCGGAACCTCCCATGATGGAACCATACATAGTAAGCACGAAGAAGAAAGTAGAAACAATGATATCAGCAATAAGTGAAGAGTCAGTCATTCTCGCAGTACCTAAATAAGGATGTTAGTACAGTTATCTCCATAAGAGAATTGACAGATAAATGCTAAATATGAAATATACATTGAGACCATAGCAGTAGTAAGAAGACTGTTTTGTTTATTAAAATTGAATATCTGCAGAACAGGGAGAGCCACAATAATAATAGATGTGATTATGTTGACCCAAAGAGAATTGCCACAGCTGTCAGATGATGAAAAATATACATATCCCAACACATTTTAACCAATTGCTGCACTTTCACATATTATTGTTAGGAGAATCAACGCCACGCCACATGAAGACTCTCCGTTGTCATATCTTGCCACTAATTTAATTCCGGCGAGATAAAATAAATCTATGAGGATTATTGACTTAATTATTATTTGTTTACCTGCAATAGCATAAAAACAATCGAGATATATTTGCTGGCCTCTGAGTATTGGACAAAAGTGTTGTTGTTAACAAAAAGAAAGGCAATGAACACTCCAAGCACAAGTAAATATTTTATGCAAAATAGGCCTTAATTTATGACCATTGACAGTCGACTTCGAAACAACATGAAAATTAGCATGAGTAGGAACAGAATGAGAAAACTTAGAGATATTCTGAAGACTGTAGATGGACCGATGCAATCAAACTGTCTGCGTTATGGAGTAAATACCCTCCTGAGCTAGATGGACATGTCATCCATGAAAAATACGAAAGAAATCCTTCCCATTTATTAATGAAGAATAAAATTATGATTGCGGGTATGCTGAAGATCATCACCAGAAATAGATAGTAAACTTTTGTAACTCTTTCAGGCCCCAACCAACGAGTCAAGGCCTATGAAATATCCTTGCAACAGCATGCAAAGCAACAGCATAAGCCATTGGCGATTATGGTTCCCATATTTCTGCTAGATTTTGCCGAGAAAGATTTAATTATTACAGTATTATTTAATGAGTTAATTATCACCTATATCCGATTATGATCATCTGACCAATAATGTTGTTATACTTATTCTAAGTGTTTTAATATTACAATACAGCTACGATAATTTCAAGATTGATTGAATGATGCACTATTTTCAAGTTTATCACCTCCTCCAATAAAATATGCAGTTTTATTAATAATTTAAAGCTATGATCATAGCTTATTGTCTTTCTGTATACGCAATTAATTTCTTTAATCTTCCTACATTGTAGGTAAACTCTGTATTATTAAGAAATTTAAGTTGCGTTTAATTAACCAGCAAACAGCTGATTGTGCCGATAGTCCCATCTTAAATGCACAAAAAATTCAACCGACTGATTTTCCAGTAGTGATAAATTTAAAGGGAAGCGATAGACTACTAATGAAAGTCAAAATGCTAGCCTTTCAGACGAAATAGGCTTAAAAATTAATTGGAGAAGGAGTGGTTAATTTCACAAAAAATGATATTAACAATAGCTTAAGGGTTCCCATTTATGATAAAAAACAGGGAGTTGAAGAAGTTGCACTTTGCAGCATCGATTTCTTTGTTTCTGGATTTTTATACGAAAAGAATAAAAATATAAATGCGGATAAATCTCGAAGTAGAGTTTAAGATTGGAGATAAAGAAGTGATGAAGCAGTGTATTCTCAAATGTCATACACTCTAGTGTCATAGCAATAACAAGAATAGAATGAGAAAAGTGAAAAAGGCAATCCGAAAGTATCTCATAATTAAAAAAATACCTAAAACTTAAAAACTATATTTCCTATACGTCTTAGCAAAGCAGATGAAAATTAATAATTAAAATAACCATTAAAATAAAGGTAGGACTATAAATCATTAAAGGTATAAAAACCTAATTTATTACAGTAATAATTGCAATAAGTAATACCTGTGAGTGAACCTCATTAGATTGGAGGAGAATAAGTGCAAAATTCGTTGCCTCTTCAAAATACAGTTTATCTAGGTAATAGTAACAACTAATAACTGAGTTAAGATGCTATTCAAAACATTCATCTTTTGTCTATAAAATCGAAGGAAGAAGACAATCAACAACCCATAATCGCTACGTAGCGAAAATAATAGTAAATTGCTTTAAAAAGTATAGAGATGCCTGCTTCTCCTGAAAGCGAAAATAGTAAAATTTATAGTCCTGAAAAATTGAAGAGGCAGATTAAAGAAAGTTAAAAATTAATGACATAATTGAAGCAATATCTTAGTGATCGTCGACGTTAAGATCAAGTCAAATCGACCGTAACTTAGTAACAGAAGGTTAATCACCAAAAAGTAAGACGTAAAAATGTAAAAATCTAATAAATTTCTGCCTACAAATTTCAAAACAATTTCATTGAATATCATATCACTGCATAAGCGAGCAAATCTCCCAAGATAATAAAGAATCTTAGAGCTGTTAAGATTATTAATAACGAGATCAAATAATCTAAAGATGAGATCATCATTGATGTTCCTATCAATAAAGTGTAGTTTTATTTAATGAATGGCAAAAAGATAGTCAGCTTGGATGCTATGGGATATCGATACTTTTGTGTCACCAATCATTTTCAATAAAATGCTATTGAAATTAAGATTCCACCTGAAGAAACTGGAATTAGGGCTTGTGTTATCTTTAAAGATGAAGGAGAGTTTTAGGGGACTATTGGATTGCAATAGGGAGAATAAATGGCCATCTACTTGAATAGGAAAGAGGCCAATGTTGGTCCAATTCTCAATAAATAGGAATTTAAACTATATTTTGATATAAAACAACAGTTTTCAATCAAACCAATCAAAACGACATTGGAAATAAATGACAACTAAGTATCCTTTCGTTAACCCTATGAATTAATCAATGATAATGACCTTCGCAAAAGAGTTACGTCAATGAGTTTGCAACCTTGGGGATACGCCAAAAGCTATTCTGAGTAAGCAAAAGTTTCATAATAAGCACTGTAAATGCTGGATAGAATGAATGATAGATTTCGTGGTCTAAAAAAGGAAGATGAAATTGAAGATAAAAGTCTTTAATCTTAAAGAAGACATACGAATATCGATAAAACACAGAATAAAATGATATTCCTCAAGGGAAATTCACACAAAAACCAAGAATCAAAGTTTGATAATTCTGAATACTCTTTCCTAATGAAAAAATTCTGCACTTCTGAATCGCCATCATAAAACTAATCAGTTATATAGAGAAAAAAAATAAAATAATCTATAAAAAATAGCCCAATAAGGAAGAAGACTCGTAAAAAGCCATAAAATTTAAGTGAATCGCAGATATCGGAAGCAAACGACATTATGAATATTCGTAACGGAAACAGAAGCAATTATAAGTTCAAAAATAAGGCCTAATAATCATAAATCAAATAATTATGGCAAAAATTACTGATCAAAAAGAAAATGTAAGAATAAAAAGCAGATAAGAAGAGAGCAAACAAATCAAGGCGTAGTATTGATAGTATTTTATCGACCAAAGGGAAGAAAAGCTTGGACATTCTGAATGAATCATCATTTATGAAGGAGAGTGATTTGCCATCTGAAAGATCAAAATTATCCAGCAGAATTAATCAATATCAGTTTAAAAAAGGAAATGATTCTTCCTCTTCAAATTCCGAAATAAACCAGCAAACCAAATTATTTCCACTTCGGAGTTTAACTTTGGAAATCAAAAATATTTCAATTACTGAACCTCAAATAGTGATTAATTAAGACCATTAAGATGCAGTTGGCAAATTTGTCAAGATAACGATTAAGAACAAAGTTTAATACTTCACCGAAGTCATTTTTAATGGAGAGTACAACAGTATTCTTTGGAAACTAGAAGGATGTATTTTTACAGAACTGACTGGAAGCGAAAAGATATAACTTGAAATATATCAAGCTCACGATAATCAAATAACTGTTCTTGGAAAATCGTTTATTCGCATCAGTAAGCTACACTTCCTCAAGAACAACCACATTTATAATGGCAAGATCATATACAATAATATGCTTAATGGAGAGTATACATTAGGATTTAATATTGTAGAGCTGTATCCTTTTTAAATTATTTAAGAGGAAGATGAATAGACCACTATAAGGCATTTACCAAAGGTTTATTCGCCTTCGCTCAACAAATCGCGAAGAAATGGGAGTCAGGAAAGATAAAGAATTATTCAAAACAATTTGGCTCCCAAGAGAATATCAAGAATAAGTAGAAGTTTGGACAAATAGGATTTGAAAAAAATAAAAATAATTAATAATTCACAAAACAGATAACTGCACGAGCGAAGTAATTTTAGAAATGAAGAGGAGAGTTTAGGAATTACCCGAAGAAAATAAAAATAATGACACTAAGAATATTTATATTATTTTTTATCTTTTTGTGAGAGTTTAATGAGATAACTATACTTATTTATTGATTAATTTATCACCAAAAATACTTCTTAGTTATATGATGTGATAATCACTTTACAGATCTGATCTTTTCTGATTCATTATAGTCTAGCCATCCATAAATATATATCATTATTCAACAAATGGGGTGTTGCGGCATGGACAAATCTACTTCAGATCCTTTACCAAACCCTGGGAGTAATTCCTTTTATTCATAAAGAAAGCCGCCAATAAAGAACAAAACCAATAAATTAGATTGGAAGGGAGCTGATTCCCCAAAGGCAAGAGCTTGAGATTGACTTATAAAAGCTTACCAAAATTTTACAAATAAAAATTATCAATAAAGAATCAGCAGTATTATTTATTTTATTTAGCAATCTCAAAAAGTAATTGCTTAGAAAATAGTGCAAATTAACAAAAATATTCATAAGATTGATCAAGCTGATGTCCTCGTGCAGGATGTCAAAGCTAAGTATTTTTGTAGACATTTAGATTGCAGTAGGCAACTATCAATTCATTTTGCAACTCAGTTATTCAACAGACCGCCAATATAATGAATAATGTTAATACTAAAATGAATATAATTGATTACGAGTAAACAACAAGAAAATTCACAATTTAAAAGAAGTTCATGAATGCAGGGAATCAAGACTGTTAAGACATGATGAAAAATATTGCGGAATAATAGATATAGGACGAAGATGCTGCTAAACTCATTCGCGATATGACTCGAGAATTAGTGGCAACGCAGAAAAAGAAGATAGACATAGTTGTGCAAGAATCTAACCACAATATGGTGATGTATAATTGATTTGGTAGTCTGCTGTGATATAAGGTAAATCATTAAAAACAATTAAACAATCATTAGTTGCACTGATTTTACAAATTAATAACTGCAATGGTGATGTCATCGTGGTAGTTTCGACGAATTCCCCTTTACATTTTTTTCAACTCTTCCATACTCCGGCCGCTCATTTCACAAGCACGATTTAAAACATTATGTAGCACTGAATGAAGATATGGTGCTTGCTCAGATTCATCCATATCATAGCAAGTCTTATTTAAATCTATCTCCTTTTAAAGGAGCAGACTTTGAGTAACTTCTTCCTTACTCAAAACATCCCATAACCCATCAGAAGCAATTACCATATACTTATGCGACTTGGTGATTTAATGCTCATTGATATCAGGTATGCAGTTCAAGTAGGGACCAGCAAACAAACCGTCCCCGCTGTAATAATCCTTCTTTTTCAAGTAATAGTCACCAATGGTTCGAGTGGGTTGAAGTCGCCCCTTGAGATAGAAGCAATTATTATATTATTCTTGAATAATATTTTCATCTCTTCCTTCCCACTATTTCCTCAATCTTTCCCGTTCTAACCTATTATTGGCTGAAAGTCTATTATTTGCCTTTAAGCTTCGGAACATATTAATTCCATCCTTCAAGACAAAAATACCCTGCGAATCACCAGAATTTCCAACATAAACCCTATCATTATGGACAATGGCAGTAATTCCGCAGGTGCCTACATTTTTAATTTTTTTGTTGCCAATTTTAATTTGTTCTTCATATATTTCAAAAAAAGTATCTTCTAATTTTTGATAGCTCCAGACGATGGATTCCTTCAATATTTCACCAATTGATTTTGTAGCCTACTCTTTCTGAGATTTTAAATTATCCTCCAGGTAACTATCAATAAATTTACTGATTTTTGACTTGGAATATTGAGCCAGCTCACGCCCGCCATGACCATCAAAAACACTGACTGTATAAGCATCAATAGAATGAAGTTGTTCGTAAGTGCAGCTATCCTAAGATGGATTATTAGCTTAATACTACAAAATTTTAATTCTATGATCGATATGATTCTTTTTTACATGCTTTGAGCTAGCCTTGCAACTGTTATTTGATTTTGATAATTAAACTAATTCCTATTCATCCTCTTCAGTAGTTTCTTCTGCTTGGCTTTTAATGACAGGCTCCGTAAGACTAGTAGGGTAAATAGGGATTTCTATATCCTCTATCTTTTATTGAATTTTTGATAGATAGGATGCCTTGCAGAATTGTTTGAATAATTATGAAGTTCGTTCTGGTGAAGGCTGCCATAGTTTATTGGTGGTTTTGAGCGTGGGTATCATGATTAATCTGAGTAGAGATAGTTGATTCATTTTAACTCTATAAAATAATTATAAAGCATAGTTGAGGTGAAAAAGTAATTATAAGATTAATAAAGTTTATGAAAGAAAGAGTAAAATAACGCTGTCTAAAAATGCAACAGTTTGATTAAACATTAAACTGAGTTAGACGAAGATATAAATGGCTGTTATACCATGGAACTAAAAAATTTGCTTTAATTACTTAAAATGTTAAATATAAGAAATAGTTTGCTTTATAAATTAAATTGATGAAATTATGATAAATTTATTAATCTTTAAAGTGAAGCCAGCCTTAATATAAATATTATTGTAGATGAATAAAATCAGCAAAATATTTAATTGCTGTACCTCTCCTTCGATTGATCAAGATAAAGAGATTGTTACTGGCATTAAGCGAATCAAAAGGTGCATGAGCTCAAATGATGGAGAAAAGAGGACCTTCATTAAACGATCGGTTGGAAAAAATCCGATATTAGATCTAAACTATAAATGCAGCAATAAAACCATTTCGAGTATTGGAGCTCCTTTAGAGATGACCAAGCCCTAATCGGGTGATGGATCTTCAAAAGACTAATTAGCAGCATCCCACTTGAATAAATAACATACCAATTACAAGTTTATCTTCAAATCAGGCAAAGACTATTCCAAAAATATTGAAAGATTCATAAATTATTAAGATTTCAATTCTCGCAAAGCCACATTTAACGAGTCTTAATCATTTTTTGATGCCTAAATAAAGATGAATCCGCGAATACCTCGATTATTTCAGAATAGAAGAGAAATAAAAGATAAGGAACACTACAGAAGGAAAGATAAAAATCTTCAATTGCAAACTAACAATATGCTGCCAATAACAATAAAACAAGAATTTAAAACAATTCCACAATTTCAATACAAAGAGGATGTTTTGGCCTCTAATGAAGCCATGCACTAAACTAAATAAATTTCAGAGATGTCGATGCTAAAGGCCAGCGATACTAAAGAAATAACTTAAATTAGATGCCAATCTTCATCTTTCAATGAAATGGACGAATCGAATATTAAATTTTCGAATAATATATGCAAACCTTTCGTCTATGAGACAAGCTATAATAAATCTATGGATAAAGAGCAAATATCTCTTGATTAACAATAAAATTTGGTGTTGAGTCAGTTATAGATGTAAAACAAAATCTTATAAATGTAGTTAAACCATTTAAAGGAGTAATAAAATTATTTGAGACAATAAAGATAGTTACAAAATGCAAAATATAAGGAAGAGCTAGATGTAATTCATAGAAGACAAATGTAGCTGAAGGATAATCTCTTAGAGAGGTAAAATTAAATTAATTAAATAAGATAATTGATATTAATTCAGACCAAACAAATTGCATATTGAGGAGCTTTCATTTAATATATTTATTTTTTCTTAATTTAACAATCAAGTCGATATTCTCAGATTAAATCAATATATTTTTAATTTTAATTGCTTAGAAAATAATATGCTTGAACAGCTTGAAATCAAATAGTTAAAAATAATAATAATGATGATTTATTGGAAATTTAAAAAATCTTCAGGAAATTTATTAAAAATGATTTATGAAAATTTATTTACAAAATTGGAATAAATGTATTTGAATTATTGAAGCCATTCTAAAGACCATCATTTCTTCTTTCTCTCGACACCGACTGTTTTTCCTCTTCTTCCAGTAGTTTTAGTGTGCTGTCCTCTAACTTTAAGTCCCCACTTGTGTCTGAGACCTCTGTTGCTTCTGATCTTAAACAATCTTTCCACATCTTCTCTGAGTTTTGTTTCGAGAATGTTGGATGCTACCTGCAAGTTCTTTCCTTCTTTGTAGTCTTTCTGTCTGTTGAGGAACCATCTTGGAACTCCATGACCCTCGGGATCATTGATAATATTAGCAATTGAGTCGCATTGAGGTTCAGTAAGCTCTCCAGCTCTAAGTCTGGGATTGATTCTCAAGATTTTACAGATAAGGAATCCGAATCTTCTTCCCACACCCTTGATTCTTTCAAGAGCGAAGGGAATGGTTCGTTTACCATCGATGTTGGTGTTTAATATACGATGAATGTGCTTAAAAGTATTGTCAGCGTCTTCGATGATTAATGACATATCAAGTGTGGATAATATTAATTTATTATTTTAATCAATTATTTTATAATTAATATTAATATTCAAAATACTGTCACTTGTTAATTAATTTAATTGAGGTTTTGGTATTCATAATTTAAAACTCGAAAATAATTTATTAAGTAGTCCAATAAATTAGTGAACCTTTATAATTATATCTTATCTATCGGAAAATTCACAAAAAGTGCATGATCGCTTTCAGAAATGCATTTTTAAACACATACCATTCCAAAAATAAATGGATGGCACTCTTTACTACTCTTCCCTCCATACAAACTCCAATTTTGAATATTTAAGAAAAATCGTGTGTAGAAGGGCAGGGTGATATCTATGGTCAAAGATTCACAGTTTCGTCAAGCTTTGATTAGGTCAATAATTTTTTTAAGTTCACTCGGCAAGGTTCTCTTAAACTTTCTCTTCCAGATGAAATTTCTTTACATCAAATGTTGAATGATGAGATTTTATAAGTCAAAAAACCAAGGGAAGATATCAATATAGTTCATTCGTTAGAGCTTTATAAAACAGACTTCGAGGTATAAGACATAAAAACTGTTAATTCTGAATTGGAGAACGAAAGAGATCGAAATTTAGAATCAATTGATTTCAGTTTTTGCAGTGATTTCAGCTACGTTGAAGAATTTTGAAAAATGGCAAACATTTTTCAAAAACCCTGATTGTTTTATCAGGAAAATGATTCTTTTGATTCATTTATAAACAGTAAAATTATTAAATAAGACCTGAAGTAATTTATTCATGTGTACCATCAAAAAAGTATGACAAAATAGTTAATAACAATTTACTGTCAAAAGGATTTTGAATTTTTAGAAACGGATTTTTAAAATATATTATTGAAAATAGATATAACAAAAAACAGATGCTTTAAAGTAAGGCAATATAGTGAGTATTTTTTACTCAAAAGATAAATATTTAAGTTTTATTCTATGAATAGATTTAAAGTAAGGTTAGCTAATTGCCATATCTTTAGAATTTATTCACACTTTCACGAAATTATTCATATTAACATTAAGGAGCTTAATAAATTTTGCATAATATGAATAGATTACAAATCATATCTTCTTGCATAGCAGAGCAAGCAAGTCAAACTTACACGAAGATCCTTCTATAGAAGGTAGAGAGCGTTCTGACTTTATGGTTGAACAGTCCCAAAGATCTAAACTCATTATCAGCTCCAATGATGAAATAATTGCAAACATCATTGAGGGAGGCCAACCAGGACCCTTCAATCAAGATTATTATAATCAGAAGTAAATTAGCAAAAGTTTTTTGTGCTGGCGGAGACATTAAAAGTTTTCATTAAAATGACTACAGTTCTTATCCTGATTCTTAACATTTTAAAAGAATGTATAGCTGTATAAAAGGTATTCGAAAGCCAATCATTTCAGTCGTGGAGGGAAAAGCTTTAGGTGGAGGATTTTAACTCGCATTGCTTTCTGATATTATCATTTGTTCGGAAAAGGCACAATTTGGACTTCCGTAATTAAGCCTGGGAGTCATCCCAGGAATGGGAGGAACTCAAATATTACCTAGGTTAATAGGATAAAAATTGGCAATGAAGATGATATTAACCGGATAAATAATAAATGCTGCCGAAGCTCAAAGACTGAATATTGCTCAAGTCTTCCCAGCCGAACAATTTTAAGAAAAGTTAAACTCACTTATTACAGTATTGACAAATAAAGCTTCTGACTCTTTATACTTTGCCAAAAAGGCCATTAAGCTTGCTTCTGAGACAACATTTGATCAAGGGATGGAATATGAAAGCACTTTAATACAATTTCTGTTCGGCAGAAAAGCGTCAAAAGAGGGAATAACAGCATTTATTGAAAAACGTAAGCCAAATTTTAAAAACCTTTGATTTAGAGCTCAATTATCTTTTAATGAATTTGTAGTTATACTTGATTGAACATTAATATTAATACTTATTAATGATTACTCAGTTCAATAGAGGTGTGAGCTGGATTTGTGATTCCTTGTACCGTTAATTCAACGAAAAAATATTTCCTCACCCAGAATGTTCCTATGAAATGGAAAGTTCCATTTACCACTAAGTCAATGTGAAGTATGATTATTTCATCGAAGTAAATATATCTTGAAGCAGGAAGGCAAAAAAATACCGTATGCTTAATTGTCAACAGCCAAAAGCAGACAATCGAAAAAATGTGCAATATATTTTCATGGTAATGGAGAAGATATTGGGCATGTAAAATATATCATTTCCCTATTAGTTTAGAAAGCTAATTTAACAATCTATGCTCTTGAGTATCCCACTTATGGTCTTTATAAAAAATCTTTGCGCTGTCGAATTTCAAATGCCATCAAATAAGATTCTCTTCGCTTTTATGACTTTCTTATTCGCGAAGGTCGAACTTATAAAGATATAGCTGTCATCGGTCGATCCATTGGTTCAGGACCAGCAAGTTATCTGGGCGGTCATAAGCTTCTATCAGCATTAATTTTGATATCCCCCTTCAGTACACTAAAAGACTGGACGAAAAAATATGGATTCTGGGGTCGAATAATTAAGCAACATTTTAACAACGAATAGGAAGTTAAAAAATTTAGTGGAAAATTTATGGTGATTCATGGTCAAAAAGACAATCTCATAGATATTAGCCATTCAAAAAAATTGGTGAAAATATACTAAACTCATAACTCCTTAAAAGAAGATGCAAGGACTGTATATCCTTTATTGATGAGTCATAATAATTTTGACTTATAAGACGATATTGTGGATCCCATTATACAGTTTTTAGAGGATATAAAGTTTCTTTAAATAAATTTCTTTGAGAAATGATCGAGGAAAGAAACTTATGATTTCATTTCTTACATCAAGATTAAAGTATTGTTTGTATTATTTTTGAAAATGGGCGAATCACTATTTATTTTATTATTTAAATTCTTTCACAAAAGTTATTTATTTGATGTTGACGTACTTTCTGGTATGAATTTGGGGACTTCATGAATGGATAAAATAAAATACAAATTGATAATAAATCTAACAATTTAATATTTTTTAATTTAGAACCAATTCTGATAGATAAATCATAAATTTAGCTGAATGATTGCAAATCCTCCCTTCAATATCAAAATAGCTTATGCCACATCTAAACTCTTCAAGGCTTCCCTTTTTATTACTCTCGCTTCATTGCTATTAGGAATTCTATTTACTTTTATCGGTGTTTTTAGTTCATGCATCTCATATACTAGTAACAGTTGTTCTGATTATTTCGTCCACAGCGCATAAGCTTGTAAATAATTTGATGTTCAATACTGCTGCGGATACGATTATTATGAAGGTGGAGAATCATGCGGAAATTATAACAATTGCTATGTAAAGCCTTTTTACTATAATGTATGCATGGGAGAGCTTATTACTGCTTGGACTTTGTTCTTTGTAGGATTTCTGTCAGCAGTAATGGCCATTGTCGTATTTTGCTACCTCAAAGGAAAATCTAATCAAATTCAAGCTCCTTATTATCAAAATCTTATATATCCGAATTATCCTGTATACAATCAACAACAACCTCAAAACAATTGGAGACCAGCAGCTGTTTATGTTAATTATCCTCATCAGGTCTTTCAAACAGACTAAAAAACAATAAAAGATCAAAAGAAATAGGCTTGTCTAAATCAAACATTTACTTAAGCCATTAAATGATTTTGTTATTGAAATTCATATTTGATAATTAAACTTATGTAGTCATAATATCTGTGGTAATGTCAAACAATTTTATTTGTATTTAAAATTTAATAAGGCAATAAAAATTTTGATCTTATTTGGTAGATTGACCAAAGAAGATTAATTAAAATTTTTCAGAATAAAATTGATGGCTAATGATAAAATGGTCTAATCTAGTCTTGAAATCATTTTTCTAAAGAAAATACTTATTGCATCTCTATGGACGATATTTTATTTCATGATAATACAGCATTCAATCTGACAGAATTTAAAACAATGCCTGATATATACTATATCACGAATTATAATTCGTAATAAATAATATGAACCAGGCACAAAAGTTTATACTCAGACCCTTAATCTGCTTATTTACTTGTATCCTTTAGTTGATTCCTCCCGTGCCTCAACCCTTACCACCTCAACCAACGGAACTTCTAGAACTTTTTATCCATCGAGAGAGCAATGGCACACCAATATTGAGGCAGAGAAATAACTTATGATTTCCTACTATTTACTTTAAAATATTTAATGATTTCCTTGTTATTATTGAATTATTCTTTGTTTGAAGAAAAAGAGATGTTTTTTGACTCGGTTTATTAAGCGTTCAAAAATAATAATAATAATAGTGTGAGGCAATCAATTGAAATAAAATGATAAAAGTCTAAAGATATTTAAAAGTCCCTTGGGATATTGCATAAATGGCTTCTAAATTATTTTTTATTACTTGTGGTGCAAAAAAGAATAGTGAAGAAAACATTATTAAAGTTTGATGGTAGTCTAACATTTTTTAAGTTTATTGTATGTCAAAGTCACCAATTATTATTATTTCATATTTAAGTTAAAGAGTATGTTTTGATTAAAAAACAGAGATAATGATGTTTATAATAGTAATTTCAACATTTATAAATGTCCACACCTGCACCTCACAAACCTGATACCAATGTCTACAGAGTCAGAAGAGACACTAGGCTCGCTCAAGGATTATTCCTTTGCAAGATAATTATCAAAAAGCATGGGTCTGTTCAAATTGAAGGAATGGGAGAGTCAATCTCGCTTGTTGCAAAACTGTCTCAAATCCTCGCCAAGGATGGTTTCACTATCACTAAAAACTTGGAAGCCCTAAACATTGGTGAAGGCAAGACGATTAATCCTAAATTGGTCATTAATCTCACCAAATCGGCTCAGTTTGATGAACTCACCAAGGATATTGTCCCCAGAGAATGAAGAGAATGAATGATTTACCCATAAATTGTTTCGGCATAACTATTAGGAAGCTTGGTGTTAATTTTTCGATAAATAAAAGTAATTTTTCGATAGTAAAATAAATAAAAGAATTCCCATTCAAATTTAAATAATATAGTAGTAATAATAATTTCATATTGGCGGATTAAGTAGATAAATATCTTTGAAAGTGGTCCCCTGAAAACCTATTGCTTTTGATTCAAAAAGTATCTTGAGATGTAATATGATGAACATGATGATCCAAATCTAAAATATCACGAATAAAAATCAACTGAAATGTATTTTTTCATGATAGGGTTCTTTAAATTCTTTACTTTCCGAAATCGATGCAACCTTCTTAGTTTCATTAAAAGGTTTTACTGCAAAGTCATTCTTAAATTTTAATATCTTCTTAGTTTTGCTTGCTCTTGGCGGTTCAGTTTCTAGTTGTTTTTTGAAATTGCTGTTGATGTTTTAAAAATACTTGATTTTTTATTTTTTTGTCATAAAAAACAAGGCGGGTAATTGAGGATTTTCCCTCTTAAAAATTTACCGATCTTACTTTGAGAGTAAATTAATGTAATCTGCCACACTAAATTCTCCGTCATTTTATTCGCAAATCTATTCTTCTTCCTCTTATGGTTTTTATTAATTATATAGCTTCTCGGGGATATCTTCGGGTGATGGTTATTTTTGCAAAAAATACTGTGCATATTGATTTTCTTGAATGGCAGTGAGAATATTCATTTTTCGTAAGCGAAGATTATGACCGTAGTGCTCTAGATTAAAAATATGTCTTACTGATGATGGATAGTCTTCGATAGTGCCTCATTTGTTGTTATTATAAATTTAGCTGATTAAACAACAATTGAATTATAAGCTAACAATAAAACAATAGTAAATAGTTTTCACTCTTTCTCTTCCACAACATAATTCTAATGAATAGTTAATACTAAATGATTATATTCAATATCAGAAGATATCATTTCGGCATTTGTTTAGTTTGATTTTACTAGCAATGATATTTTTTTAAAGGGCTAGTCCATGTTTTTAGTCTTCACTTTGATCTGAAGTAAATTGATTTAAGATAACAGGCTCATTCAAATAACTGATTTTTCCGCAAGAAAGCTCCAATAGAGATATGATTAAGGCTTCATTTTCACTATACTTCAGCCACTTGCCATTATTATCAACGAGATAACTATGCTTTAGTGAAGTGAGTAAATTAGTGTTAAAAGTAAAATACTTGCCATATTTACTGGCCACATCTCGATAAATATTCAAAGTCTTTTATTATTAATTATACTGACTTCCTTTGATTTGTTAAATGACTTTATTGTTAATGTCCAGACTAAAGGCATCCGAATAAAGTATTTTTGTATTTTCATTTTGATACAAAGAATCTGTCATCTTAAATACCTTTTTGCTTAAAAACTATGAGTTTCCATTCATCAATATTGCGATTTATCCTTTTTTACAATAGTTTAATCCTTCAATAATAGCTTTAAGCTAGGAGTTTTGCTGATTTTAAATTATTCTTGTGTTCTTCAGTAAAATTGGAGATTGATTAACAAAATCATTAAGGAGTTTGACTGTATCATCAGTTGAAGATTTATCAACAACAATGGTATGATATTTTGTATAGTCCTGATTAAATATTGAGTTCATGGTCCTTGTAACTTGTTGCGATTAAGCGTTATTGAAAGTGCTGACAATCACACAGAAAGTATTCGTTTCTTTATAATTTGAGTTTGATATTCCAGAATCAGGAGAGTATATTTTGTTATTAATTTTTTAATTCTCTCCTAAAAATTGTAGATAAATGGATTGAGAGTCCTCCGACGATTCAATATAATTGAGAACAATTTTTTCTCTTTCATCTTAAGTTAAAAATTTGAGAGTTTGTTTTTAATTTTGCTCTAAAGTGGGTTGATAATTTTATTAATTCCAAGAATTTACCAGTAGCTCATCATCTAACTCCAATTCTGCTGCAAACTGTTAGTATTTCTATTTAAATTTTGTCGATATTATTTTATTCTTTTGGTATGCTACTCCTTCTTTTTATAGATTTTCTTTATTATTGTTTGTAGTTTTCTTTTACTGATTTTACTAAGAGTTTGTTGGCAATGAGTTTTTTATGAAAGATTACTATTTTATGTTATCCTTTTCACTGTCCACTGAAAGATCATTGCGTTTATTGCCAATTTATGCTGTCGATGTTCTTTATCTCATGGCCGCCGTTTCCAAAATAAAAGTTTACTACTTGTTTTTTTATTATTTCTTAGAGTTGCTATCAATAAATTAATTGTTGTGAGTTACTTTTTAACTGGCAGTTAACTCACTAGCTAAATTACTGCTGACAATATTCATGCATTTCCTCTCTAATCCATTGGAGTCAGAATTAGTGTTTAAATAAAGCCCTCTGCAAATAAACAGATTGGCGATGAGATAAATTAAGTAAAATAGTAAGATGATGGTAAGAGTTTGACTAATGTGGCCAATTAGGTAATCGAAGAATCTTAATTTTTCTTGCTTTTCAATTGTCTATCCGTTAGTCTTAACTTCTGGCTTCAAAGAGTCGTTGATTTCCTAATCCTAACGAACAGTCAGATATTTGAATGATGACATCCAGTTTGAAAGGAATGATTTTGATTTATATATTATTCTTCGATTAATTAATTCATGCTTTTAATAATAGGTTCTACTCCAACATCCAGTTTGCAGATTTTCGTAACTGAAAACCATTAAACCATGAAGTTCTCTCATCGAATTGTAATAAAACAAAGTGTATTTTTAATTTTTGCAGTTAGATTTAACAGATGAAATAATATTTATCTCAATTTCAACTTTCAGAAATATACAATAAAACTCAATTATTCATCAGTATTTATATTAGAATTTCTCTTCTTTCTAATCCAATAACCATCATTTACAATTTTATTATTTGCAATATCGAACAGGAAAACATGTTATTTGAATCCATTTTAGATCAACACAAATATCGTTTGAAAAGTAGTAGTTTATACTTGATATTAAGTTCAATTCATCATCAATAGATAATTGTTAATAAATTGATGATATGCCTCAATTTTCATAATGTACAGTTTCACTTTCATTCCAGCCACATTTCTCATGTATCTTATCTGATGTTCAAAATTTCGTTCTCTCGATCCAAAATGATATTCAAGATCAAAAATAATTTTTATGAACTGGCTACTATTTTTTATAATAACTGCAATAAAAATAGCTTCTGTGTATCGTTTTTAAAGATTAAAAGAAACAGAATAAAGTTATTTCAGTGAATAACTTTTAAAAATCGTTTTTTGATGTTAAACAATAACAATTTATTATTGCCAACTGCAAAGAATAATTTTTTCTAATAAAATGTGAGTTTTTGTATTTTTTCCAGGATAAATGAGTTCGTTTTAATTAGGCGAACGTTTTAAGGATGATTATGGATGAAATCATTTTTTCTAACCTGCCTTGGGGACAGGTTTTTGCTCAGCTGGTTTTTGTTACACCTTAGGCTTCGTCTCAACTGGCTTTTTCTCAGCTGGTTTGTGTTAGACTTGCTTTGTCTCAACTTTTGGCTTCGACTAAACTATTTTTTTCTCAGCCGGTTTATGTTCAATGGGTTTTGTTTCAACCTTAGTTTTTTCTGGAACTTTATGCTCAACAGGTTTATGTTAAACCACTTTATGCTCAACAGCCGGCTTATGTTAAACAACTGGTTTATTTTAAACAGGTTTATGTTGAGCCGGCTTATGTTATGGAGCTTTATGCTCAACAGGTTTATGCTAAACTTTAGTTCCTTTAATTTCAGGTGCTTGATGTTAAATTTTTGGGGCAACTTTATGCTCTGCTTTGACTTCCTTCTTTTCTTCTTTCTTGATTTATTTTGTCTCTTCTTTCTTGGCGTCTGTAGCTTATTTTCCACTCATCTTTTCCCTGCTGGATATATTTAATTTCAATATGCTATAAAATCAGAATGATTCAAATAAATGACCTTCTATTAATTCGTAATCGATAATATAAATATTGATTCTTCAATGATATATTTCAATAATATCATCATTTATATTTCATCATTTTGCCTATTTCATCTTCAAGTATTAAGGCAGATCTTACAAGTTAGTCATTCACTCTATTTCTAGTCTTAATATCCATGATTGATCATGAACTCCATCATCAATTTTGTTGAACAATCAAATGTTTATAACCAATTATTCATTGTATAGTTTATCAAGTTAAGAAAGCTATCATTATTGTTCTTTTATTTAGAGGAGTATTGTTAACTCATTTTAGAATGCTTTGAACTAATAATTCCTCACATTTACTTACGTTTTTGAATATTTATAATATATGAATCGTTGGAATCAAAGGGCTGGTGGATAAAGCTTTTATTTATGATAGATCGAGAGTGTGAAATAAATTTTATTTAATTATTAAGGGATTTAGATATTTTGTTGAAAAAATAGATTTTATTTTGAGGTCTATTAAGTAATATAAATTATTATTAGGATATTAGAGATAAGAAAAATCATATTAGGACCCTTTGTTTATTAACATTATTTTCGCGAAGGCTAAATTTTACTTAGATATTGGGGACAATTGCCTCTTCACTGAATTAAGTTTGATTGGAATAAAATTTTATTCTAATTTGATAATTGTTCATTTTGAGCTTCAAAACTGACATTAAAGTTGAATCTAACATTTAGTTTATCTCGAGACATAAAATGGTGAAGAATATCTTACTACCTGGAGGCATTGGTTACATCGGATCACACATAATATTGGAACTCCTACTACATACAGATTGTCACCTCACCATTGTCGACAATTTTTTCAATAGTTCCTATGAGACACTCGAGAGAATTTTCAAATGTGTCGGCCAGGATATCTGCTAAAATGATTCCATTGATAACTATAAGAAAAGAATCACCTTTTACGCTGGTACTTATTGTAGTATTTTAGGTTGTATCCTCGATATGACATTTTTGAATAATGTCTTCAAAACTTAAAAGTGTAATAACCGCAAAATAACAACGATTATTAATCTAGCTGCTAAGAAGTCTGCCCCTTAATCAATGTATGAGCCTCTGGACTATTACGAAAATAATTTTGTTGGATTGATGAATCTTGTGAAAATGATGTAAAAGCATCACTAATGTAAGTAATTCATCTTTTCCTCCTCTGCAGCTGTCTATGGAGAGCAAGATGATTGCACTTAGGAGTTTAATTGTTTTCCAATCAGCCCTTACGGATAGTCTAAATTTTGCGGATAAATGCTGTTAAAGTCAATAGCTAGAGCACATCCAAAATGGAAAATTATTTCTCTAAGATACTTTAACCCAGCTGGCAACCATCCTTCTGGATTAATTGGAGATAATCCTGCAGGAAGCATTCCGGGAAATCTTTTTTCAATCATACAAGAAGTAATCATAGGTAAACGATAATCCCTCACTGTCTTTGGAGAGGATTACAACACATTTGATGGGACAGGAGTTCGAGATTTTGTGCATGTGGTTGACTTGGGTAAAATTTCATTTATGCAGCAAAAGGGCACCTTAAAGCTTTACAGCATACAGAAAAGATGGATAAATCAAATTATGAAGTCTTTAATTTCGGATCAGGCAATGGATTCAGTGTCATGCAGGTTATCAAGCAATTTGAATAGATTTTATAAAAGAATCTCACCTATAATATGGGGGCAAGAAGACCAGGAGATCTCGAGAGGCTTGTTACAACTTCAAAAAAGGCGGAAAAAGTTCTTGGATGGAAGCCTTAGAAAACATTAAAGGATATGTGTGAAAGTTGCGTTAAATTTACAGTCCTTCTTTTATAAATTAACAGAAAAAAAAGAAGCACCCTTGAAGATTGATAAATATTTCTAACAAATAATATTATTACTTTAAAAGTAAGAACATCATTTTTTTAAAATTTCCCTAACTCTTTTATGGAATTTTTATTGATCAAGAATTTGGTATCGACCCGCACCGCTACTTGGTCTTGTTTATTTATATTCGATTTTGCGGTCAGTTTGCGCATCTTTTTCTTTGTCCCTCGTATATACTTTAGATATTTCGCTTACTTTACGGGCAGAATCGATATGTTGATAGCTTGTTGTAATTTTATTATCTATGTAATTGTTTTTGGATGATTGAGGGACTATTTGGATGGTATTTGGCTTACGTACTTCAAGAGATCGACTCAAATCTTATTTCCTAAAAGAATCTTGACTGGGAATCATTTGTGGCTTTAAAGGTTGAGTATATCTTAATCGATTGTCCAGATTATCAACTTTATCATTGATAGTCAACGACATATTCATGTAATTGCTGCTGACAGAATCGCGTTTTGATTACTTAGACCTGTTTCGACTCTAAATAAAATTTTTATAGAATTATGAACTGGGTTGAGTGGAAATAAGAGCTGATTCGGGTTTTCTTTTTTAACGAGTTGAATCCGTCTGATGAGACATATCTCTGCCAATTTACCGTTTTTTTGATTGTTAAGTTAACTTTTCATCTATCCATTTTTATGGACGTTTAATCGTGAATCCAAACAAATTTTTAAGCGGATCTATGAAGGTAAAAGAGGAGTATTTTTTATACTCTAAAGCTTATATTTTTAACCCTTTCCTCTCGAGATTGATAATCCAACACATTTTATTTTCCTCATCTATTTATTTCTACATTTACCTGCGACAGGCAATGATTGCATCAACTCCATACATTCTCAGTTTAATTATAACTTACTTTTGAGGGTCGATGGGTATTTTTTTATTGATTCAGATATACCACCGAC
>Ga0302186_10001166_pt1 | contig 22452 bp, 14 predicted proteins | sample II_Bog_E1_2_FD_198782 | JGI IMG/M metagenome (GOLD analysis project Ga0302186, IMG submission 198782) | Peat permafrost microbial communities from Stordalen Mire near Abisko, Sweden - II_Bog_E1_1 | ecosystem: Environmental > Terrestrial > Soil > Wetlands > Peat | place: Sweden: Abisko...
GAAAATCAAATAGAAACTTAAAAAAAAAAAAATTAAAATTAATAACTAATTAATCCTTTTAAATTTCCAAAATAACAAACCAACCTATTTTTTCTTACAAGGAAAAATTGGATTCTATAAATTAAAACTTCTTGTTTTTTGTTTTCAGAATTATTTGGAAATATTTATAAAAATGAATGTCAACAAACTTCGTGTCATCACAAGGGAGAAAGAATTAATTATGACAGATATAAAAGTCATTGATTTTTGCAAGACATTTTCAAAGCTTCTTGAAGGTTTTTCTTCCTATTTTGATTTAAACATAATACAATTTATCAGATTCCTCCCCCACTGAAGATATTCCAATCGATGTGGACTCAAAGATCTTTAAAATAATAATATCATTCTTGGAAAATCATAACTATCAGCCAATTAAGGAGTTGCCAAAACCCTTGCAAACTGACAACGTCGCAAAATTTGTTACAGAATACGATGATCAATTGATGTTGTCCTTAAATGATGAAGAAAAATTAGCTTTAATCTTAGTATTGAAAACCCTTGACCATAATAAATTTCATTTAATTTCAAAGGCTTGCGGGTACTTGGATTTTCCCCAATTGCTTGAGATTTGTGTGGCATATGAGGCTTCAAAATTCATTGGTATTTAATCTCAGATGTTTCTTGAAATAAAAATTCTTAAATAAATAGGAAAAACCTGGGACGAAATAAGAAAGGATTATGAGATTCCTGAAGAAATGACGAAAGCTCTTGTAGAAAAAATGCACAAGGACTATGAATGGGCATATACGGATGCGAAGAACTAACTAGATTATAAGTTTTCTTATAATAAAAACGTGAATCTAAATCTAAATTTGTTGAGCCATTAATTTACTTAATTCCACTAATAATTTATCCTTTTCATTTGTGATCATCTCGTTTTCCTTTTGTAACTCAGCTACTTTTTCCCTCAAGCCCATCATATCCATATCTCCCATAAAGCTCGAGTCCATAATTCTGCTTCGAGATTTCAATCCATCCATTTCATCTTGTGTTTTCCTTACAATCTCCATCAGCTTGTTATTTTCAGCCATCAATCTTTGATTCGTGGATTTAAAGTTTTCAAAGATCATACTGTTATCTCTCAATTCCTTCTTCAAATCTTCTATTTTGTTCAATAATTGCTTATTTTCAAACATGTCATTATTGTTTACAACTACCCCTGATTTCCTGAATTTCAAGTCCTGGTTTTCTTTCTGAAGTTCAATGTTAAGCTTCTCAAGACTTTGGTTCTTATCATAATATGTCCTCACATTATTCTTATAATCCTGAAGCATCGTTTCAAGAGATGTTAAGTTTTTCTTTAGAGTCTCGTTTTCCATTTCCAGCTCCATTTGGAAAGTCCTATTAAGAGAAGAAGAATTTTCTCTGAATGATCTATTCAGAATTTCATTATTGCCGATATAGGCTTTGGATTTGTTTTTGTTCAATTCTTCTATTTCAGCCTTAAGCAACTCATTTTCGTTTCTTAAAGCATTGACCTCATTATAGATTTGCTCCAATTTCGACTTATAATCATTGGCTAATAACTCATTAGTCATCAAACGGGATTTCAATAATTCGTTTTCCATTGTTTCCTGAGAATGTTTCATCTTTTTCATTGGATCGTTCTCTCTTTTCAAGGAATCGTTCTCTGTTTGAAGAAGAGCGAATTTCGTCTTGTAATCAGAAACCATCAATTCTAATGACGATAATTTATTCTTTAAACTCTCATTTTCAGCTTCTAGTTCATAAGTCACAGTTCTATTCAACATAAAGCTTGTGTCATTCATTTTATTGGTGTTATATCCTGCTTGATAGCTAGCGGTTTTTCTCATCAAATCCAATTCGCTTCGAAGCTCTTGATTTTCTCGCTTTAATTGAGAAATTTCCTTGATATTTTTATCATTTACTGCGCAACTATCTTCCAAAAGCTTCTGTAAGCTCTTTATCTTATGATCTTGAAGATTTAAGTTGTTTCCTGACATTTGGCTTGATTCCGCTGGAATTTGAGCTTTTAATTTTTCTATTATTCGTGTCAATTCTTCATTTCTACTCAAAACTCCATTAAATTCCATTTTTAATCTTTCATTTTCGTATTTCAATTGAGTGTCGCTTTCCTTGGAAAAATAATCATTGACTCTGAAACTTTTATCGCTGACATCTGACAATTTCATCTTAATTTGCTCGTTTTCTGATAATAACAAGTCATATTTTGACTTAAGTTCGAAAAAGCGAGCTTCAGCTGCTTTGAGTTGGCTTCCTCGATCATCTTGTCCATTGGAGTAGTTTTTCTCTTGAGATTTCAATGATTGATTTTCGAATTCAAGGGTCTCGCATTTACTCTTAATTGTCCTAATTTGGCTTTCTAGACTATCCTTTTTTCTTTGAAATTCATTTGCGTCCAATTCTAAAAGATAGCAAAATAAAAATGTTAATAAAATTAAAATTCATTAGAAATCAAATAAACTCCAACTCTTTGTTTAAAATAGTTTTAAAATTTATAGAAAATAATACCTAATTTAGTGGTTTTTGAACGCAAATTGAAGATCTCATTGTTCAGATTAGTCTGCTCAAGCTCAAATCTCCCATAAATCTCATTAGTTGAGCCTAAATTAAACTTTTGACCTTCTAAAAAGTCGATTTTCTTTTTAGCTTCATGCAATTCTGCTTCCATGGTAGCGAATTTAAGTTTCAACACTTCGAATTCATTTTGTATATATTCTTTCTCAAACTCGAGTTGATTGAAATCTGTACATTTCTGTTTATATTGATGAGATAAAGTTGTGACTTGTTGATCAAAGGAATTATTATTATTATTAGCCATAATATCCTTCTTCTTTCGAGATTCATTTAATTCAGCCAAAAGCATTTCATTTAATTTCTTTGTTTCTTGCAATTTGTTTTCAAGAATTTTTAAATTGTTTCCGCCAGAGCCTCTAAGGTTTTCATTTGAACTAGTGTTGTTTTTTTCCATTAATTGCTTATATTCATTCATCTTATTTTCCAACAGGTTATTTCTAGCCTTTAATTCATTAATAGTGGAAAATGCAGACTCCAAATCTTTATTCGGACTTTGTAAAATCCTGCTTTCATCGACATTTTTCTTAAAAGTGATTTTCTCTTCATCGCTTTTCGTCCAAATCCGACTTTCCGAGAAATACCCCTCATTCTTATTAAAATGTCGATTCAATTCGAGTTCTTCATTCATCATTGAGATCTTTTCTATTAATTTCTTCTTTTCTTCAATTAATTTCTTCACTTCATTCTTATAATATATTTCATCTCTTTTTCCAACCATGCTCATTTCCAACATCATGCTTTCATTATGGCAATTTCCTGAGGTCTTTAATTCCATTATCATTTGACTATAAGCCTCGATGGTTTCTGATAATTCTTTCTCAAGACTTTTTATTTCTGAAGCCAAGGTTTCCTTTTCTCCTATTAATTCATGATTATATTTGAGTAGATAACTCACTTCTTTTTTTAAGCCTTCAACCTCCAATAAGAAATCACCTAAGGTGCCACCAGTTTTCCCGATTTTATTCGAAAAAAGCTTCCCTTCAGTGAAAATAGTCTCAATGCTTGAAATCAACTTGCTATCAATTAAAAAGGTCTTCGCAGCGAAGCATTTCAAAGCTAAATATATGAGATCTCTGGAAGTTTTGGAGACTGTTCTGAGAGAGAATCTGCAAATTTTGCTCGCATTTATTTTATTTTCATGAAGAAACTTCATGATCATGGGCATATCCTCTTCGAACACTCCCCTAAAATTCATCGCCATCATGGTTGTATCCAAATTGTTCATTTCGATATCTGGCTCTTCCAAATTATATCGAAACTTTAAAGACCTTTCCTCTCTATCATTCACATTTAAAACCACTCGGATATAATCATTAGTTAACAATAAAGCAGCTGTGTCCTTTATCATAGCTCCTGTATCTTCAATTATTAAATTTATTGGAAATTTGCTTCCTCCAGAAGCCAAAATCCCTTCCAACGTCACTTTTACATTAGGATCTAATAAAATAGGACCAAATGTGATAATTGCTGAACCCTTGAAACCTTCTTCTTGAGGTGTTACTTCTAATTCAATGATAGACCCGATATCTTGAGCTGATAATTGATAGGTATTTGAATTAATCCCTAGGAGATTATATGATCTAGAACCACGAGCTCGAGACCAACTGCATTTGATGGCAATTGCGAATTTCTTATCTCCTTTTGAAAAGGCGTTGACTGAAAGAATGCAATTTTGGAAGGGAGCAACCCCTCCTTTTATTTGAAAGTCGAGGAGATAATTATAGTTCCCTTTGATTTGATATTCTTGAGTTTTCGGCATTTTTAAATTTTTCAAAATTTCAAAGTATTTATTTTCTTTTTATTTAATCATATTGACAAATCAAATGGAAATTCCTCCGAAACTCAGCTTTGCCTTAGTCCTTAAGAAAGGGATTTCGCCTTCTGAAATTGAACATATTATATCACATCTGGACTCTAATAATATAGGTTATTATTTGCGTCAAAGCCCATTTTCCCCAAATCAAATCCTCTTGTTATATCCTAAGAATTTTGAGGATCTATTGAAAGAAGCTGAAAGAATCAGAATTTTTAAACCCACTATCAATAAAAAATCTTATAATGAAGAATATGTGGCTTCTCTTCCTGAAGGTCCTTATCGAACATTCATTAACGTCAGAAAAAAATTAGATAAAAATATAATTGCATTGGAAAAGATGTCTGCGTTTTCGTTTGAAAAAACTAATAAATTCACAAAAGAAACGGATTCCAAAACGATATGCGAGACCTTATTCGATTCGGAAGAATATCTCAGGATATTTCATTCGTTTTTGAAAAGGATTGAAATAAAGGGAGAAAAAAAATTCTTTTTGGATTTTTTAGAGGAAAATAAATTGCTTGAGGAAATTATTCCACTTCATGATGATGAAGCTAATCCAGATAAAAGAAGGACGAAGAAAAATAACGAGGATTTGAAGAAATATTTAGGTGAACAATGTGCTTATTATTTCTATTTCCTATCTTATCTGCAAAAATGGCTTGTTTTACCAGCGATTATTGGAGGTATTGTAGTGATTTTCAATCGGGCTTTTAACGAAGATGTCGAAGAATCCCCTTTCGAAAGTCTTTATAGTGCATTTATGGTCTTTTGGGCTGCATGTTTTGTGATTTTCTGGGAAAAAAAACAAAATACTTTGAATTATAAATGGCGATGTTTTGGTAGAGGTTTCGGCCATCATGAAAGCCTCAATAAATTGTTAGAAAATGAAGATCATACCTTATTGGAACAAATAGACCCTGTTTCTGGAATTAAGGTGTTTTTGTACCCTCAAAGCAAAAGAATTCTTAGATATATGGAAAGCTTCTTGATTTCATTGCCAATATTGGTTTGCACGCTTTTGTTTTTAATTTTTTCTTTGAATTTAAGAGGTTACGTTTCCCCAGATCATAGCTATTTTTATATTGAATATATCTCTTCTTTTTCTCAAGATGGAGCTTTATTTGATCAGAATTCTCTAATGGCAAATATTCCGGTGCTATTTCATGTTATTGTTCTTTTCAATATCAATATGTTCTATAGTTCAATCAGTAAATGGACCAGTCGACGGGAATTTCATAAGACTCTTCAAGAAGAAGAGAATTCTTTGATTGTGAAACGAGTGATTTTTGAGACTTTTAACACTTTTGTCGATTTGATATATTTGGCCTTTATTAAATTGGATATAGCTTCTGTTAGAAGAGAACTGATTTCCATTTATACATTCGATGAATTGAGAAGACTCATTTCTGAGACGTTCATTCCTTTTATTATTAGAAAGGTCAAGGAAATGAAAAGAAAGAATTCTTCAATTAAAGTGAAGACTTTTGATGCCAACGAAAAGACAGAGGAAATTATAGAGAGGAAGATATTAGAAACTAGTTTAGGAAAATATGAAGCTTTTGATGATTATTTGGAAATAGTAATAAATTTCGCTTATATTAGCTTATTCGCATCTGCCTTCCCATTAGCCCCAGCCTTGATATTGATGTTTCATTATCTAGAATCGCTTTCTGATCGATATAAAGTCTTGAATGTTTATCAGAGACCAATGCCTGAAAGAGCTGAAGGAATTGGTAGTTGGATTGGGGTATTAAGAAGTATTTCAATTTTGAGTGTTTTAAGTAATATTGTTCTATTTGCCTTCTCAAGCGAAAAAATGAGTGAATTTTTCCCTTTCCTTTTCAAAATTTATCATGTTCATGTCAAAGGAAAAATCTTCCAAATTCAACCACCACCTGGAAAACACCTTTTGGAAGCAGATATCAAGAGTGGTATGGGGAGATATGTGGTTTTCATAGTTTTCATCATCGAACATATATGTTTTATTGGCTTTTGGATGATTAAAAAATGGTCAGCTGGAAGAGAAGATTGGACTGTTGTTTATCGGAAAAGAAAGGAATTCAAGTTGAAATTAAGCAAAATGAAAGGAAAAAATTAAGTAAATCTCTTCCAGAAAGCTAGATAAATAAAAAATAATTAAAAAAAAGAATGATCTATAAAAAACTTTGAAATATAAAAAAAATTAGGAGTTATTTTAAAAAATTTTTTAAAGAATTAAATTTTTTTAATTTCAAAAAAAGAACAATTAAATCACTATAATGATTCTCATTTTCATTGTTTTTTTCTGTTTATTTTGTTTTTTTTAAAAAAATCAAAGAAAAAGAAAAATATAAAAAAAAAATAAACAATATTAAATTCTTCTTAAACTAAACAATTCAAGGTTCGTAAAATTAAGATTTTAGTGGTGATGTGTCATAAAAACAGTTCATCGAATCATCAATGAGGATATTAGAGTAACGAACCCATGCATCAAAAGGCAACTTCTGTTCATTAGGCCCTCTTTTCTAAAATAATTTTAAAATAATTAATAATATTTTATTAATTAAACAAGTCAACTTTGAAAAGATTCCGAGCACATACTCGACTCATTTCCTTCAATAAATCCTCATTCCACCCATAATTTTCTAATTGAGCTCTACAACTTCTGACTAAACTACAAGCAACATCAGCATCCTTCTCAAAATTGCAGCCTCTTACACTATGATCATAAGCCAAAACTAATTCTCTATCAAGGTTTTCCTTGACTTCCAACAAATTTAAAAGAAAGTTCGAACACAAATAAATTTTATTGTTTTCAGGTTCAAAGGCCCCTTTAAAATAATTGAAATTGTATTTGCTTCTATGAAAGAAGAAATTCTCATAAGTGCAATTATTCTTGATAACAATATCAGGAAAGGGTTTTTCTGCTTTATGGAAATCTTCAAGCATTAAAGAATATTGTTTTCTGCTTAAAAATTGGTCAACCGCCTTCTTGATTTCCGAACTACTGAGCCCATTGGTTTTCCTATAAATAAGATCTTGAATCCCTCTGATGGTTATGACAGTGGGGTCAGTTCTTGTAGGATCAAAGACTCTGACCATAATTAAAATTTAATTTTCGAATGAATTTTTATGAATTTCCTTTAATTTATTCTTTAAATTTTTTCCTTAATTTTATCATGAAATTCAAAATTATTTTTAAAAAAATGAAAAATTCAATACATTTTTTATTTTTTCTTCCTGGCTTCATCTTCTGTGAATTTCTTAAAGTTATCTTTCATCCAAATCCCACTTTCCTTCAAATTTTCATTTAATTCCTCATAAAAGCTTTCTACATTGTCCATAAGTTTCATACAGGCCTTTTGATTTTTCTCTAAATTCACCTTTATTTGATCATTCTTTTCACTTTCTTTTTCTTGATGCTTTTCATTATAGAGATAAATCAAATATTTCGGCTCATCATTTTCATCATCATCCTTATCAAGATTCACATCAATTTCAGTCTGGATATTCCATCTTTCGTATATTCTCGTAAATTTTTCATTGTTTTTCACCGCACCAAAAGTTTCTGAAATAATACTGATCAACAAATTCAAAAGAGTAATCACTAAAATAATCGATGCTATCACGAAAATAATGTAGAGAACATAATAATTAACTGGATTTAGATCCCAAAGGTCAGTAGTGTCACCCAACATTTCTGTGAAAAAGGTGTCAAAAGCATGAAAATGTGTAATATCAAAATCGCTTTCTAATTCAAAGCCAGAAAAGCCCAACCCCAAAATAAAAACAAACATGAATAAGAGGAAATATTTCATATCGATGATAACTTGAATAATCAATCTCACCATAAAAGCACTACCATCGATGCCTCTAGCATATGAAATCAGCCTCAAAAATCCAAAGAAGATAGTTAAAGAATTCATAACTTTCAATTCAGTCGTGGAGGATAAAAGACCAAGACAATCAAAGAGATCCACTATTATAGCTGGAACTGATAGGAATATCAAAATAACATCAAAATAATTCCAAATGCTTTCGAAATATTCCTTAAAGGTGAAATGCAAACATTGAATAACTTCTCCATAAATATGATGAATCATGAAAATTAAAAGCCCTATATCTAAAACGAATGAGGTCTGAATATATATATTGTCAGAAATCACTGCATTATATTTTATTTCCGCTTTGATTCTATATTTGAATATATAGCTTGAATTCGCCACAAAAACTACTAAAAACAACAAGAAATATAAGGCCTCTATAAAAAAGATCTTCTTGCCATAATTTTTCCATTTATAAAGCCATTTATACTCTAATACCTTCATCAAAGTGTAATTTCCGAATATTCCATTCGATGAATCAAAATTGCTTACTTTTTTCCAAAATTCCCTGGTTTCCATGTTGACCATGAAATTGGCTAATAATTCAGGAATATAGAGACATCTAGCTTGAACTATTTCATTCCCAGAGTCGTTTTTATCTGCCACTTTTTTTGCATTATTGGTATGTGTTTTCAAAATTTTTTCCAATTGTAAAGTGTTGATTTGATATTCTGAGAGTTCTGTGTAAAAAGGCTCGTTTAAAGCAGGATAGACATAATTTTTCGGAAAATTCACAGGTTTATTGAACAGATAGTTAAGTAGATTTCCCATTGTTGTCGGGTCATTTTGGAAAATGTGGAACATTTCATTCAATTTTTTGACAGTAAAATATGAGAACATTTTGGCCTGTTCTTTGGTTTCGATCACCGGATATTTTTCAATAATATAGTCAATCAAAGTTTTTAAAAGTTCAGCATTTTTTTTGACAAAGATGATATCGAAAATATTTCTATTATGAATATCTTTTTCAAAAAAAACATCTAAACTGATAACTTTCTTTTGTTCCTCCAATAGTTCGAATATAGTATCCAGTAGATTCGAATCATCAGAAGTATCATCAGTGTAGGCAATTGCTTGTAAAAGGTTGTACATAAATGGAAAAACCACTCCTGTTTGACCAGAACAAATAGCTTCAAGTTTATTTGCTAATCTGGGATCTGTCGGTCTTTGTGAGAACTCGCAAATTTCAAGCATTCTGTTTAAAAAAAGCTCCTCGTTTCGAAAGAGATTCTTATAAATTATCACTCTATTATCGAAAAAACAGACCAAATCATTATTATTCACCCAAGCATTATACAAGGGTGCCTCTCCTTCTTCTTTGCTAATTGGGTTTTCAACAATTATATTTTGATCATTTTGTATCAAATCCTTATCTAAAATCATCATATAAAAAAGATTTTTATTGTCATGATAATAGGTCAAAATTTTATCATGGCATTCGATAGGGCACATATTATAAGAATTTAAAAGTGTTCTCTCCTTAAATTCCTGATTTTGGGTGAACCACCCTTGATCATCTAAATCCCATCGCTTGATATCTTCACGAGTATAATCAGCTCCAGCAACAAATAATGCATTTTCCCAAAAATAGACATTAATGATGCTATCTTCAAAAACATCAACAAAAGTAAAGACCTTCACATCCAAAACTGCATCCCAAAGTATCACCTTTAGATCTTTACCTCCTGTGACCCATAAGGATTCTATTTCTGATCTGTCTGTATAATCAATGCTAACAATATCTGATTCATGAGCTTTTATTCTGAACCTTCTTCGTCCTGCTCTTGTTTCCCAAACTGAAAAATTTCCATCTCCTTCTCCGATCGCAAATCTTAATCCATCAGATGAAAACTTCCCGACTTTAGCACTAGATGGGTTTTCCATTGGTCCTTTAAAGACCCTTGCATTCTCGATATCCCATAAATAAATGACTCCTTTGATATCCCCTGAAAGTAAAAGTGTGTTATCCTTGCTACATTTCAAGAACAGAATTTCATCTTGATGACCTTTTAATTCATTATTCATTTGTTTTCCTGTGACACCGTCTGAAATACGGATATACCAATATTTCAAAGTGGTGACTTTCCTTTTTAATTCTTTCTTCTTCTTCTTCGGTGATAGACTTCCTGCCACATAGTCCGGTGAAAGCACTGAAAAGATATAATTTCCATCTGATGTTATCTCTTTTGCGTTTTTTATTTGGAAAGTCTTCACTGAGTTTATAGACCATAGAATTATTTTTTTCATATGGCTCACACTGACAGTTTTAAGCACAGCTGTCTGTTTTTCAGCGGCTTTGATAATCGCAGTAAGAATTCTTGAGTCATAAGTTTCATAGTAATAAAAGACCTCTGGACGGCCAGCCACTCCTGTGAAATTCCAAACAATTATTTCTCCGGATTCATAACCCACAAGCAAAAAATCACTATCTCCAGATGTATTAAGAAAAGTTGGAATCATTACGAGTTTGGGGTTTGAAGGAAAACTAATAGATAACTCTAAATCCTTAAGCTTCCATAACATAATTAATCCTTTCGAACAAGCTGTGACCAATTTGTTTTGATCTAAGAAAATTAAGCAGTTAATAGAATCTTTGTGTCTATCTAAAGTATTGAAATCTGTCTTCAAAGTGGCGAGTTTCCAAACTCGTACACTTCCATACAAACTTCCAGTGGCAATCAATGATTCATCAGGACTTTGAGCGATACTAGTGATACTCGAACTATGCAATTTTGACACTCTGACTTGAGGATCTGGAGTATCGATATTCTCCCAGACTGTTAGTGAACCAGCTTCATCTCCTGCGCAAAGGATTCTATTCTTCAGAAAAGCAACAGTCTTTATACAATGTTTTTCTTTTTCAGCTGGATTTATGAGTTTTGATAAATTTTTGGTGACTATTTTTGAAATAGAACGCTGCAATGCATTTTCCTGTTCCTTCTTGATTGAACCAGCTTTCCATGGTCCAAAAACTAATTTTTCTGGTTGTTTGACATCATAAACTAAAACGAATTCATTTGAAGCTAAAGCTAACCAATTTCCATCTTGAGAAAAACACATTGTTGAAACTTCGAGGTTTGAGGAAAGAGGCATTTTCCCGAGAATTTCACCAGTGCTGGTCTCCCAATAAGTGATCATATTTTTAGGACTTGGATGATATTTCGCTATCATGCCTCCATCAGGATTTGTGACATATTTCGACACCATCATTTCTACGCCTTCATCTTCTCCATAGAAAATTTCTGGTTCATCAAGGACGTTTCCGGATTCATATTCCCAAGTCAGAATTGTGTGATCAACCCCAGACATTACAAATTTTTTCTCATCAAGGGCACTTATCGATGTGATCGCGTATTTATGGATTATTTCCTTGATAACTGTATGATCTTCAAAGTTCCAAATCAACATATTATGTGCCGAACTTATCGTAACGAATCTCGTCTGGTCTGGAGAACATAACAAATGAGCAATGGAAGTCTTGTGACCAGTTAACATGATAACTTCTGATTCTGGTTTCTTATCCCAGAGTAAAACTTTGCAATCATGAGTTCCTCCAATGATGTGGGTTTCTTTAGAGGAAAAAATTAGTTTGGTAATAATGCAACCATCAATCAATGTTTCGACTATTGGTTTGGTAGGAGGTTTTGCATCACTGATGTTCCAAATGGAAATTTTTCCATCTGCCCCACCAGCGCAAATCAAGGTGTTGTCGTAAGCAAAATCGATGGTATATATCTCCCTTTCTGATATTTTAAGAGGTTCTTCAAATAATTTTTTGGTTCCAAAATAGATTTCAAGGCAATAATCCATGCGACCAACAATTGCAAGGAGATAGCTCTGTTTGGAAAAGGTTAGACAGGAATATTTGCCTTTGATTAGGATAATTTCTTGGACCTGAGTTAGGTTCCAAACCGAGATTGAGGTCGAATTGTTAAACGCCATTTGCGAAGAATCAAAGGAAAAGACAAAATCTCCTTTTTCTGAGGTTTGATCTAAACGTAATAACAGTTCTCGTGTTTCAAATTTCCGAACATGAATTATGCGATCATACCCAAGGGTCACGATTTTCCTACAATCGGGTGAAATCATCATTTTAAAAAAAAGAAATTCGGTTTGTTCGGCGATCTGATTAGTCAGGAAATTGGATTCATTCCTTTTGAGATACCATCCAATATATTTCCCAATGAATTCAATATCTTTATTTCCTTCTTGAATCTCTGGCTTTTTCAGAAATTCTAGATACTGGTTAACTCCTATTGAGACGAAACTTTCTAAATCTCGCTGATTTAACGACCATTCTTAAAGAAAAGGGGCTCAATATAGAGATTTTTTAAAGAAAAACCTTTGAAAAAATCTTCTGTGATTTCATTCTTTTTTTTTCGGAAAATTGAGGGGGAAACGGTTGTTATGTCAAGGCGATTTATACGAGACTTTTCTAATTTTGAGGTAAAAGTTTAACTAGAAACAGAGATTCTAACAAATGTTTACTTGAGTAAAAGTCTTTCGAATTCTTCTGAGGAGAATCCATTATGACTTGATCCATACTAATTAACGGTGATGGCTTTGAATTATTTATTGGAGGTGATTTTTTTTTTATTTAGAGATCTTTTTCTTTTTTTAGTATTAAAGGCGTTAAAATCAAAGCATTTGAATTACGTTTCCAAAAGTATGAGATATATTTGTAATACCTTTCATCTCAGAAAGAAGACTGAGATCCACTTAAAAAATATGAAAAAATTTCTTGTTTTAAAGGAAAGAAGCACTATTGCTTAACACAAAAAAATATTCATAATTTAAATCATTTTATATTAAAATAAAATATGAAGATTATGATGAAATTGTCCCCCAAAACAAAATTAAACAAGTTTGATGAAATTGTCCCCCAAAATAAAATTAAACAATAATGCTCTCTAAAAACTTTTCTTGTAATAAATTTAATTTTTTCCTTCCAACTTCAAAGCAATTATCAAAGTGGAAACTTCAAATAAAAAAAAAAAAACAATAAATTTTAAAAATTTTTTTCGACATTTATTCTTCCCTAAGCTCCGAAGCAACAATCACTTTTATAAAAGTGATAAAAGTCACTAATAATATTTTTAATTTTTTAGGACATTTAGAGAAAAAAGGGTCCTTTTAAAATATGATTGATATAATTTTGATAATTTTATTTTTCTAATAAAAGACTTTGAGACATAATTCTGATATGACCCAAAATTCGCATTTTGATTGGCTGAAAAAAGTATAAATAGCCTGGCCATCAACATCCACTTATCAAAACACATTTTATAAACACTCTAAAACCCAATCCACTCACCATTTCCCTCAAACAATGGTCCGATTTTCAATAGAAAAGGTCAGAGAGATCATGAACAACCCACAACACATCAGAAACTTCTCAGTGATAGCCCATGTTGATCATGGTAAGACCACACTTTCAGATTCTTTGATCGCCAAGGCAGGAATCATCTCCGCAAACGATGCAGGCCAGAAGTGCTTATTAGACTTCGAAGACCTTGAGAAGGAAAAGGGAATCACCATCAAATCTACAAGCATCTCCATGTATTTTGAATATTTCCCAGATCCAGCCACCAAGGAAGAATACCTCATCAATATGATAGACAGTCCCGGTCATGTTGACTTCTCCTCCGAAGTAACAGCAGCCCTCAGAGTCACTGATGGAGCCTTGGTTGTTGTTGACTCAGTCGAAGGGGTCTGTGTTCAAACTGAAACAGTGCTGAGACAAGCCATGCAGGAGAAAGTCAGACCAATACTTATTGTCAACAAAGTCGATAGACAGATCGTCGAACTGAAAGCCGACCCTGAAACCATCTACCAGAACTTCATCAAGGTCATTGATGGTGTCAATGTAGTCATCAGCAATTACGAACACCCTGATATGGGCAACTTGTTTGTTGAGCCCAGTAGAGGCAATGTAGCTTTTGGCGCAGGCAAGGATGCTTGGGCCTTCACTTTGAGAACGTTTGCAAGAATGTACGCAAAGAAGTTTAAGGTATCTGAAGAAACCCTCATGGAAAAACTCTGGGGAGACAATTACTTTGACCCTGAGACAAAGAAATGGTCCACTGATGACAGAAACAAAGACGGCAAGGCGATTTTGAAACGGGGTTTCTGTAGTTTTATTTTAGAACCTATCCTCAAAGTCATGAAATCAATCACCGAAAGCAATTTTGAGCAACTTGAAAAGTTGCTGACATCCCTTGAAATCACCTTGAAGCAAGAAGAAAAACAGTTGAAAGAAAAAGATTTGATCAAATTGGTGATGAAGCGATGGATGAATGCAGCTGACACTCTCCTAGAAATGATAGTCCTCCATTTGCCTTCACCAAAGGATGCCCAGAAGTACAGATCTGCTTATCTTTATGAAGGACCCTATGATGATGAATGCGCGAGATCCATTAGAGAATGTGACCCAAAGGGTCCTTTGATGGTTTTCGTTTCAAAGATGATTCCAAACAGCGATCAAACCAGATTTTTTGCCTTTGGACGAGTCTTCTCAGGCACCATCAGTACTGGTCAAACTGTGAGAATACTTGGGCCCAATTACAGTCCAGAAAGCAAGAAAGAAGACCTTTTCGAAAAGAAGATCACTGGTCTGGTCATCATGATGGGGAAGGGCAAGGAATCAATAGTTGATGTTCCTTGTGGAAATACAGTAGGCATACTTGGAGTTGACAACTTCCTCACCAAGACAGGAACAATAACTGATTGCGTTGAAGCACATTGCATCAGAAATCTGAAATACAGTGTGTCACCTGTAGTAAAAGTAGCTGTTGCACCAAAAAATATGGCTGACTTGCCAAAATTGCTGGAAGGCTTGAAGAAATTGTCCAAGTCCGACACCTTAGCTCAATGCTCTTTGAACGAAAGTGGACAAAACATCATTGCAGCTTCAGGAGAACTACATATAGAAACCTGTGTCTATGACCTGTTGCACAAGTACACCAATAACTTGGAGGTCATCATTTCTGAACCAACTGTCACTTATAAAGAAACTGTGATGGCGCCAAGTTCTCAGGAATGCATGGTCAAGACTCCAAACCACCACAACAGACTTTTCTGTCAAGCCGAACCCTTGACCGATCCTCTTTCAGAAGCCATTGAGAAGAACGAAGTGTCAAGAATGGATGATGTGAAAATCAGATCAAAGAAGTTAGTGGAAGAGTTCCAATGGGATAAAGAATCGACCATGAAAATTTGGTGTTTCGGACCTGAGAACCAAGGACCAAACATGTTGGTTGACTTGACAAAAGGAATTCAGTACATGAACGAAATCAAAGATTCCATGAATACTGCCTTCCAACATGCCACAAAAGAGGGAGTCCTGGCCGAAGAAGAGCTCAGAGGAATCAGATTCAACATCCTTGATGCTAAATTGCATGCTGATTCAATCCATCGAGGACCAGGACAAGTGATTCCGGCAGCCAGAAAGTTGTTCAATGGAGCACAATACACCTCTCAGCCAAGAATTTTGGAACCGATATTTTTGTGTGAAATAACAACAAATTTGGAAGGCTTGAAGGGAGTTCGACAATGTCTGAACAAGAGAAGAGGAACGTTCTTAGATGAAATACAAGTTACTGGAACACCCCTGTATTTGGTGAAGGCGCATCTTCCAGCGGCTGAATCGTTTGGCTTCACTGGGTTGCTCAGAAGTTTGACTGGAGGAGTAGCCTTCCCACAATGTGTGTTCTCCCATTGGTCTGTTGTTCAGGGAGATCCCTATGATCCGAAAGGGAAGGTGTTTAATTTGGTGAGGGACATCAGAACAAGAAAGGGTTTGAACCCCAATGCAATAAATTTGGAAGATTTGTTGGATAAATTGTGAAAGAATGGCTTTTTTAAGGAGTTGTTTTAATAATTAATAGTTTTAATAATATCTAAACCTTCTATTTAAACAGAATAAAAAAAAATGGAATTTTGAAGAAATTAAAAAACCTCATTGAAAAAAAAAAGAGAAACACCTGCAAACAAAATAAGTTCAGAAATTTTTTGTTTTTCAAGAAATATTTGTGTCAAAATTTAATCAGTTTCTATCCAAAATTTGAATTAATTTTTTTTTTTCTTAATGTTAAATATTTTCAAAACGGAAAGCCGAGACAATTTATGGAAAGCTATAATCCGACCCCCAAAATTTACATACAAAGCCGATGATTTAGGTTTTTTCTCCTCTATAATTTTAACTCATTTCATTTATAAAAGGCAGAAAAGAGTTTAGCCTTAACAAAAAAAATTATACCCGACATGACTTCCAAATCAAAAATAAGCGAAATTTTCGTTTGGAATGCAGTTTATGGGAAGCTAAAGTAAACCCTTCTTCTTTTTGCGTAGTATATCTCCATGGTAACAGCAGTTCGAGATTTGAATCTGTACAGCTATTCAAATTCCTTTCAAAATTCGATATTTCTTTATGTTCGTTTGATTTTAGTGGATGTGGGCTCTCCGAAGGCGAATACATTTCTTTAGGATGGCATGAAAAAGATGATGTTGATTTCGTGGTTCAATATTTGCTAAAGGAGAGAAACATCAAGAAAATAGCTTTATGGGGGAGAAGCATGGGCAGTTCAGCAGCAATTCTTTATTCCTCGATTATCAAAGAGGCAAGAATCAGTTGTCTTGTTTTTGATAGTCCTTTTTGCAGTTTGAAGCTTTTGTCCGAAGATATCGCGAGACGTAATTCCAAAGCCCCCAAATGCATCATGCGTTTGATTTGGATCTTTTTAAAAAGAAAAATCCTCAAGAAAAACCAATTTAATATTAATGATATCAGTCCCATCAGCCATATTCAAAATATACAAATACCTGCATTCTTTATTTCTGCTAAGAGCGATCGGATCATTGATCCGGCTCAAATGAATAGAATTTATAACGAATTCCCGAACAAAAAAATAATTGAATATGTTGAAGGAGACCATAATTCACCAAGGCCGGAAGCTTCCTTGATGAAATGTGTAATGTTTATTAATGCTATATTCTTAAAAAATGATTGGAATGAAATCGATTTGATACAAATGCCAAATCAGATTGAACAGAAAATGAATGGAGATATATCAGGTCCTAAAAAAAAGACCCCTATTTTAATGATTCAACCGAAACAAGTGGAGAATGATGAAAAAATGGAGAACATGGAAAATTGCGACTTCGAGAAAAAATAATTAAATAATTTTTATTTTTATTTTGAGCTTTCATGATTATTAATTAAATTTTAAGTGGCTTTTTAAAAAAAAAACTGAATTTCTTTTTTCAGTAAATTTTAATGAAACATAGATTCATAGGATCATTGTTCAAAATGCTGACCTATTTAAGGAAACTATGGCGCTTCTAAGAGTATAGTAAATTATTAAATTCAAAAATAATATTTCATCTTAAAACCCCAAATTTCCTTTAAAATTATAACAAAAATTAAATTAAAATAAAATTTTTCATTCCCCAATATCGAAATCGAGCTATGAAGATCCAACATCATAATAAAGGCGATAATTTCATTCACCAGAAACCTTTTTCAGATAATTCATATTCCCCAGCGAAAACTGAAGTGGGCTCGAAAATCCTCTTAGCAATGATACAAAATGAAAGAAATTATACGATTTCCCATGAGTTTTTATACTCTTTATTTAAAAACTATGGTGATGTTCGAAAGGTATTTATAAAATTTCTCTAAATAATATTATAAAAATATAGGTTCTGATTTTCGAAAAAACCAACGTTTGGAAAGCCTTTATAGAAATGGCTAAGATTAAGGAGGCTGAAGATGCACTGGCTAATTTAAATAATGTTTATCTTTTCAAATGGAACACCGAGGGCAAAATGAAAATTGAATATTCAGGTTTAATAGATCTTAGCTTTTCATTGCAAAGTTTAGACGGAAAAGGTTCGAACAAGGCCATAAAAAAAAATGCAAATAATTAACTGAATTTTTTTTTTTTTATTAGAGTTTCTTTCCAACCAAAAAAGAAGTCATAAACTAAACAAAAACAACACCAAAACTAATGGCAACGGCAATCCTTTGAAATTAACAAGATCAAACACTTTTCAGACCGACGCAGAAAAAAAATCGCAAATGAAACATCTTAAAAAGAAATTTATTTATAACCCTTTGAGTTATTTTAAAAGATCAAAAACTCTTGATTTGGATGAAACAGAATTTAGTTCGAGTGTCAAAGATGAAATCCATAGAGTGTTGTATGACGGATTGGATTCTACCCAAAATATCAACGGGAACGAAATTCCATCTTTGAAGGATCTGGATTCAGACATGGATTCTCAAAAAACCATAGTCCAATTTCAAGAGCAGAAGAGTTTCAAGGCTCCTTCGAAAAAAGAAATGTCCAGCAATACGTTTTTATGTTTCCCACAAAATAAAAATCCAAAGCTCGATATATTTTTGAACTTCGTCAAGGATTTCAAAATTTATATTCCCAATGCATCTGATGAAATCAAATTTCCAATGGGAAAAATCTCGATCGGGGTCAACACAAGCAAAGAGCCATCTCCAATCAACGGGAAAAATATGTATGAAGTTCAACCTAATCTTTTACAAAACTTTCTGGGAATCAATAACAAATTAATTACAAATACACCGGTCCAAATTGGAATTATGCCCATGAGCTCCTATTTTCCAATTGAGAAATATTATCTTCCTCCTTTACAAAATCTACCATATTCTTTCACGACATTTACCCAAAGTCCCTCTTATTATCAGCTCCCAGCTGGGGACAAGATGATGGGTTAGAAAAAATTATAAAATCCTCATTTTTATTTACTTTTTAAATATAATTAGGAAATCAAGTTTCGAAAGTTATCTATGTGAGAAGTTTGGATAACCCGTTTATAAATGTCGAGATGATATATAATTTATTCAGCAACTTTGGAAATATCACGCAAATTCTCTTCTTGAAAGGTAAGGAATGTGCTTTAATTGAATATGAAAATGCAAGTTATGCAACTATTTGTAAAGATTTTCTCAACAATTTGAAGTTTTTTACGAATCATCTTAAAGTTTGTTCAACAATAACCTTTTAAATTTCATTTTAAAATGGTTCATATTAGATTTATTTCTCGAATTATCAGAAAATATTTTTACAAAAAAAAAGTGAATTCGATTCAGGAAATTCTGAAGAAATCATGATTTGCAGTCCAAATATGTATCGGTTCAGAGGAATCAAATCTATCTCGATCAATCCACCATCAAATACCCTTCATGTGTCCAATCTCAAGGTTGAGGTTTGCAAAGATGTATTAATTAGGAAAATTTTTGGGCAATATGGCATAATAGACTCAATAAAGTACGTATAAATCATTTAACTCAATTATATTTTTGAAAAGGTTCTTGCTGATGGAAAATCATAAAAATATGTGTTTGGTGAAATATTCGACCATGGAAGAAGCATTTCTATGTATAGCTTATCTCCATAATCAGGAGATAGAGGGAAGGTAAACATTTTAAAACAACTAAAATATTAATAAAATGATTATTATGACTTAGAAACGTGAAGATTTCGTTCACAAAATCGAAAATTTAAGAAGGAATGAATAATTGTAGGATGGGGAAACAAGGATCTTATGAAAAGATTTTCTTTTAATATTATTTAATTTATCTGAAAAAAAATTATTGTATTTTTCTTAAGAAAGACATTGAAATAGCTTGTTTCTGCTTTATTTTTTTTAAATTATGTCTTTATTAATTTAATATGTGATTATGAATAGCTTAAATCTTTCTTTTTTTTAATTTAATCTTCTTATAATTCTGCTAAAATTTTATCAATCATTTTTGATAGATATTTGTATAAGTACACATATTGCTCCTTTTCTTGAATTAGATTTTAAAGTAAAAGAACATTTACGCTCGTATGGACCATTCCCCATCTTTGTTCTCTCAACCTCCTCACTACCCCGAAAATCGAAATGGTGTATTTCTTCAATTCATCGAGTTTGCTTTCTTTTTTTTCTATAGATCAAAAAATAAATAATTTCTCTTATACTATCTGCATATTTTTGTCGAATTTCCAAATAATGTTTTTTTATTAAAAGGGTCAAATTAAATAAGGCAATCAAGGTCCCAGTTCTTCCAACTCCAGCGCTTTTTTTTTTCCCAAATAAAATTCAAAATAATTGTTGATGTGATATACCTGCAATGAATGACTATTTTTTTATCTTCGTTGTCGCAATAAACTGAGATCATTTTATCCAATAGCTTTTGAATCAAATTGTAGTCGGTTTCAGCAGGTGTGCATTGATCAGGCCAGCTCATCCACTTTTTTCTAGTTAATTTTTAGAACAAATAAAATTGTACTTGAATTTGAGTCACTTTCTTCGTTTCAACTAGATCATCTTTCTTTTTCTGTGAACAAAGCCAAAATCAAAAATATATAAATATAAAATAAAATTCAGGAAAAATATATAAAATATCATTAGACTTCTAAAAGGAAAATTCTTTCATATAAATCGTTGTCAAATGTCTCAGAAAGCAGGGTCACTTTCAGCTCCTTGCTATCAGCATTTTTTGGGTATTCGTGGAAATCGCCTGGCTCTTTATGAGGCCAATAATGATCGCATTGTGCTTTATTGTTTTCCTTCAAATTGCACAACATGATGATTAACTCAACATTCTCATGGAAAATCATTTTCCAAAAATTGGAGAAAGTGACCATTAATGGCCCTTGAGTTGCAATGATTCTTTTTTGGTGGTTTAATGATGTCTGAAAATATTAAATTTAGGAATAAATTTTAGCATATTAATTATGAACTGACATTAATATAATTTGCATTAATATAATTGGAGACATTATCCATGACTTGGTTTTCTAATTCGAAATTTTGGACAGGAACCATTGAATGCTTATCTAAAGAACTTTTATTTTAAAAATTATATATATGATTTTAAACAAGGAATGATATTTCCATATCTGTTGTGTTTCGCTTTGTCAGGATGATAATCTTCCAAATTATCATTGTGGGTTTGGGTTTCCGTGATTCTTCGAATGATCTGCGAGTTAAAAAGCAATAAAGTAAAATTTTTTAAGAAAGAAATAAACTCTGAATTCCATTTCTTTATTTCTTTTGGATGCCTCCTCTGAGAAATTTATAATCGGAATTCCTTCTTCCAGGGATTGCAAATCCTCATTTTTGAGGACCCATTTGATTGATATATCATTGGACGGCTCTTTATATTCCACAATGTCCTTGCTTTCTTCTAAAACCTTCCTGATTTTTTCCTCCATTGAAAAACTTGTTTTTGAATGTTTTGTATTTTTGGAAATGTTTTATTATTATTATAAATTTTAAGATTTTATCTGTCTAAATAAATGCCATTTTTGATTCCTGACTTATTGCTAAAAATTTTAAGTTTTTTCAAAAAAAAAAAATAATTGAATTGAGATTTTTTGGTATAATGATGAATTTTTTTGATCCTCCCAAAAAAAACACAGTTCTAGTAACAGGAGCAAGCAGCTATTTAGGTTCTCTTGTGGTGGCTTGGCTTTTGAATCTTGATTATATTGTTCGAGGCACGGTTCGCTCAATTGAAAAAATGCCTCTGAATCTTGCTGATTTAACAACTGCTACCAGCTCATCTCGGATGAAGAACTTTTTCCTTTTCGAAGCAGATTTGATGGATCCTGATCAAACCTGGTCTAAAATTATTGAGGGTTGTGATAGCATTGTTCATGTCGCAGCCCCGAATGGCATAATCGAACCAAAAGATTCGGAAAAGGAGTTGATGAAACCAACCATTGAAGGCACCGTGAAGATTTTGAATCTGGCATTAATACTTAATGTCAAGAAATTTGTTTATATTTCATGTATAACCACAATCGTCACTTCTGATAGAAAAAACTACATTTTTAGCCAAAAGGATTGGGCGGATATCAAACAACTCAATAAGATGTCTCTATGTAAATATCTTGCTGAAAGGAAAGCTTGGGAAATCTATGAAAAAAACTCTGATAAAATCTCTTTTACAAGCCTGGTGCCAGGATTAATGATGGGTCCTTCACTCAAAAGAGATTCGAACCTATCCTCAATTTTCCTTCAAAAATCGTTTGATAAAACTCTTCAAAAGGTGCCTCATATTTCTTTTCCAATGGTTGATGTGAGAGATGTTGCTCGTGCAGTCACTATGGTCCTTAATAATCCGATTTCAAATGTAAAAAGATATTT